>JGI24708J26588_10002950_pt1 | contig 12655 bp, 12 predicted proteins | sample BioPla1DNA2_FD_26588 | JGI IMG/M metagenome (IMG submission 26588) | reverse complement strand
AGCACCTGCTCCAGCATTGCACAAACAACCAAATTAGGAGTGTTGATCAGCATCACTTTTTGTGACAAAGTTGTAAGGGGCTGAATTGATTTACTTTTTTTGGTGGGAGCCCAGCCAACTAGGCTGCGCTCTTTTTTCTTCCAGTCCAGAAGGAAATCCTGGAAAGATGTGGAATGAAAGAGTAAAATAAACTAAGGAGAGGGGTAATATTAATTCGCTTTACGCTGTAAACTGCAGGGAACGATAGCAACTCGTCTGGAAGTACATAGATTCAGAACTGTTGGCTGGAAACACTGCATAGCGGAAGGTGTTCCAAGAGAAGAAAACTTACTTAGGGGGAATGTGTCAAGGGAGACAGCACAAGTTTAAGGCGTTCTTTCTGCTGATTGTCGTGGCCGCTGCGCTGCTGACCGGATGTCTGGGGGGTTCGGGCAAAGAGTCCGAAGCCGAAGTGAAACAAGAGCTGAATAAACTGATCGACGGCTTTGCCTCGGCTGTTGCCGGGCAGGATCTGGATGCCGCACTGGAGTACTTTGCTGCGGATATCACTTTTGTCACTTATTTCGGTGAAGAAGTGCTCAACGAAATATTCGCCTCTATCATTGAGGCAGAAGTGATACCCACGTTGGAAGATCCTGAGGATGAAATGTGGGGCTATCAGGACATCCTGCCGGAGTTTCTGGAAATGATGGAGGAACTGAAGGATCTGTACGATGCCAAAGGGGCTGAAGATCCAGAGGTGCAGGAGTTAATGTATGATGTTGTAAGGTATTGGTCAAAGCTGGGTCTCATCTCTGAGCTGGCCTGGGTATATCTTACAGAGTTGGAGGAAAATGAGGAACCGACCGCTTTCTGGGAGACTCTCCTGGGGTGGGTGAACGCAGCTGAGTGGACCAATGATTCGCTAATTGTGCCCGCAGACGTGTTTGAACACTTTGTTGCAGGCATTCTGGAGGATTTGTCAGTCGCTGCGGACGAGCTGGGTCCCTTCTCCGAGGCAGGCAAGTGGTATGCGGAAATAAGCTTACGCTCAAATGTTCCTGAGGACGAGGAAGAGTATGAGATCCCAGCTCTGATCGGTTTCAAAAAGACAGGCTCTGGGTGGATAATCGATCTGTTCCAGCTGAACTGGGTTCTTGGGGCATAGGCGCAGAGAGAGCTGTTTTTGTACTTAGCCGGGGAAGCCCTGCGGGGCTTCCCCTGTAGGTCAAGGCACATCCCGAAGTGCGGGAGTGTTTTTTTGTTGCTTGTAAAGGTCTGAATTTGGACTTATATAGAGGATAATCTGTGCTTTTCGTACTTTTCTAGTGTAAGAATTTGGTATTCCGAAATCTTTCATGTAGATCTTTGCAAAATCGATAATTTGTGCAGTAATATTTTGTCTAATCGTGAAGGAATTTGCATGTTTTTGTCGAAAGGTGTCGAACCATTATGGTCTCGACATTGTATTTGATAGGGGGCTTACGATGCTGAGCAAACTTCGTATATCAACCCGTCTCTACGGGGTAATCGGTCTGTTGACTTTGTTGTTGTTGGTTTTAGGTTTCTTTGCCTGGTCTAATATGAACAGGGTTGTTGAACAGAAAGATGGAGTCATATCCGCCTTCGAGCTTGATGAAACGCTGATCAAGCAGGAAATTGCCCATCTTGACTGGGCGCTGGATTTGTCAATGAGTTTGGTAACACAAAGCAGCTTTAGCGGAGCGCTCGATCATACTCAGTGCGGATTCGGCAGGTGGTACTACGATTTTATCGCCAGTCCTAAGTTTGCTGAACTGTCGCCTGCGCTGGTCAAGGCTTTCCGGGATATCGAAAAGCCCCATGAAGAACTGCATCGTACTGCCCGGACAATCAGTGAGCGCTTAAGTACAGCCAATTACTCCGCTGAAGCCTGGGAAGAAGCATACGAGCTTTTTGTCGAAGAAACCATGCCCATTTTAGCCCAGGTCCGTTCCGGATTTGCCCAGATCAGCCTGCTCCTGGAGGAGGAAGTGGCTCAGATGCAGGAGGCTGCCAACCAGGTTGCTCTCCAGTCTACAGTTACGATTATGGCGGTTGTAGTTCTGGCGATTCTAATCGCCGTCTTCCTTGGCGGGTTTACTGTGCGTTCCGTATGCCGGACACTGCGCTACACAGTGGCCAGGGTGGAGGATCTCTCCCACGGCGAGGGCGACTTAACCCAGCGCATTCCGGTTAACACAACAGACGAGCTGGGCCGCCTGGCTGCGAACCTGAATGTCTTCATTGAAAAACTGCAGAAGATGGTGGGTTCGGTGAAGGATTCTACTGACGAAACTGCGAACCACGCCGCTATCCTTTCTTCTACGGTGGAAGAACTGAGCGCCTCCGTCACCGAAGTGGCGTCTACTACAAATGAGTTTGCCTCTACCTTGCAGTCCATGAGCGACCACAGCCAGGACCTTGTAGGGCTGGCCCAGAGTGCAGAGGATCAGACGGATCAGGGCGAGGAACAGATTAACCACACTATGGATATTATGGGTGAAATCAACACCAGCATGAACGGCCTGGGCCAGGAGATCCAGCGTCTGGAGAAGCAGTCTGAGCAGATTCAAAACATAGTCGGCGTGATTACGGCCATTGCAGACCAAACCAATCTTCTGGCTCTCAATGCCGCCATTGAAGCGGCCAGGGCGGGAGAGCAGGGCAGGGGCTTTGCCGTTGTTGCAGGTGAAGTGCGGGATCTTGCGGAAGAGTCTGCCAAAGCAGCCCAGGAGATTTCCGCTGTGATTGCGGATATCCGCCACGCCATGCAGCAGACGGTGAGCCAGGCTGCGGAAAATGCAGAGCGGGTTGACAAGGGAGCCAAGGCTGCCGAGGACACCGGCGCAGTCTTTGCACGCATCCGTTCCACCATGGACCAGTTACTTGAAGGCATCCATACCCTGGCTCGCTCCAACCAGGAGCTGTCGGCCGGAGGAGAGGAGATTGCCGCCACCAGCGAACAGCAGTCGGCTTCCATTGAAGAAATCGGGGCCACAGCCGCGCATCTGGCCAATATGGCGGGGCAGCTGCAGGAGCTCGTTGATCAGTTTAAAGTCTGATTCTAATACACCAAAATTGCAGGGGACGCAAGGCGCAGTGCGCCAAGCGTCCTTTTTCCATACTTGCCCAACGAACTCCAGGGCAGGAATCCGGGAGGGGTGCTCGAACAAGCTACATGATAAGAATCGTATCGAGATGGGGAGGAGACTGCTGTGCGGCTGCGTTTTCGCAAGAGTATTAAAGTTGCTCCGGGGGTGAGGGTGAACCTGTCCAAGAGCGGTGTAGGCATGTCGGTGGGAACTAAAGGAGTAAGGGTTGGAGTCGGACCCAGGGGCAGGTATACTTCTGTCAGCATACCGGGTACCGGGATTTACGGCATCGAGTACCACGGCAAAGGCAGAGGGAATGCCAGAAAGTCCGGCGCTGCCCAGAACGCCCAGCACTATGCTTATGGTGAAGGAGCTTCGCGGCAGGAGGCCTTTCCGGTTCCCCAGGAACTGAACCAGGGCACATCGTCCCTAGGCTGTTTGGGCATGGCGGCAGGCGTTGTTCTGATTTTCATCCAGCCTCTCCTTGGCCTGGCTGTCCTGCTGGGGAGCGTCGTGATTTACTCCCGCAGTAAAAACGTAAAGGCGCACGGACTTTATCGCAAGGCTAACANGTCTGCGAAAAAGGGCGATTACGAGCAGGCGGCCGCGGCCTTAGAAGAAGTGTTAGAGCTTAAACCTGAGGTGGCCTTAGTCAGGCTGCATTTGGGCATGCTGCATTTTTCCCGGGAAGACTATGCCCAGGCCATAAGATACCTGGAAGAATATCTGAGGCTGGAGGCAAATGAAACAGTCAAATTTGCCCTGGCTCAGGCTTACAGGCAAAGGGGCGATCTGGACCAGGCTGTCTCTGTCCTGCAGTCCCTTCCCCAAGAAGCAAAGCAGGAGCTGGATTACATCATCACGCTGGGGTCGCTCTTTCTGGACATGGATAAGCCGGATCTGGCTCTGGAAGTCCTGCTCACAGGGCCGACACGGAAACGCAGCATGGATCAGCAAATCGCCCTCTTCCGCTACCTGCTTGGCCTGTCCTACTATCGCCTAGATGACAGGAAACGCGCTCTGGCAGAGTTCAAAAAGGTCTACGTCTACGATAAGGACTTTCAGGATACGGCTTCCCTCCTTGCAGAGCTGGAAGGGCAGTGAGCAGGAGGACGTTCACGTGAGGGGGCACTGAGATGAAGAAGAAATACGAATTTACAGCCGAAATCAAAAAGGTGCCGGATCTAGACGGAGCCTATGTGGAAATCCCCTTCGACCTGCGGGAAGAGTTTGGCAGGGGCAGGTTGAAGGTACATGCCAGCTTTGACGGCGAGCCCTACGACGGGAGCATAGTCAACATGGGCATGAAAAACCCCGACGGGAGCATCTGTTACATCCTGGGCGTCCGCAAGGACATCCGTGCCAAGATCGGCAAGCAGCCGGGGGATACTGTGCAGGTTACTTTTTCAGAAAGAGACTAGCTGGATAAAGACCTGTCCGCTTTTCCGCATCCTGGACTGCACCATGCTTTTGGCCGTAAGTCGCTTAGCTGTCAGACCTGTATTCAAACTGGCTGCCGCAGCCGTCACAGTCTATTTTCACCTTTGACCCGCCTTTTATAGGCAGCGCTTCCCTGCGGCCGCATTTGGGGCAGCTCACTGCCACTTCGGCAGGGGGTCTATGGCCTGCGAAGATTGCGGAAAACCTCTGGTGACACCTGTCGCAGGTCACCAGAAAGCGGCCGCGGAGGTCAACCGTTTCACTCTGGCCGCAGTTAGGGCAAAAAATTCTAGCCACAAATCCACTTCCCTTCTAGGCGCAGCAAGCCTGGATCAGCACAGACAGGAGGAGCAGCAAGATCAGGCTTACGAGCAGGAGGAACAAGAGAGAATGATCAGGGGGCTGCAGCTGTCCGACTCTAATCATGTTGCCTTGATTCTCCGCGAAGGCGGTAAACATCTATGACACTCCCTTCCAAGTTTGTGCAGACAAGGCGGTTGAGCCAACTCAACCACCTTGTCCTTAAGCTAAGCCGATACCGCCACAAAGACCAGATCAAACTCAATGCCCACACCTTGAACCAAGTCGGTGGCGTCTGCTGCAGGCAGAGTAAGCGTAAACTCTACATCTTCATTAGCACCGCCTGCCAGCGTGCGGCCTGCCGGGGGCTGCTGGATCAGATCAGCCAGCTTGCCGGTGAAGAGGACTGCAGGGGTGCCCAGGGGATCAGCAGTTACTTCAACTTCCAGTTTTTCCGCAAGCAGGCGGGCGTTTTGCACCGTGTCGCCGGCAGCAGCATACCAGTCTGCCGAGACAAAGTAGTTGACTGCCACAGTCGCATTGTCGTTGGTTACGTTAATGGTGTCGGAAGCAGTCGAGCCGCCCACCCAGTCGGTTTCTGTAAAGATTGCTGCGGCGGGGTTCAGGGTAAGGGAAATCTCCGCATCATTGATGGTATTGTCTTCGTTGAGGGCTTGAAACGTAAAAGGCATTGCCATTCACCTCCTGTGATTGAGTTCTAACATTGATATGCGGCAGAAATTTGGGCTGCAATAGTACAATCTCAAAATTAGGCTGGGAATACCGGATATTGCGCAGAAAGGCACGGAGGATCGGCTTAGCTTTCCTTCGTGCCATTCTTGCGCCTCTTAACGGGGGAAGGGATAGTGCTGGATTACACCGCAGGCTATCCTGCGNCGGCTGAATCTCCCCCCGGCTGCGTGCGGTAATNATCGGGATTTTCATGAATAAGAACAGAACGGCCGATGATTTCCCAGACCCTGAAACGATCGGTGAAAAAATGCATAATTGCTCTGCCGTTATTGGAAAAAAGCACAGGGAAGTCGCCTGCATGGTTACCGTGGGGCTGATTATCGGGATTCCAATGTTCGCCTGCGCCCAGAAACGGCATGGCAGGATCGCCGATGAGGCAATTGCCAAACATGTGGATGTGAAAACCATGGGGACCAATTGGATCTCCTCCTGGAGGAGCGGGCTGGTAAGGCGGAAGCCCATTGACGCTTACAGCCACCTCTGTACCGCCGGGAACATCAGTGAAGATTACTATCCCACGTATTTGTGGGTACATGGGGCTTCCTTTGAGATAGGCAATGGCCTTTCTGCGCCGGCGGGGAACGCAGTCCCACAGACCGTATGTCTGTGCGACGCTGTCATTCATCAGCATAGTTTGCCTCCTTCCTTTGTTTTTAGCAACATATTCAGGTCAAAGCGCTTTGCCCTGCGCTGCCCGTCCTGTTTTCCTTTATTGGGGAGCTGGGGCAGTATGCCTCATTTTCGTTGCCGCAATTGAACTTTCAATTCCACGACAGACGGAAGCAACTATTTTCGAAAAATCCAATACCATGGTAGGGTAAAATAGGTCGGTTTTCAGGATGAAAGAGCGGGGTGGTTGAAAGCGGCGGTCGGCGGTTTCAAGAATCTGGCCGCAGGCTGTCCCGCCGGCCGGGTTGGGAAGGACCAGTAAAAAATGGACCGGGCAGCTGCCCGGTCTTGCTGTCACTGGAGAGGTGTCTTGGGATCCATGGGCCTGTCGCCGGCCAGGTTGCCGTCCTGGCCGATGAGGTGCGCCATGCCCCGAACCAGGGTATCATCCTCAAGTACGCTGTAGAGATGGTAGCCTAAGTCTTCCCGGTCTACCAGAATGTCTTCGAGGACCTGTACGGTGCCGTAGTCCTTCAGCTGGTGGGCACGCTCGATGGTCTTTCGCATCATCTGCTGGATCTTCAGTTCGTGCTCCAGGTCATTGCGGAGGAAGTCCCGGATGGAATAGCGGCCTTCCGGTTCACACTTGATATAAGACAGCTCGTGCTGGGTCACTGGGTGGGCGGTGGGAACCGCGCCGAGCCTGGCTACCCGTTCACCAATTTCATCAATGTGCTTGATGGTCTGTTCAATGTGCTCCTCGAGCAGAAGGTGCAGGCTGAGAAACCCTTCAGCCCCTTCGCTGAGCCAGTGGTGCTTGTTGTACTGGTGGAGGGCCACAGTCAAAGCGCACTGGTGTTCATCCAGCATCAGAGCCATTTCTTCCCGCACTTCCAAGGGCAGGCTGATACCGCACCCGATTCTCTTGGCGGTTCTGGGCTGCTGCCGTACAATCATCTTATGTTCAGTGGCATGGCCCGGCATCTTGGGATCAAATCCGAACTTGTTCAGCTTAAACTGGCCCTGGAAGCCCTTCATGTCCTGGGCTACAATCTGCATATCCTGCATTGTCGGCGTAGGCGGCTGCAATTGATTTTGCACAGTATCTCCTCCAAATCAGCTCATTTACCCCTAGTCTCCCTAGACCAGGGATTTATATGCAAATTTGGGGTAAAGAGAAATTGTCCAGATGTTCAAAGGATCAAAATAACTGAGGAAATCGCAAATTTTTCTGAGAACTAANTGACAACCATTATTGAAAAATATATCATAGCAAATGTATGTAAATAGGGAAGATTTTGGTTGGGGGTGCACAACTGAAGTGTTGGAAGTGTCCAGGCAAGATCTGCTGCGGCAAATGAGGGAGATTGAACCGGGGGACCACCTGGTGGCCCTGTACCATGACAGGCAGGAAATCGTAGACTATGTGTCCGCCTATATCCAGGCGGCTCTGGCGCAAAAAGCAAAGTGTGTGTATATTGCAGGCGATATGGATAAGACTCAGGTGGAGGGGATCCGTTCCCGGCTGGATGACAGAGGCGCCCTGACCATTATCGACCACACTGAGATTTACTCACAGAATGGAGTATTTTCGCCGGATAGGCTGATTGCCGCCTTCCAGGCCGCTGCCGAAGAGGCCCTCAAGGAAGGTTACAAATCCCTGGCCATCACAGGGGAGCTGAGCTGGTTGGTGAACTACGACGATGCTGAGGATCTGATCATTGAGTATGAGTGGAAGCTGAACGAGTATGTCTTCGGCCATTATCCTGTTTCGGCCCTTTGCCGCTACAATCTCGACAAATTCTCGGACAGCATGATCCGCAGTGTCATTCAACTGCATCCCATTATTCTCTGGCAGAACAGGATCCATGAGAATCCTTACTACATACCCCCTGAGGGCTTTATGAAAAACTCTGTTGCCAAATACCAGGTCAAGGCGTGGCTGGAGAACACCAGCCGTTTTACAGACAAGCAGAGCCGCTTTGAGACCATATTTGCCAAACAGGAAGAGGAGATTCGCCAGTTGCACGAAGACATGACAAATGGAATTATTGCCGCGTTTTTAAAGCTGTTGGAGATCCATGACCCCTACACTAAGGACCACTGTTCCAATGTGGCGCTGCTCGCCCGGAGGCTGGCGGACAAGCTCAATATGCCGGAGGCCTTCAAGACCAGAATTTATTATTCCGGACTGATTCATGATATTGGGAAGACGCTGATTCCCACCGAGATTCTTAACAAGCCGGCGAGCCTCACCACCGCAGAATACGAGCAGATTAAGCTGCACAGCGTCTATGGGGCCCAGGCTTTAAGCCAGGTCAATCCTTTGGAAGAGATTACCCTGGCTGTCCGCCACCATCACGAACGCTTTGACGGCCGGGACTATCCCGACGGTCTGGCAGGCGGCGATATTCCCCTCATGGCCAGAATCATCGCCCTCTGTGACAGTTATGATGCCATGACCAATGACCGGCCCTATCGCAAGGCCCTCAGCCATGAAGAAGCCATGTCGGAAATCAGGCGTTCCGCAGGCGGCCAGTTCGATCCAGAGTTGGTCGAACCTTTCCTAGCCTGTTTGGCAGTCTAATTAGGACTATAATACTGCACCCCTGGCAGAGGGAGTTCCTCCGCCAGGGGTGTTCTGATCTGACTATTTCTCCTGCGTCCTGACAAAATCGCCGATCTTTTTGTCCATGGTGGAAATATGTCTGGTGAGCCAGTCCAGCACCATCTTGTTAGCCCCCAGGATCGTTGTCAGGCTGCCGCCGGACTCCTCAAAGTCGTCCTTCAGCTTCTGAAGCTGGTCAATAAAGGATGTATGGGCCCGCTTCTGTTCTTCGTAGCCTGGATAGGCAATGCTTTGCATGTACCTTTCCTCGTCGGCAAAGTGCTTCTTGGTGTAGCTGTCTAAGTAGTGGAGCATTTCACCTACATATTCCTTCGCCTGCCCCTTCTTGCCGGCATCAAACAGCGCCTCCGCCTTGGCAAACCACTCTTTGTGCTGTTCGTCAATCAGCTCAATTCCCACAGACAATGTCTCATTCCAGCGCATTTTGCAACCTCCCTGTCTTTAAACAGTAACAATTTGCCTTATTATATCATTTTTTCCTAAAGAAAGCACGAAAAGCCAGACTAAAGAAGAGGTTTTCTGCTGATGAACCATGGGTTTCCGTGGAGTGAAAGAGACAGATACCGAGCTATACAGACACGCTATTCAAAAAACCCCCTATGTAATGATACAATAACAGAGAGTGGATCAACTGCAGTATCAGTTGCGGCAGCCAATGCAGGGAAGCACTGCGCCGAACAGCCGGACCAGCTTTGCACCTATATTTGTTCCAGCCGCGAAAATGTACAGAGGGCCAGCTTTGAGCTGGTCTCGGGAAGGAGATCTTAATGAACAAGCGTGTCGAAGAACTGTTAGCGAAAATGACATTGGAAGAAAAGGCGGGCTTTTGCACAGGCCGCGACTTTTGGCACCTGAAGGGAAGCGAAGAACACGGCATTCCGTCGATCATGGTGGCCGACGGGCCCCACGGGCTGCGCCGTCAGGGCGAAGAAGCGGACCATTTGGGCATTCACAGCAGCCTGCCCGCCACCTGCTTCCCGTCTGGGGCGGGCCTGGCCAGCACCTGGAACCGGGAGCTGATCCGTGAGGTCGGCGAAGCCCTGGGCAAAGAGGCCCAGGCCTTGGGGGTTTCCATACTTCTAGGGCCCGCCTGCAATATCAAGCGTTCGCCCCTCTGCGGCAGGAACTTTGAATATTACTCCGAGGACCCTTACGTCACAGGCGAGATTGCCACAGCCTTTATTGAAGGCGTCCAGAGCCAGGGAGTTGGGACCAGCATCAAGCACTTTGCAGCCAACAACCAGGAACACCGGAGAAACACGGTGGATGCATCTGTAGATGAAAGAACCCTCCGGGAAATTTACTTAGCCGGATTTGAAGCGGCAATCAAAAACGCCAGGCCCTGGACGGTAATGTGCGCCTATAACAAGGTTAACGGAACCTACTGCGCCAACCACCATTACCTCTTGACGGAGATTCTGCGTGAGGAATGGGGCTTTGAGGGCTTTGTGGTCTCAGACTGGGGGGCAGTGAATGACATAGTGGCCAGTGTGCAAAACGGCCTGGAGCTGGAGATGCCCGGCAGCGGCGGCATGAGTGCAGAAAAACTCGCAGCAGCTGTGCAAGAAGGCCGCCTCAGTGAAGAGAAGCTGGACGAAGCGGTGGGGCGCATTCTCAGGGTAGTGCTGAAGGCTGCAGAAAACAGGCGCGAGAAAGCCGACTTCGATCGAGAGGCACACCATGCCTTGGCCCGCAAGGCGGCCGCGGAGAGCATTGTCCTTTTGAAAAACGAAGGAGGCATTCTCCCGCTGCAGAAAGAGGCCAGGCTTGCGATTGTCGGCCAGTTTGCCAAAACCCCCCGTTTCCAGGGCGGAGGCAGCTCCCATATCAACCCAACCAAGCTGGAAAGCGCCTATGATGAAATCCGCAGGATCGTCGGCGAAGAGAATCTGATCTATGCCCAGGGCTATGACCTGGCAGTTGACGAGACTGTTGAAGCCCTGGCGGCAGAAGCAAGAGAAGCCGCCGCCCAGGCAGATGCTGCAGTGCTCTTTGTGGGCCTGCCCGACATTTACGAATCTGAAGGCTACGACCGGGAGCACATTAACCTGCCTGAGAGCCACCAGCACCTGATTTGGGAAGTCGCCAAGGCCAACCCCAACTGTGTGGTGGTGCTGAGCAACGGATCCCCGGTAGCCATGCCCTGGATCAGCACTGTGAAAGGCGTGCTGGAGGGCCATCTAGGCGGCCAGGCCGGCGGCGGGGCAGTGGCCGACATCCTCTTTGGGCTGGCCAATCCCAGCGGCAGGCTGACCGAAACCTTCCCGCTGAAGCTGGAAGACAACCCCTCCTTCCTCAACTTCCCAGGTGAAGGGAACAAGGTTGAGTACCGCGAAGGAGTTTTCGTGGGCTACCGCTATTACGACACAAAGAAAATGCCGGTGCTGTTTCCCTTCGGCTACGGCCTCAGCTACACCGAGTTTGCTTACAGCGGCCTGACGCTCAGCGCGCAGTCAATCAGGGACACTGAAACGGTGACTGTCAGCGTTACGGTGAAAAATGTCGGCCAGCGGGCGGGACAGGAGGTTGTGCAGCTCTATGTCCGGGATGTGGAAAGCTCAGTAATTCGGCCTGACAAGGAACTGAAGGGTTTTGCCAAAGTGCAGCTGGAGCCAGGCGAGGAGAAGACAGTCTCCTTTGAGCTTGACAAACGAGCCTTTGCCTACTGGAACACAGAACTCGGCGACTGGCATGTGGAGACAGGGGAGTTTGAAGTCTTGGTGGGCAAATCTTCCCGGGATATCGTGCTCTCGGCAGCGCTGCCGGTGGAGTCAACGGTGCCCCTGAGAAAGATAGTTACCCGCAACACCAGGATCGGCGACATTCTGGCAGATCCGGTGCTTGGTCCGGTGTTCCAAGAGTGCGCCCAGGAGTACAACCTGGGAGGAACATTGCGCGACAGCGGGGAGGATCCTGCCCTAAGCAAGCTGATGCAGTCCTTGTTTACCAACTCAGACCTGCGTCTCTTGCTCAATTTCAGTGCAGGCAGTTTTACCGAACAGCAGCTCAGTGAGCTTTTAGACAGACTGAATGCGGCTGTAAAGTGAAAGGTGTAGAACGGGATGAATCGTCCCTTGGGCCTTCTAGCGGGCGCGGCTGAACTTCCGGAGGGATTGGCCTCAGGCAGGATCAGCCGCAGGCCTGCCGGCTCAAAGCGATGCTCAAGCATAAGGAGGAGATGAGTTGAGAGTAACGGACTTGAAGACCAACCGCATGGTTAATCCCTTGGGATTTGACTTGGGAAGGCCGCGGCTTTCCTACCTAGTGGTTGACACCGCGGCCAAGAAACAGGAAGCGGCCCAGATTCAGGTTGCCCTTGACGTTAAGTTCCAGGAAACTGTTTATGACAGCGGAAAAAGCGCGGACATTGACAGCCTCGGCTTCGAACTGCCGCTGGAGCTTCAGCCACGGACACGCTACTTTTGGCGCGTTACGGTCTGGGCGGAGGGCGGCGAGACAGCAGCCAGCGAGCCTGCCTGGTTTGAGACTGCCAAAATGGACGAACCCTGGGCTGGCAAGTGGATTGTTCCAGGTTATGAGGACCGCATCCACCCGGTTTTGAGCCGGACCTTTGAAGTGGACAAGCCTGTCAAGTCAGCCCGGGCCTACGCCTGCGGGGTGGGACTTTATGAAATGTACCTGAACGGCCGAAAGTGCGGCGGTGAATACTTGGCCCCCGGTTTTAACGCCTATGACCACTGGCTCCAGTACCAGACCTATGACCTTACAGATGTTCTCAACGAAGGCGAAAACACTGTAGAGGTCCTTTTAGGCAACGGCATGTATAAAGGGCGTTTTGGCTTTCGGGATCAGGGCAATGTCAATGTCTACG
>JGI24708J26588_10002949_pt1 | contig 12655 bp, 11 predicted proteins | sample BioPla1DNA2_FD_26588 | JGI IMG/M metagenome (IMG submission 26588) | reverse complement strand
GTGCCTTGATGGGATAATCGTCATAGTCTGTTCTGCGAGCAAACCTCGGCTTATTGGCGGGAATGCCTTTGGTAGCTGCAGTTGGCTCTCTTTCTAGCCCCCTCTGCTTGGCCCGTGCCAACAAGGCGTTCAGAGCCAACTTAGCATCAGCCACGATTCCAAGGTCGGGTGGAAACACCCTACCGATCTGTGTCGGTTCGATATCAATGTGGATAAACTTCCTCTTACCGCGATAGACTCCAAGTTCACCAGTATGCCGATCGCCAAAACGACATCCGATACCCAAAACAACATCAGTATTGAGAAAAAACCGGTTGCCGTACGGCTGACCAACCTGGATGCCGACATGACCCACGTTTAGAGGATGTTCTTCTGGCAACCCACCCTTTGCCATATATGTAGTGAGCACCGGTAGTGACATGTGTTCAGCGAATTCTCGCAGCTCGTTGCAGGCATTTGCCAGTATAACCCCGCCACCCATAATGACCACTGGTTCCCGGGCTGCCATCACCATATCTAGCGCTGCATCGATACTATGCATGTCTGGTCTAGGCTTCTCCCAAGTCAACGGCTGATATGACGCGGGATCATACTCCATCTCCGCAAGTTGCACATTTAACGGTAAGTCAATTAATACCGGCCCCGGGCGCCCCTTTCGAGCTACTCGAAAAGCATCCCGAAAAGTGTCTACAATGTCATTGGGGTCCGTGACACAATATGAGGCTTTTACTACAGGCTGGACTATATCGGCAATAGGTACACACTGAAAAGCTTCCTTGCCAAACTGATTGGTATTTGCATTGCCAGTGATGGCAATCAGAGGGATGGAATCGATCTGAGCAGTATACAATCCCGTAACGAAATTAGTGGCCCCTGGGCCAGAGGTGCAGATAGCCACTGCCATTTTCCCACTGGCTCGATAGCAGCCGTCAGCGGCATGCACAGCACCTTCCTCGTGGCGAGCGGTATAATGCTTAATCTTTTCAGATTTGCCAAGGTACTTATATACGGGGTTAATGGCTGCCCCGGGTATGCCAAATGCTACATTGATGCCTTCGCTCTCAAGTACTTTGACAACTACTTCAGCCACTTGCATGATCTCTTAATATCCTTTCCATATGCTTCGTGGACCAGCTTTGGCCAAAGGCCAAAGCCATTCTAGGGCGAGGTTTCATATCTCGGTAGCTGCCGTTTCTATGGCAACAACCAGAGTAGATTCTACTGGCATGGTAGTGGCGGCACAAGAAGGGCTGTGCGCATCGTGTTACCCTCCTTGTAAGGTAGCTTGCTAGCTCTACTGCTTAACCTTTGCGCTCGGCGTCCGTGTAAGTAGTGCCTGAGACTATCTACCCCCCCTTCAGGCACACCCCATGTGCTTCCCATGTCGCCTATGGTATAATGAAGCTTGCCCAATTCCATGTAGCCACACAACATGTCTCAACAGCGTTCCCCACTACGGTACGCATTTTGAGGTTGGAGTTTGGTGTATTTTAGTAGAGCCTATGATGCGCATTTCGTAGTCCGACGTATTTGGATATTGCTGGGATATTTGCCATTTCTTGTATTTGTCTTGCCAGGCACCATTATAGCCGCGGCTTGCGTCATTGTCAAGGGGGTTTTGTCGATGATTGCGTCCCGTAAGGAGATCGGTGATAGGGTTCGCCAGGTCCGAGGAAGACTAACCCAACAGGAATTCGCTGATAAACTCCAGCTATCCCGCAGTTACATATCTGACGTTGAACGCGGCCGATCTTATCCAAGCATCCAGTTTTTGGCAGCCTTGGCCGTAACTTGCGACATTTCCTTGAACTGGCTGCTCACTGGTGAGGGCACAGATCGCAAGGCAAGCTACTCACTAGTTAAAGAAGGACAGGAGGAAGATACACTGAGGCAGTTAACAGAGAGCTTAGGGGATCTTTATGACGGTGCCAACAGAGATTGGCAAGGATGGGTAAAGATTGAACTGTCGCAGCTTATAGAAACGCTCCAGAGGGCGAACCGATGAAAGGTAGTTGTCCACGGTTTTGAGCCACGGCAGGGTACCGAAACTAAAAGATAAAACAAAGAAGCCCCCCGCCCCANAGAGCTGCAGGAGGCTTTGGCCCTTACTGTAAGGGCGTCCTTGGATCCATAGGTCGATCCCCGGCTCTATTCCCCTTTTCATGCATCAAATGCTCCATACCCCTTGCAAGGGTGTCATCTTCCAGCACGCTGTAGAGACGGTATCCCAAGTCTTCTCTGTCCAGTAATACCTCTTCCAGCACTTCCACGGTACCATAATCTTGGACCTGATGAGCCCGGGCGATCTGTTTTCGTATCATCTGCTGAAGCTTTAACAGCCCTCGCTCACCCGGAGCCTTGACTATCCAGCTCAAAAGCGGCAGAGATCGCTAGTCTGGCCATCACACTCTGCCGCCCCTACGCCTATGCGTCTACCGAACGGGCAGATAGACATCCATATACGTAGTGCCGTTCTCTTCTAGGACCTCTTCCAAGCAAAACCGCTGATTGTAACACACAAAGCCATAGCCATTATCTTCTACCCACTTCACAAGCCTCCGCCATCCTCCGGGGATTCGCTCAAAGGGGTCAGCAAAGGGATCAGTGATTCTAAGTACTGCGTACTTGCATCCTTCGATTCTCTTCAATACGACGCCACAAGAGACCGGGGTATCCTGGGGGACTTGAATCCAGTACTCATAGCCCCGCAGGCCTTCGCTGTGCTCCTTTTCCGACACCGGGACATCGAATCCAAAGCGCCGAGCTTTAGGATCAATGCTGTTCTTTTTAGCCCATCTTGTCATAGACTCGATGACATCATCTTCCGGCGTGTGGCTCACCCGAATGGAGCTAGCCACATACATAGTCTCTAGCTCTTCAAACCTAACATCACTGTACACTCCCTCAACCACCGCACTACCTCCTATACCTTTAAAGTACAGTTCAGCAAGCATGGGTTTTTCCGGCAGCATATATGCTGCATCCCGGAATCGACTGGGAGGGCTACCGTGTTCCTGCATGAATGCCCGGCTAAAGGACCGCTCTGAGCTATAGCCATAGTCCATGGCTATGTCCAAGATGCGCTTTCCCTGGCAAACATCGAGCATAGCGTAGGCAAGGCGCCGCTTTCTCACGTACTCCATCAAGGGCATTCCCACGTATACCCCAAATAGCCGATGAAAGTGATACTTAGAGAAACCAGCTACTCCCGCACACGTCTCAATGGAAATCGGCTGCGTGACATTCTCTTCGATGAAATCAATGACTGCTTGTATGCAATCTATGTACCCCACCCGGTCCACTCCTCGCTGCAGCGTTAAGCTCATTATAGTACAAATTGTCAGAGAGACCGGACATTTTTTGCTGTCCTTTCTGATAAATTCGCCCCAAGCCAAGAAAACACCTAGCCGGAGAAAAGGCCCGTGACAAAGCCCCCTTTCCAGTGATACAATGCCATTAGGCCAAGTTACTGGCTGGATTACAATTAAGCGACGTTGCCTGCGGGTAGGGTTAACACCTGAGCCTTAGGGCTAATGGTTCTTTGAAGGTACCTTGCCGACGCTTACGGGGGAGCTTAATGTGCGACCCTAGGGCCTAGGGAGGTGCAGGTATTAGGCCCCTCACGGGGTCTATCACCCATATGAAGAGCATTAGCCCGTCTACAGGACGGGCTTTTTGTTTGGTGTTACCCTACCCCAAAACCGAACAATAACGAAGAGCTAGGAGGTATACCAGCATGGATAGTGCTCAGCAAAGGAAAAGAGAAAACGCCACCAAGAAAAGCAGAGTCGGTGTAGCAGCCATCATAATCCAAGATCGCCTGGCAGCGGCTCCTATTGTCAACAGCATATTGAGTGAATATGGCGATATCATCGTAGGGCGGATGGGCATCCCCTATAAAGATCGGCAGATCTCTGTCATCTCACTGATTCTCGATGGCGACACCGATACCATCGGTGCCATGACGGGTAAGCTCGGAGCTATAGACGGTGTCAAATCCCGAGTTACACTAGTGCCCCTTGAGGGCAAAGGCAATGACTAATCGGTCTTTTCGGCCCTGCCTGGGATTATCTGACCCTCTGATGAACCTTGGCAAATGCCGGGAAAACTCCTTAGAGTCACACTCCGGCACTGCTCAGAACGTCGCAGAGGCTAGAAACGAGACTTCTGGCGTCCAAGATGAAGGCCGCTGCATTGACCCTGAGTATTTTGCGCTGTTGGAGAGAGCCATAACTCATCGGAAGGACCTCACTCCTGCCGAAGTCATGGAGCTACTCACCCCACCGGGGCCCATTGAGGAAATACAGCTTTGGCAAACTGCCCATCAGCTAAGAGCAGCTACTTTGGGTGAGTGCGTTCACTTGCGGGCTATTATTGAGTTTTCCAACTACTGCCGCCAAGACTGTCTCTATTGTGGTCTCAGACGAAGCAACAGCAAGGTTGCCCGCTACCGGATGAGACCGGAGGAAATGGTGGAAACGACCATCAAGACCCATAAATTGCATAGTTTCGGCACTTATGTTTTGCAGTCAGGGGAAGATCCCGGCTACCCCCTTGCCGAGCTAGAACACGCAGTAAAGCAGATCAAAGAAGCTACTGGAGCCGCTGTAACCTTAAGCACCGGGGAAATGACTCCCGAGGCCTATAGGGCACTCCGGGCTGCGGGAGCAGATAGATTCCTCTTGAAGTTTGAGACTAGTGATACAGAGCTTTTTCAGAAGCTTAAACCCACTACAACCCTGGCTCATCGCCTGGGGTGTCTGGCCTCTTTGCGGCAGCTGGGCTACCAGATCGGATCTGGGATTATCCTAGGCCTTACAGGGCAGGACCTAAGCATTGTCGCTAAAGACCTACTACTGTGCCGGGATGAAGGGTATGAAATGGTTAGCATTGGACCATTCATTCCCCACCCCGANACACCCTTGGGACAGTACCAGATGGAGAGTGGGCTTTCTGAATCTCTTGCGTCAAACCCAGCGATAGACNCTAACGTACGCTCTACCATCACTACCATGGCCATAGCTCGCCTCCTTGTCCCCCATGCCCATATGCCTGCCACTACGGCCCTGGGGGTTGTAGGTAAGCACGATGAGTCATGGAAAACCATAACTCCCTTTCTTCGGGATGCCAGGAGCCTAGCCTTAGCTGCCGGTGCCAATGTGCTGATGCTGGATGTAACTCCAGCAAGGTACAAAGAAAGCTACAGCATCTATCCGGGAAAACCACAAGCCGATGGAGACATCATTGGAAATTCCATTGAACAGGCAAAGGAAGACATTTACGCGTTGGGTATGGCCGTCTGCCCCGACAGAGGCGATAGCCCAAAACCACCTTGGGGAAGGGGTAATACACATGTCAAAAGATAGGTATGAATGCANTTTCATAGACGATGCCAAAATCCATAGAGCTTTGGCCAAAGGAGCCAGATACAGCCCCGGAGCTGTGAGGGATGTGCTTACTAAAGCCCAGGAGCTTAAAGGACTTGAGCTAGAGGAGCTAGCGGCTCTACTTTGGGTAGATGACCCTGAACTCATAGAAGAGATATATGCTGTGGCCAGGAAGATCAAGGAAACTATTTACGGCAAGAGATTAGTCTTCTTTGCGCCTTTGTATATCAGCGATTACTGTGTGAATAACTGCAGGTACTGCGCCTATAAGCGAGACAACCTTAGCCCGCGGCGCCGACTGACGAGAGATGAACTACGGCAAGAGGTAATAGCCATTCAGAACATGGGTCACAAGCGCATCGCCCTAGAAGCCGGTGAAGACCCCGTAAACTGCCCCATCGATTATATCACCGAAGCCATGGATACAATCTACCAAACCCAATCAGATAACGGCAGCATCCGCCGGATAAACGTCAACATCGCCGCCACTACGGTAGAAGACTACCGAAAGCTCAAGCAAGCAGATATCGGCACCTATGTGCTGTTTCAAGAGACTTACCATCGGAAGACATATGAAGCAGTCCATAGCGGACCTAAAGCCGATTATGACTGGCATACCACTGCTATGGATAGAGCCATCCAGGGTGGGATTGACGATGTAGGCATCGGAGTTCTCTATGGACTATACGACTGGCGCTTTGAGACAGTGGCCATGCTGGCCCATGCCCGCCATCTAGATGAGACATATGGGGTAGGTCCCCATACTATCTCCTTCCCCCGCCTACGGCCCGCCGCCGGTGTATCACTAGAGAGTTTCCCCTATCTCGTATCCGATGATAACTTTAAACGGATTGTGGCCTGCCTGCGACTAGCTGTGCCTTATACAGGCATGATTCTTTCCACCCGAGAGGGTTCAGATTTTCGCGATGAAGTCATAGCCTTAGGTATTTCACAAATCAGCGCTGGTTCTCGGGTTGGAGTAGGTGAATACAGCAGGCACAAGCACGACATCCCCCAGTTTGAGGTTAGCGATCACCGCAGTCTAGATGAAATCATCCGAGAGCTGTTGCCTTCAGGCTACCTGCCCAGCTTCTGTACTGCCTGTTACAGAAAAGGCAGAACGGGAGAAGCCTTTATGTCCTTGGCCAAAAGCAGCCATATCCACGAATTCTGCCAACCCAATGCCATATTGACATTTCAAGAGTACCTCTGTGACTACGCATCGCCGGCAACCATAGAGGCGGCCGCACCAGCTATTGCTGCGGCGGTAACGGAAGTCGAGCCCAGACTTCTCGATGAGTGTAAGAGAAGGCTCGAGGCCATCAAGACAGGTCAAAGAGATCTATACTTCTGATTTCACCAAGGGGAGGATTGCTATGAGCTTGGATAAGACACCTAGGTCAAATCGGTATCATATCGCTATCTTGGGGCGGATGAACTCCGGCAAGTCCAGCTTAATCAACGCCTTGGCCCAGCAGGACGTCGCCGTAGTCTCTTCCATTGCCGGAACCACCACCGATGCTGTGCACAAGGCCATGGAGATCCATGGAACGGGCCCTGTCGTCTTTATCGATACCCCTGGGGTAGACGATGCCAGCCTGCTTTCTGAGGCTCGGATCACGAGGACGAAAAAAGCTATTGACAGTGCAGATTTAGCCATAGTAGTCATCGATGCCCCAAAAGGTGAAGGTGAACCTGAGCAAAAACTCTACGCTCATCTAGAGGAAAAGCAGGTTCCGTATATCGTTGCGGTAAACAAAATAGACATAGGCGATCACGAGCAGGATTCATCGGAGAGTTCCTCGCCCAGTCCGGGCCCCGGCCATAGACCCAGCTCATCTAGAGGAACTTCTCCGCCTTACGTACATGTAAGCGCCAAAACCCAGGCAGGAAGAGACAAACTGCTTAAAGCCATTAGTGAGCAAGCTGCAAAAGCTAAAGAGCAAAGGGAGCCGCCAATTGTTGGCGATCTCATCAATCCAGGTGAGATAGTTCTCCTAGTGATTCCCCTCGATGAACAAGCACCTAAGGGAAGATTAATCCTGCCCCAGGTCCAAACCATCAGAGACATCCTCGATCATAACGGCGTGGCAGTAGCTGTAAAGGTGGAAGAGCTGGGGCAGCTCTTTGCAGAGCCCCATTTCTCTCCTCAGCTAGTTGTAACAGATTCACAAGTCTTCCAGGAGGTAGATAAGGTGGTCCCACCATCGGTGCCCCTCACCTCCTTTTCCATCCTCTTTGCCCGTCATAAAGGTAACCTAAANCTACTCGCNCAAGGAGCCCAGGCCCTTGACTNACTACAACCTGGCGATATGGTGCTCATCGCCGAGGCTTGCACCCACCACCCCATAGCAGATGATATAGGGACTGTCCAGATCCCCCGGCTTATCGATGCCAAAGTGGGAGGCGCCCTAGTCTATGAATGGCAAAAAGGAGGGGATTACCCCGAGGATCTCACCCGCTACAAGCTCATCATCCACTGCGGTGGGTGCATGCTTAACCGAAGGGCCATGTGCTCTCGCTTGGAGGCTGCTGCCCATGCCGGTGTCCCAATAACCAACTACGGCATGACCATTGCCGCCTGCCATGGTATATTACCGAGAGCCCTAGGGCCGTTTAGAAAAACCTCATTGATATAAAGAACCAGGGAGCCTCTGTATGTAGATGTAAGAGGCTCTCCTACTTACAGTGATTAATGGAAATCATTCCAGGCCTTCACCGCCACCCCCTCCCACAACGGTAATCTACCGATCATCAAGGTATGAATCTCCCATCGTCCCTTGTTTTCTCTAGCCTATCGCCATTCTCTTCCAGCCACCCTGTCCGCACATCGGTCCGTTCATCGAAGCGAGGCACATATGGCTTGATATCCAAAAGCGGTGTACCGTCGACAATGTCTAGATCCTCTATATGCAAAAAGTGCCTTCCACTTCTACCCAGGCTCTTGGTACCTGTCAAGACTGTTTTACACAAAACCTTCAAGGTGAAGACCAAGCTAATAGAGAATATACTGCACTACAATGAAACTTGAAGGGGGCCATACCATGTCCATCCCAGGCATGATAATCGCCGTCATTTTGTTTATTATGGGGATTGTGGGAACACTCCTACCTGCCCTACCCGGTGCACCCCTTGTCTGGCTGGGGATGCTCGTTTATGGGTTCTTTACCCGATTTGAGAACCTAACCCTCGGCTTTTATATAGTACAAGGTTTAGCTGTACTTATCACCATAGCCACAGATTATGCCGCCACCGCCTATGGGACCAGAAGGTACGGCGGCTCCTCTGCCGCTATCTGGGGAGGTATTCTCGGTATCTTGATCGGCCCATTTATCCTTGGCCCCTTGGGTTTAATCATCGGGCCTTTCCTTGGAGCCTTCGCCTTAGAACTATTTAGGGGAAAATCAGCAGACCAATCTTTCCAGGCAGCTTTCGGTTCCTTGATAGGCCTGTTGGGTGGAACTGTGCTGAAGTTCATTGTCGAAGCCATTATGATCATATGGTTTTTTTGGGTGTTATCCCATGGCTAGACGAGTTGATGCAAAGCCTTAGAAGGCGATGTGCTAGGTTGTCAAATAAGGAAGCATACGTAGCCACGGATTTCTTTAGCCTTAATACTTGACGTTCACTGAGGTTAAGTAATCTTGCGGCCTCCTTGACTGTGATGCTTCTGGCAATAGTTTGGTCGATGACTCTTGGCTTGGTCATTTCTTGTTGAGTCATGTTGAATGTTTCCTCTCTCATAGGTGGCATTTTACCAGAATAGATTCAACATGACATTACGGAAGAATTACAAAAACCCAACATTAGCCTTGACGGAGTCTACTCCCAGTGATATAATCTGCCAAGTGTTAAGGGAAAGGCATATTTTGGCATTAATTTATGTAAATCGCATCACAGCTGTTCACAAAGATTTGCACCATTTTATCCATCCTCGAACGCAGTCCCTCACCGGCCTTGGGAATGAGCACAAATACCACAGAAGAGATCTTATATAGAGCAGATTCAGATAATGGCAACGCTGGAGAATGATGTAACTAAATAGTAACCAACTTACATATTTGTAACATATGTCCCTACCCGACTACCGATAAACACGAATCACATTGGTAAAAGGAGTTAGCTTGAAGGTGCAGTTAGCAAGATACTTTTTGTGTGTCCTTGCCGGCCTTTGTCTAGCCCTCTTTGCGTGGCCCACTTCGGCCATAGCTGGTATGCGGATAGAGGCCGATGCTTGGGAAAAGGCCCTAGACACCCATGGTACAATTATGATGCTTATTGATGCCGTCACCGGTGAGATTGTGGGGGCAAATGCCGCGGCTGCTCGGTTCTATGGGTACCCGTTGGACCAGCTTGAGGGTATGTACATAGACGAGATCCACACGTATTCCGCTGCTGAGATAGAAAAAGAGCGACTAGCCGCCCTAAATGAAGAACGCAACTACTTCATATTCCCCCACCGCCTGGCCACAGGAGAGGAGCGCACCGTGGAGGTCTATTCGTATCCCGTTGGCGGCGATGAAAGTAATCTGTTATTCTCAGTGATACATGATATCACCGAGAGGCACAAAGCGGAGCAAGAGCTTCTCGACAAAAACGCTCGCTTGCGCAGAGCTGAGGCCATTACCGGCTTAGGCTCCTGGGAGCTTCACCTGTCAGAGGGCTTAATCACCCTCTCGGAAGGTGCCAGGCAGATCTTGGGCCGGGCTACGAGTGAACACTCCCTGGAGGAGTCACTTGAGGCTATCTCGCCCGACTACCAAGAGATCCGCCAAAGGGCGCTACGGGAGCTTATTGAAGAGGGTAAACCCTATGACATTGAGTTTCAAGCAAAGCGGCCTTCTGACGGCCAGCTGATTTATGTCCACTCCATTGCCGAGTATAACCCTAAGACCAATACCGTATTTGGCACTTTGCTGGACATAACTGACTGGAAGCGCTCTGAAGAAGCCCTGGAAGCATCAAAACGGCGTAATATCCGCTCCTTACTTGCCTTCGCCCTAGCTCAACTTGGGGTAATCATAGCGCTGATGGCAAATATCCGGGGGCGGAAGCAGGTTGAAAATAAGAACCTGCAAAATCTGCAGCGAAGTGAGAGTCTGGTTAGGATCCTACAGCATCAAACGGAATCGGTACAGGAGCTAGTCGATTATGCCTTGCAAGAATCCGTGGCGCTGACCGGCAGTAAGATCGGGTATATCTTCTTCTATGATGATCAGAGACGGAAGCTGACCCTGAATGCTTGGTCGAAGATGGTTCTAGATCAGTGCCATATCACCGACAAAAAGACAGTCTACAATCTAGACGAGACTGGAATCTGGGGAGAAGCGATTAGGCAAGGGAAGGCCATAGTGGTCAACGATTTCAAGAAGCCAGATCCCCGAAAAAAGGGCTATCCCCCAGGGCATGTACATATCGATAGATACATGACCCTGCCTGTTTATGACGAGGGAAGGATTGTCGCCGTCATTGGCCTCGCCAATAAGGAAACACCCTACGACGATATAGATGTATATCAGGTGGCCCTGCTTATGGGGAATACTTGGAGTACGGTNGAGCGAAAGCGACACGAGATAGCCCTCAAAGAAGAAAAGGAGCGCCTGGAGGCCACTTTGCTTTCAGTAGGCGATGGGGTAATCACAACTGATCAAGATGGTCGGATAGAGATTATTAACGACATCGCTCAAGAACTGACGGGCTGGTCTGAAGAAGAAGCCGTGGGCAAGCCCTTTGATGAGGTATTTGTGACGGTAGATCAAGAGGCCTGGGAAAGACAAGCAGATCCGCTACGTAGGGTGCTGCACTCCGGTATTGCCGTTGGTCTGACGAATCATACCGTACTGATAACCAAAGACGGCCAAAGGAAGCACATTGCCGATAGCGCGGCGCCCATTAAAGATGAACGAGGTTTTGTCAGTGGCGCTGTCTTAGTTTTCCGTGATGTGACTTTAGAAAAGGCCCGCGCTAAAAAGATAGAATATCTTAGCTATCACGATCAGCTAACCGGGCTTTACAACAGAAGGTTCATGGAAAAGGCCATTGACAAACTGGATACTGCCAATAACCTTCCCTTGTCTATCGTCATGGCTGATCTAAACGGATTGAAGCTGGTCAACGANACCCTAGGTCATGCCGCCGGCGATAGACTGCTCCAANAAGCAGCCGAGGTGCTTNGCAGTAACTCCCGGGATAGTGACATAGTGGCCCGCTGGGGAGGCGATGAGTTTATCCTGTTACTTCCTAGGACAGATGCGACGGATACAGAGATAGTTGTATCCCAGATGGAGCAATCGCTACAGATGGAAAAGGTTGAATCACTGCTAGTCTCCATGTCCTTCGGTTGGGAAACAAAGACCCGCCCCGATGAGAAAATTAGCAGTATCTTTAAGAAAGCTGAGAACCATATGTATCGCACCAAGCTGTATCAAAGCCCTGGGCTTCGCAGTGAGACCATCGATGCCTTGATGGCTGCCCTATTTGAAAAAAACCAACGGGAAGAAGAGCATTCCCAAAGGGTAAGTGAGTTGTGCCAGCTAGTTGGTAAAGCCCTTGGCCTAAGTGATTGGAAGGTCAAAGAACTAGGGCTTGTTGGGCTCTTTCATGACATAGGGAAAATCGCCGTAGATCAAAGCACTCTTAATAAACCCACCACCCTTAGCGAAGATGAATGGAAAGAGATTCGCAGGCATCCCGAGGTGGGATACCGGCTGCTGAGTGCGGTGCAAGATATGTCGGAAATAGCCTCCTATGTCCTGGCTCACCATGAGCGCTGGGATGGCACAGGCTATCCCAAGGGCTTAGAGGCGACGGAGATACCACTGGAGGCGAGGATTGTCGGTGTTGCCGACGCCTATGACGCCATGATCAGCTATCGCCCTTATCGGAAGAGCCTATCTAAACTGGGAGCAATAGCTGAGCTAAAACAGCATTCCGGAACCCAATTCGATCCCACCGTAATAGAGGCTTTCCTGAAAGCCATCACCAACTCGAAGCATTGAGACTAACACGGGCGGAGGATATCCTCCGCCTCTCTATTCCCTGAAAATCAATTGCGCCCTTCCCTGGACATGCAACATGCCGTGCATAGCCATGGCAATCCCGCAAATGGACTAACGTAGTGTTGCCGATGCTCCCACCCCTCCCTGCTAAAGTGTCAATAATATACAGAATAGCAGGACTATACTCTACAATGCAGAACATCTTTCATANGGGTTTATCGATGTGGCAAAAGGAGGGTAGCGGTCCAGATTTGGGAGGGTATTTAGTTC
>JGI24708J26588_10002947_pt1 | contig 12658 bp, 14 predicted proteins | sample BioPla1DNA2_FD_26588 | JGI IMG/M metagenome (IMG submission 26588) | reverse complement strand
TGGCGGAGGCAACCATTTTATTGAGCTTCAAGCAGATGAAAACGACCATGTAGCAATCATGATCCATTCAGGAAGTCGTAACTTAGGAAAACAAGTGGCTGACTTCTTTAATAAGAAAGCAGTTGAGCTGAATAAACAATGGTATAGTGATGTACCTGCAGAATGGAAATTGCCATTTTTACCTGTTAATAGCGAAATTGGCCAAGATTACATCAAATGGATGCAGCTTGCGATGGATTTTGCAAAAGAGAACCGTGACAAGATGATGCAACAAACTAAATCTGTTCTGTATAACATGGTGAAAAAGTACACAGGATTTACCGGTATTGAAGAATCTTTATCTGTGAACGCTCACCATAACTATGCAGCTATTGAACATCATTATGGTAAGAATGTTTGGGTACATCGTAAAGGTGCAATCAGAGCTCGCAAAGGAGAGCTAGGAATTGTTCCTGGTGCAATGGGAAGCTACTCTTACATTGTTGAAGGATTAGGTAATGAAGAGAGCTTTATGAGCTGTTCTCATGGAGCGGGACGTAAGATGAGCCGCAAGAAAGCTCGTGAAGAGTTTCCTGTTGAACAAACAATCGTCGATCTAAAAGAGCAAGGCGTATATCTCGGTAAGCATAACAAAGCAGACGTTTCAGAAGAGTCTCGTTTTGCTTATAAAGATATTGATGCTGTAATCGAAAATGAATTAGATCTTATAAAGCCAATCAAGAAGCTTAAAACTGTAGCAGTTATAAAAGGATAAGGAGTAGTGGCCATGAACTTAACCGATAAGTTACTTCAGCAACCAGAACAACAAGAAATTAAACAACCGGCATGGATTGTAAAAAAGCTAAGACGCTTATTCAATCGTTGCCCTTATTGCAAAGCTAAGCTATTAAACGGTATGGGTGGCCACAGCCTTTTATTCTTAGGTGGAATGAAGGTCTGTCCTAACAAACATTACGCGGAAGAGTTGCATTACACTGGTGCAACTTTAATTTATGACAATAACGGGAAGCCATTAAACATTAGAGGCTTTGGTGAGTAGAAAGGAGAGCAGCATGTTAGTTATCGCAAACGATCCATTTAAAACGCTTTTTGAAGCCGTTTACGAGCTTTATCCAGATTTAAAAGCAAATATACAATTCAATCCAGAACTTTCATTTGAAGACGATGAATTTGGCTGTACGACATTTCCTGATGACGGCAGCACGCCTTTAATTGATATTAACCCGCAGCTAACTGTTTTAGATGCGTTAGAAATTATTGTGCATGAGATTGCTCATGTGGTTTGTGGACCCGACCATGAGCACGACAAAGAGTGGAAAAGAGTTTTTAGCCAAATTCATGAAAAGTTTCAAGAAGTTGCAATGAGAATTGTAAAAGAATAATAANTGCGCAGTTATAACAGGTATTAAATAAACAGGAGGTGCCTTGATGAAATATTGTACGAACTGTCGTAAAGTCTATCCCGACAGCATTACAGAGTGCGAATGTCAAAAAGACCGCTTCTGGAAACGAGGAGAGATAAAATCTATTCCTGCAGAAACCAAAATTGAATGTAAGGATTGCGGTTCTACAGAAGACCTAACTTATCGTGAAGCCTGGTATGCAGGGGACTATAAATTTGGTGATGAATGTACTTGTGGCAAATGTAGAGCAGAATTTGAAGCTCGCATTGCTAGAGAAGAAGCAATGAAATACTTTGTGATTGATTATGACAATGATGACTTTGATTTATACGATAGCAAGAGTGAAGTAGAAGATATGCTTGAGCGTATGGCTGAAGATATATACAGCCCGGATGACGATCTGAGTATATTAATTTTGAAAGNTGAAAAGATTGATAGAGCGATCGAGGCGAAAGATTTCTTGCCGCCGAAAAATACAAACATCATATTCTTTGGTTATGAATTCTATCGTGTTGAGGAAGTTATTGAGCCAGAAGTTGAATTTGATGGCGATTGTCATATTACTTGGTGAGGAGGTTGAACAATGGGAGTGACAATTACAAGAAAAGATCGTGGGTTAGATTTCAGACGTATTGAAAAGATTATTGAAATGTTTCAGAAAAAATGCAACGATGAGATCTGCTCTTTAGAAAGACAATTTGATAAGGTCTTGAAGGAGCGTGAAAAAGAAGCGTTTGAGCATTTTGGTTTAAATAAAGAAGTTGAAGCAATTAAAGCGATCAATGAGGAAATCCGAGCTCTGGAAGAAAAGAAAAGAGCTCATGAAAAGAAGATCAAAGAATACACACAGTTAGAAGACAACCGTTATGGGGACTGTATGTATATTCGAAGTGGCAGCATCATGTATGACTATATTCATGAAGGCGATAACGATCATGAAGACAAGAAATCAACCCTTAAACAACTTAGAGAAGAGATTCCAGAAAAACTTTGGCTAGCTAAGGATATCGACGAAGCTGTAGCGATATATGAAGGTTATGTACAGCAACTGAACAACGTTGTTAGAGGGTGATATTTTGATAACAGAAGCGATTGACACAACAAAGAATTTTTTATATTTATTAGACAAAATTGAAAAAGAGTGGGGAACCGTCTACGAAGAAATTGGTCGTTACGATCAGGAGATCTCTGACTTGCTTCATGAAATAGAGCTGATTGATTATTCATCAGACGAAGGATTGTTTTTAGTTAATGAAATTAAAAAGATCCGTAAGAAGCGTAGAGAACTAAAGGATTACCAAGAAGTGATTAGACACCTGAAAGAATATTTAGACCGCAATAAGAGTGTGAAGATAAATTTATTTAAAAAACTTACGCTGATGGAGCGTACAAAGAAATACCAAGACACCAGGATATACAATCCAAGAGTAAGAACAGACTTAAAGTTAAATGAGATATACAATGATTTCTTTTGTGAAAATGAAGATNACAACAACGATGATNAATTACTGGATTCCTCTCCAGATTATTATGAACCAGATGAAGAATATCCAATTGTAGAAGATGATGTAGAGGAGCCAGNAAATGACTTAGTTATGTAAAAGTTAAAGGGGTGAGTTGATGGCAAAATATATACCCCTTCATGCTCATACTTGCGGAGGGAGTGTTGGCGATTCGATATTAAAAACAACTGAATATGTAAAGAAAGCAAAGGAGTATGGGTTAGATGCATTATGTATAACTGAACACGGATCCTTAGCTTCTATGTATGAATTTTATAATGAATGTAAAAAGCATGGCATTAAGCCGATTATTGGTTGTGAAGTATATGAAACAAAAAATCGTTTAGATAAAGATAAAAATAGCGAAACATCTAAAAGATACAACCATCTCGTATTAATAGCGAAAAATGAAAAAGGAATGGAGAATTTATTCCGTATTNCAAACGATGCTCAGATCAATGGCTTTTATTACAAGCCAAGAACAGATATAGAGTTTTTNAAAGAGCATGGTGAAGGGATTATTNCATTATCTGCCTGTGTGGCTGGTAAAGTGCCGCAGGCTATTTTAAATGACGATTTTGAATTAGCAAAAGATGCAATTCAAGAATATAAAGAAATCTTTGATGAATTTTATTTAGAAATTCAGCCAGGCGATTTTGAAGAGCAAAGAATAGTGAATAGTGGTCTTATTGAATTATCAGAGGAAACTGATACGCCGCTTGTAGTCACAAATGACGTGCACTATCTTAATGAGGATGACCACATCCCTCATGATGCTCATGTAAAAATCGCTCGTAAAATGAAATATGACGATGAGATGATTTATCCAGATGCTGTCTACTGGTTCATGCAGTATGACAACATTATTGAGGCTTTTAATGACTCAATCGATGAAGATATTCTCATTGAAGCTATTCAAAACACGGTGCATATTGCTAAGCAATGCAATGTAAAACTGAGCGATAAAATCTATATGCCTCAGTTTTATAAAGACAATCCTGAAAAGGAAGAGTATCAACTTGTAAAGATGTGCTTTGAAAAGCTGGAGTCCATTAAGAATACATTAAAAGATCCCGCTGAGTATATATCTCGCTTATTGTATGAGCTTGATACGATTATAAAGCTTGGATTTCCAGGCTATTTTCTGATGGTTCATGACTTCATTAGTCATGCCAGAAAGAAAGGTATTGCCGTTGGGCCCGGAAGAGGGTCTGTTGGAGGAGCATTAGTTGCTTATTTGTTAGGCATATCTGTAGCCGATCCAATCAAATATGGACTACTGTTTGAGCGTTTCCTGAGTATTCACAGGAAATCTACACCGGATATTGATATAGACTTTGACAGCGAGCGTAGAGCTGAGATGTTCGACTACGCTGTTGCAAAGTATGGAGTAAACAATTGTGCGCTTGTGTCTACCTTTCAGATGCGTAAGGCTAGAGCGGCTATACGAGATACAGCTCGTGTTTTAGATTTAGACTTAGAGATAGCTGATAGAGCGGCAAAACTTATTCCACAGGTCTATTACGATGATGACGGAGAGAAGACGACAGACTTATCCGTAGAGGAGTCACTGCAAGTGGTTCCAGAGCTTGAAGAGATGTCTGAAGAATATCCAGAGCTATTCGATATGGCAGCGAAAATATCAGACGTACCATCTTCGACCAGTATTCATGCTGCAGGTATTTTAGTAAGTCCTGTTGACTTAACAACTAGAATACCATTGGTTCGTTCCAATAAAGAAGGTATTAATGCCACGGCATTGAACTTAGATGATGCTGAAGATGCAGGCTTTGTAAAGTTTGATTTCTTATCCCTTGCTTCGCTAAGTGTTTATGAGAAAACACAGCAAGACGTAGGATTTCACTTTGATTATATGACGAGTGAGTTTGATGACGATAAAGTATGGGACTTAATCGGTAGTAAATATACAACCGGCTTATTCCAGATTTCATCAAGGACATATAAATCTAGAATGCCTAGGTTAAAGCCAAGAAGCATACCTGAGCTTACTGCTTGTTTAGCATTGCTTAGAGGTCCTTGTATCTCTTCAGGAGCGGACAAAAAGTATATGGAGATCCTGGAAGGCAAACAGGAAGTGGATCCAATTCATCCGCTTTATTATGAAGCCACAAAAGATACAAATGGCATCTTGCTATATCAAGAACAATTGATGCAGATTGCCGTGAATTTTGGTTTTACGCTTGAAGAAGGATACGCGCTGATGAAGGTTGTTTCGAAAAAGAAGATAGACAAAATCAAGGAATTTGAAGACAGCTTCCGTTCAAAAGCTGAAGAGCATGGCGTTCCAGACGAAGCGATGGACCGCATATGGCACGTTATATTAGATGCTGGACAATATTGCTTTAACGCCAGTCATGCGACAACCTATGCAATCTTAACGTATGTATCTGCATATTTGAAGACGTACTATCCAAAAGAGTTCTTAGTGAACCTGCTAACAAATGCTTATGAGCGTAAGAAGAAAGAGGAGATCAAGGAAGCGTTAAAAGACTGTCGTCGCTTAGGTTTTAAATTTTTACCGCTTGATGTCAATAAAAGCCAGTGGGGATTTACAATTGAAGAAGACATGATACGCATTGGCATGTGTGCGATTAAAGGCTTTGGCCAAAAAGCAACAGACGAGGTCATCAGTAAGCGTCCATTTAAGTCTTTTCAAGATTTTATGGATCGTATTGCGAAAGGGCAATGCTCTAAGCGTAGCATGATTCCTGGCATCTTTGCAGGACTGTTTGATTGCTTCGATGAAGACCGTAAAGCAATCTATGAAGCCTATATGGAAGATCGTAAAGAAGAGCCGCTAGAAGAAATTACATTGCAGACAAGAGAGAAAATCAATGTAAACGGCGATATAGAAGAATTTGAAAATACGATCTTAGGCGGCCAATATTTATCCGATTTGGCCAACTCATTAGAGAGCTTCAACTTCAGGGAGATTAAGAAAAACAAAATATTCGAAGCGGAAGCCTTTATAAAAGATATCAAAAGAATTAAGGACCGCAACAATAAACAGATGGCATTCCTAACCTTAGTTACAGGAGATGGCTATATCGATTGCACAGTGTTTAGCCAATCCTATGCTAAGTACAAAAAGGTCATCAAGAAAAACAACATGTGCATGATTAAGGCAAAGAAAGACGGAGACTACTCGTGCATTGCAAGAGAAATAAGTTAAGGAGGGTATCCATTGTTAATCAATATTTATTATATACGTGACTCTGTCGTTCGACTTGGAACGCTGAAGAACAATATACAAAGAACCCTTGATCGAGCTGAGAAAAGCAAGAAGCCAATCTCTAAAGAAGATATCGGTGCCTTTAAATCCAATTTCTATGGAATTGCGATTGATATGCTGAATGCGCTGTCTGAATGCATCTTTGCATTCGACAGTTCCATTCGCACTTACTCATTATTTATCTCTTCCAAATCTCAGCTACAAGAGGCTATTAAACAAGTAAGAAGTACAGATGATTTACAAGTCATTCAAAATCAAATCGATACAATCTTACAACCGTATGAAGAATTCAACTTTAACGAATATACGCTTTATTATTGCAAAAGTGATTATCGTTATGCTTACACCTATTCTAATGACTGCACAATTGAAGAATTTTATCTTCAAATGATTGCACGTCAGATCAAAACTCCAAAAGACAGAGAGATCAAGATTTTAGATCCTCAACCAAGAAGAGGAGAAAACATTAAAGGCTTAAAAGCATTATTGCCAAATGCGAAGACATATGCCGCTGCCGTGCCAGAAAGAGAAGCGAGCTATGTAAAGTCTAACTTTGACAAGGTTGCTCTAGGAACCTTAAAAGGTAGCACCATTTCAAACGATGCATTTGACATCTTACTGCTTCAGCCAGCTGTTAGCTTAGAAAAACAAAGCGAAAGAATCATGATTAAGAAAGAAAGGGATATGATTCGTGACACCATCAAATATTTAAGACCTGGTGGCTATTTAATCTTACTTCTTCCGTATTTTAGATTTTATAAGGATATCTGTTTAACCCTTGCAAAGCATTATACAGATATACAGGTTCGTAAATTTTCAGGTGCAGGGTTTGAAAAGACTGGAGCTATATTCTTAGTAGCTAAAAGGAAATCAAAAGACGATAAAGAAATTGATCCGAAGGAATATCAAAAGATCAGACACTTATACAACATAGACAAAATTAAGAATATCGTCGAAGAAAATTTTGAAGAATTAATGCTTCCAGAGGAAGAAGAAGAGGTTAAGTTGTTCAGAGGTAGCATTTTAGATATTGATGAAATCAAGGACATCTTTGAAAATTCCGGCTGCATAAACCAGTTCTGGGAAGATCAATCCGTTGAAAAGATGTCTGAAAGCAAAAGGAACCCGCTGTTACCGTTTAACACTGGCCAGTTAGGTCTCGTATTAACATCTGGAGTTCTGGACGGAATTATTGATGAAGGCAACGGCCATTATCACATTGTTAAGGGTCGTGTTGTAAAGAAGACCGACTCAGAACGAGACTTAAATTCAAACGAAATTGAATTGACCGAGACAACTTCTAACCGCGTTGAAATCAACGTGCTTTTACCAGACGGCACGCACAAAATATTAGCGTAAAGGGGAAATATCGATGGGAGCTTATGACACGCCTTCACAGAAGTGTCCTTATTGCGGAGAAGAGTGTGAAGCAGATTGGGTTGATGTTGGCGTTGGTATGGTCCAATGCGGTCCATACCATTGCGACAATTGTGGTGCTAGTGAGATCGGACCAGAGCTTGATGACTGGCTGAATATCAAACCTGATAGCCACAATATGTTTTTAAATGAGTTAGAACCTGAATTAAAGCACGGCCATCCTTTCTCAGACAAAGAACTTGATACAGGATGGTACGATCCGGCAAATGGAAAAAGGATTTCTCCTTATGCCAATACAGTAAATGGACAATTAGTAGATCACAAAACGGCTAAGAAAATGTATAGCTTAGGACTGCTTGATGAAAAGAAAGTATAGGTGACAAGAGTGTTTTGTATTCAAATAGACAACAGCAGAACATTGCTATTAGCCAATGCAATAAAAGCAGAAGTATGTAAAGAAACAAACACTGCTCAATTTTTTGATGAGCGAGGTGAGTTAGAAGCTCTTTATAAGTTGGATGAAATTAAGGGCTTCTACAAAAATGATGTAAAAATTGAAGGGAGGCCATTTCATTGCAACTGAGAAAAATGAATATTGGTAATGGCCCTTATGCGAATGCCAATATGGCTTGTTACGATCCGTCAAATAACCATATTGTATATCTATCTATCATTGGATATGACGGAACCATTAAGGTGATTACCAAAGAAGTAAATAAAAGAAATAGTGTTTATATAGAAAGAATGGGGTCATTCTCAACTGTATCTAAATCATATGAAATCATTAAAACCAAAGATCAAGAAAGTGATTACTCTCATGCTGTTATATACAAAAAGGATGAGATCTATGAGAATAGCTCCAAAGAAGAAGTTTTAAATGCTTATGTATTTGTTGAATTAGCAGATGACTTTAGAATATCCGAAACCGTATATAACAATGCTGATATTCCGCAGCAATTATTAGACAGAATTTATGACAAAATATATGCTCACACTCCAGTACCAGCGATACCAGAATGGATGGATTACATTACAAGAAGCTTAGTTAATGCAGGATGCATAAGAGAGCTAAGAGTGTTTAAGCCTGACGGCGTAGACTTTAAAGTTTATAAATTAAACGTAAAGTTCTCAACACTATTCAATATCGTTTCTAGAGGGCTTTCAGAGCGTATTATCTCGATTAACAATACTTATACACCTTCTGAAGAAATGCAAGCTGTAACAGGCCTAGACTCTTACTTGAATAGTTTTACTCCGATTTTAGCTCAGATTATTCAAGATTCATTTACACCAAAGTTTATTCCTGGCCAAGATGAATACTCTGAAAGATTACAAGACTTCGATGATTATGCAACATACAAAGGATTAAGTATGTATGAAGCACAGAAAGCGGTTGTGCAGGCAACTGCTAATAACTTAGATAAGAACAACGTCAGCTTTATCATTGGGGAAATGGGAGTAGGTAGTTTTATTGCCGTCTTAGGTGGAAACATTTAAGAGTATGAGAGCGGAAAAAATCTGGAAGGCTGAAATGCTAATCAGAGGTGAAGGCCATTGAGAAATCATGGCCAGCCGCAACGCATAGGAGATGACCGATAACAGGAATAATTCTCCCACGAGGCCGCTCCACAGCAATCTATAGGATTGCTCCATGCAGATGCCCGCTGCATGGCCTAACGTAAAACGAGGGTGAAAAGATATGCTGAGCTGGACCAGAATTGACTGGTCGTAGGATAGGCTTATCTAAAGCTGAAAGTATGAGCGAATAACAAGCTCCAGAGGTAGCAAATAAAAAATTGCTACGATAACAGCACTGAAAACCATATTAGGTATTGCTTCAGTTTATACCCATGCTAAAAAGGAGGCAACAACAAATGTCGTCTTATGTCCTTCTCATCTTGTTGAGAAGTGGAAATCTGAGATCGAGAAGTATATGCCTTTATCTAAGGCCGTCATCGTGGATAATTTTGATCANTTCGTTGAAATCGAGCCAGAAATCAACAACCCAAGAAGACGCCGTCACTTGTTCCTCATCTTGTCAAAAGAAACAGCGAAGTTTGGCTACGATGAAAGACCGTCTGTTATCTGGTCCAATTCAAAGCATTGTTACTGCTGTCCAAGTTGTGGTCAGCCGCTTTACAAGACCGAATACGAAGGTAAAGGTCGCTGGAGAACTGAAAAGAAAGTCTTCTTAACAGAACGTAACTTTGTAAAGCAATACGCTTATAACAAAGTTTGTATGAACAACAAGAAGGCATGGAACCAAGATAAGCATGATTGGGAAGAAGTGCCTTGTGAAGAAAAGCTTTGGGCGCCACTGATTAAAGAAGACGACTCTGATTGGGTAAAACTAAGTGGCGGCCAAGGATGGGTTGAGGTTCGTCATTTCAATAATCTGTTCAACCAGTTAACAGCTAAAGACAAGTTAGACCGTAGAGATACGAAGTTTTTAGTTGCATTGAATGACGCGTTGGCAGCTGCGCAATCTGGAGAGGAGCGTATTACAAGAGCTCCTAGAAAGTTTCCAGTTGCAAAGTATATTAAAAAGTATTACAAAGGTAAGATTGATTACTTAATTAGTGATGAGATCCATTTATACAAGGGAGGTTCTTCAGACCAAGGTCAAGCCTTTGGCGACTTAATCAATGCAGCAAATAAAACCATTGGCTTAACAGGAACGCTGTTAAATGGTTATGCAAATGGTCTGTTCTACATCCTTTACAGAACCTTCTCTCACATCATGAAAAAAGAAGGCTTTGACTATAACGATGAGAACGAATTTGCAAGACAATTTGGCGTTGTTCGTAAAACAAGTCGTTTTGCTTATCAAAACGGCCGTGAAGGCAACAGATTAAACTCTAATGAGAAGATTTTACCTGGAGTATCACCACTTGTCTTTACAAAGTTCCTGCTTGAGAATGCAGCCTTTATTTCGTTATCTGACATTGCAGAGGGATTACCTGCTTATACAGAGATCCCAGTTGCAATTGATATGGATGATGATTTAAGAGCGGCTTATCAGCAATTCGAGAACGATTTAAGAAGATGTTCTGGCTGGCACGGCTCAGGCGGAATGAAAGCAATGGGATCACTGTTACAAGGCTTATCAGTATTCCCAGATATGCCATACAACCAACCGCCAGTTATCCATCCGGATTCAGGTGAAGTATTGGTAACACCGCCATCTCTTGAGCCAGGATCCAGAAATAAAGAAGAGCGTTTCCTAGAAATCGTAAAAGAAAAGGTTCAGAACGGCGAGAAAGTGCTGGTTTATTATCACTGGACCAACAAAACAGACCTTGGTGAGAGGTTGCCAAGACTACTTGAAGAAGAAGGCATTACAACAGCTGTATTAACGTCTTCAACAACAAGTTCTAAGAATAGAGAAAGCTGGATTAACAAGAAGATTAGCGAAGGTATCGACGTATTGATTTGTAATCCTAGCTTAGTAGAAACAGGTTTAGACCTCTTAGACTTTACAACTATCATATTCTATCAAGTTGGTTACAACTTATTTACGATGAGGCAAGCTTCCAGAAGATCCTGGAGACTCTCTCAAACTAAGGATATTGAAGTCTACTTCTTGTATTACACAGGAACAATTCAAGAGCAAGCCTTGTCCTTGATGGCTACGAAACTACAAGCTTCACAAGCTATTGAAGGTAAGTTTAGTGAAGAAGGGCTTCATGCTCTATCTAATAATGAAGATCTGCTTACTCAAATCGCTAACAGCGTTGTTCAAGGGATCAGACATACAGTTGACGTTAACGTATTCGGCCGCTCTGAACGAGCAGTATCAGCAGAAGAAGACTTCGAGCTTATTGATATCATGTTTGATGATGATATGGTGAAGCCTGCAGCCATCGAAGCAGTTCATGAACCAGCTGTTAAAATCACGAAGAGAATGCCAACAGGTAAGTTTACTTCTTATACGATCTTTACGGCCAAGCCGAAGTCTAAGAAGAAAACAAAACCGACCAACACTCAAATATTGATTCAGGAGCTGTTCAAGAAAGATCAGCACGTTGCTAACCTTTACTAAAAAAAAGAAAGGGTGCGTACAAGGCTTTTATGGTTTTGTACGTATCCACTTCTTGAGTGGAGTGTTCCGAAATGAACGAGATTGAACAAGTGTTAAAGCGAGTAGAAGGTGCGATTATCTTCTTAAAAGCAAGAGTAGAAAAAGGGAAGATTTTTCCCTTAATACAGCGGCTGAAGAACTAGAGAGAATCACGAACTTATACAACGAATTGCTTTATTTTAATAATTTAGACAATATCAATAAATTGGAAACGGAACTAGTAAAATTAAAAAATGAATTAATTGCTATTAATAACAATTATAGTTACTGTAAAGATTCAGCAGGATTAGAAAAAAGAATAGCAGCACAAGAAAAAGTTATAAATAACATGAGAATTATAAAAAATAAAGGCTTTAATACTGTATATGATTATATAACACGTTAAAAAGTAGATTCTTAAAGTGAAAATATAAAGGAGGTTTTACAATGTATAAACTAGAATTATTTAAAGAAGGTAAAAAGATAAGAGAATTGCTGTTCTTTGAAAGTGAGCTCGAATTAATGGATGCTTATCGTCTCAAAAATCATTGGGACGGTGGTAGTTCGAAGGTATGGAAATTAATAATTAATAATGATATTGAAGTGAAGGAGGAATAATGAATGAGGATTACTGAAATTAAAAAGATTGAAGATATGGAAAAAGCCGTTAAACTACTCAGATCAGGTAAAATAAAAGGAGATGATATCGTAATACTATGGCAATACACCGGCTTAGCGTGGTTGAATCCAATTATTACAACGGTTAATAATAGAGGTGATATAGAGACTATATTAGATGATATATATAATAATATATCTAATAAGGATGAGATGCCATTCCCGCTCTATGATATTGAAGAAATAGAGGATATATATTTATATGAAGATTACATTCCTATAAATGGTGGGGAGTATTATACCGATACTATATTATGGGTAGAGGAGGTTGTATAAAATGATATATGCTTTTGTAGAGAATCCTAAGGGCAACCCTAAAACGGGGAGACAATATGAAATATATAAGTATTATAAAGATGGGGGGAAATACACTGAAGAAATGAAG
>JGI24708J26588_10002941_pt1 | contig 12671 bp, 4 predicted proteins | sample BioPla1DNA2_FD_26588 | JGI IMG/M metagenome (IMG submission 26588) | reverse complement strand
AAAATGACAGCATCTGCCAAGGCAAAGTATATGATGTGGCTTACGGAACGCGTACCAGGACGGAACTGACCGCTGCAATATCGACCATTGGCGGTGATGAATTATCCAAGGTTCCCGTCTCCATTCTCAATGATGCCATTCCGGGTAAATTGCCGGGCCTGACATCCCTCAGGGTGACCGGAAGTGAACCCGGTTGGACCGGTTCGGATTTCTTTGTGAGAGGTATCGGCACTTTCGGCGCAGGCACAAGCCCTTTGTTTATGGTAGATAATGTGGAAAGAGACATCTCTCAACTGGACCCGGAGGAAATACAATCCCTGACGGTTCTGAAAGATGCCGCTTCCACGGTAGCTTACGGGATGCGTGCTGCTAACGGGGTGATCAACGTAGTGACAAAAAGAGGTTTTGTGGGTAAACCCGAAATCACATTCAAGGCGCAGGCAGGAATGCAACAACCCACGCGCCTGCCGCAATACTTAAATTCCTACGAATATGTAAAATACAGAAATATCGCCTTGAACAATGAGNCTTTGACCATTCCAACNGACCCTCGCTACAATCCGGACAATTACAACGGCACCGGTGATCCGTTTCTTTATCCCAATACGGACTGGTACGGTGAATTCCTCAAAAATCTGGCTCCGCAGCAAATCTATAAATTGTCCATTGCCGGAGGATCTGAAACAGCCCGATATTTCGTACTGTTGGGTTATACCAACCAGCAGGGACTTTTTAAATTTGGCAATGAAAACAGTGCTTATTCGACCAATTATGACTATTCACGGTATAATGTGCGCTCAAATGTAGACGTGAACATCAACAAGTATTTGACTGTTTCACTGGACCTGGCAGGAAGAGTGGAAACCAAAGTGGCACCTGCAACGTCCTCCGCTGCAATTTTCGGTGCTTTATCACAAACACCTTCTACCATGCCCATCAAAAACAGGGATGGATCCATCGCCGGAACTTCAATTTATAAAAACAATCCGTATGGACTGATAGCAAAAACCGGCTATGGTAACTATGTGAATCGTTATCTGCAGGGGAATTTAAATCTGACTCAAAAATTGGATTTCCTGATAAAAGGTTTGGCCATAGATGCCATGTTTGCCTTCGACACCTATAAAAATTACGATAGGGGTAAAAGCAGAACATTTGCCGTATATCAGGAAAATTTAGACGGTACTTATACCAAATTTGGAGAAGATTCCGAGATAAGCATGAACTTCAGCACCTGGAGCAGTGATTATTATCTCCTGCTCACCGGATTTGGAGGCTTGAGTTACAAAAACAGTTTTGACAAACACGATCTGGCCATAGATGCCAAATTCGACATGTCCCGAAGAAATGTATCCGGAAATAATGTGGATTACAACACGCAGGATGTCTTCGGAAGAATAACTTACGGATTCGACAACAGATACATTGCAGAATTTGGATGGTCGTACAGCGGATCTGAAAATTTTGCACCCGGAAACCGCTTCCATTTCTATCCCGTAGGCTCCCTGGCCTGGGTTATTTCCAATGAAGGTTTCTTAAAAAACAGCAAATTACTGGACTTTTTAAAGTTGCGGGGGTCCTACGGCCTGGTAGGCAATGCGGACCTGGGCATAGGCAGATTTCCTTATGAATCAATATTCACCTCCGGAGGCGGATATACCTTCGGAACCGGTTATGCAGGTTCTGACGGTTCCTACGAAGGAAGAATCGGTAATCCGTGGATTGGGGCCGAACAATCCCTCAATGCCAACATAGGTCTCGATCTGGAACTGTTGAACCGTGCATTGGACATCAGTGTGGATGTGTTCAGCAACGACAGAACAAGGATCATTACTACGCGCAGCAGCACCCTGCCCGGAATCGTCGGACAGGAATTGCCGTACGAAAATATAGGTTCAGTGCTGAATCAAGGTTTTGAAGCATCCGTTACGCACAGCAAACAGGCAGGTCAGTTTAAATACTTTGTACAGGCTCATGTTTCTTATGCAAACAACAAGATTACCTACACGGATGAGGTACAAAATTTAGAGCCCTGGCTCTCGATGATAGGGCGTTCCGTAACACAACAATGGGGACTGCAAACAGACGGATTCTTTGCCAATCAGGATGAAATAGATGCCTGGCCGGTATCAACCTACGGCGTTGTAAAACCCGGTGATTTGAAATACATAGACCAAAACAAAGATAATTTTATTAACGACGACGACAGGGTACCTCTTGGAAAACCTTCCATTCCGGAATGGAACTATGGTTTGTTGCTGGGATGTGATGTTTATAACTTCGACTTCAATATTGCATTGACGGGAATAGCCAATCGTTCCATTTTTGTAACCAACAACGTGTTGCGCGGGATGCAAAACAACAACAAAGTGACTGCAACCGTGTACGACACCTGGCAACAAGGCGTAAACGAATCCACAGCACTGTACCCGCGCCTGACAACCGAATCGAACAATCACAACAATCAACTCTCTGACGTGTGGATGTTCAGCGGTAACTTCCTGCGTATTCAAAATGTAGAGATAGGGTATAACTTCCCCACCCGCATCACACAGAAAATACGTGCAAGTAACTTACGCATTTTTGCAAACGGATTCAATTTATTATCCTACGATGCATTGAAAAAGTTCAATCTGAGTGCTGAGTTCCCGGATGCTGGCGTGACAACCTACCCGGAAACGAGAGTTTATAATATCGGTTTAAATGTTAAATTTTAAAATCGACAGCAATGAAAAAAAATATATTATATACGATTATCTTCTTAACGTCTGTAGCGCTTGGTGTTTCCTGTACAGACTTTTTAGACAAAGATTTAAGAACAGACACCAATTTAACATACGAACAGATATTCCAGGACCCACATTTAGCTCCCGGTTTTCTAAATAATGCTTACACATTATTACCCGATGGATTTAACCGCTTAGGATCGGCCATGATGGCATCGGCTTGCGACGAAGCGGAACATTCGGATGCCGGCTCACCCATCCGTCTGTTCAACAGCAATTCAATATCCGCTTCTTACAATCCTGATGATGTGTGGAGCAATATGTACACAGGTATTCGCAAGTGCAATATTTTTCTGAAAGAATTGGACGGGTTGATAGTTGAATACAACAGCATACCCGAAGCAGAGCGACCGAATTACAAGGGACAAGCACTGTTTTTACGTGCATTTTATCATTTCGAATTACTCAAACGCTATCAAAAAATTATATACGTTGATAAAGTGATAGATCCTTTTGATGAAGATGAAATATACGCCTTAAAACAAATTGATTTTCATGCCGCTGTAGAACTAATTGCTGCCGATTGTGACTCAGCTGCTAATCTACTCCCTAACAGGATTACCGATGATGCTCAAAAAGGAAGGCCCGGTAAAGCCGCACCCATGGCTTTAAAAGCCAGGCTGTACCTGTACGCCGCCAGTCCATTGAACAATCCTGACAATGACTTAGAACTATGGAGTAAGGCGGAATCGGCTGCCAAAGAACTTTATGATAATCGCTCACAGTTGGGGATTGGCCTGGAATCTTCTTTCTCCGGTATTTTCACAACACCTTATAACAACGAAATCATATTTGCGTCCAGGGCCACCAATCGCAACGATATTGAAAGTGCCAATTTCCCTATCAGTTACCAGGGAAGTGGTTATACCAACCCTTCACAAAATTTGGTGGATGCATTTGTTATGAGCGGTACTTCCTACAAGAATGAGATGAACGGATATGATGCCAATGATCCTTATACCAAGCGTGAAAATAGATTTTATGCAACGATTCTGCACAATAATGCGAATTTCAAGGACGTTCCCGTTGAAACGTTTGTGGGAGGTAAAGACGGCCTGTTTGCCACTTCCACAGCGACCAAAACGGGATATTACATGAGAAAGTTTGTAACCCCAGCCATCAACCTGGAAAAGAATGAAACTGCACGTCGCCCCTGGATTTTCTTCAGGTATGCCGAAGTGCTGCTCAATTATGCGGAGGCAAGAAACGAGATATTGGACGCTCCGGACAAAACCGTACATGACCTGATAAATCTTATTCGCAGTCGTGCAGGCCTACGCCCTTTCAGAAACACTAGTGAATACATTCAAACTAAAGAAGAAATGCGTGATTATATCAAAAGAGAAAGACAAGTTGAACTGGCATTCGAAGAACATCGTTTCTGGGACCTGAGACGTTGGAAAGATGCTGAAGTGGTTTTAAACCAAGATATTCAAGGAATGCAAATCGAAAAAGTAGATGATACGTTTACCTACACCCGATTCAGCGCAGCCAAACGCTCTTTCGATCCTAAATTTTATTGGTATCCCATCCCCCGAACCGAAATTCTGAAATATAAGAGTAAGGGTGTCACATTGGAGCAAAACCCCGGTTGGGAATAAATGTATTAATCCATAGATAAAAATTGAAGATATGAGAAAATTATTAATCGTTATCATAACTGCCTTCATGGTGGTTTTCCATGCCTGCGAAACCTCTGAAGAGATCAGCATGGGATTCGACCATGAAGTACCAACCTATAAGGTACTTACCGACTCTTTATTGGTTCAGGCAGGGCAAACAGTGGAACTGAAAGTAGAAGTAACAGACAATGCCGGTTTAAAAAAACTCGTTTTTTCATATGGAAATTGGTTTTTGTTTGAATCCATCACATTGGATGAATCGGGAAACCCGAAATCTTACGTTTTTGAAACGTCCATAACAGTTCCCGATGACGCGGAAAAACAATGGAATGAAGAATTGATCAGAAACGACGGTAGTAAAATAACCATTGTGCAACAATATCATAAACTAATTCTGGAGGCTACGGACATCAATATGAATGTAAGGAATATCCCCATTTATATAAAAGTAGAATAGTCAATTAAAAATTGAAAAATATGAGTCAAAAAAAAATCATATTTACGTTCATAGTCCTATTCTTACCGTTTGTCGTCTTTTCGCAAACCGTACTTGGCGATTTCGAAACTGACGGAGTCGTACCGGAATTTTCGATTGAGGAAAATGCTTTAACAAAATTAGAGATAACGGACAATCCGCTTAAGAATGAGCTGAACAACACTGACAGGGTATTGTACGCAAAAACTGCCGATGCCGAAGCCCCCTGGTGGGCAGGAATGGTGGTTGAATTAAACGAGGCTGTTACAGTGAATGATGATACCCGTTATCTGCATGTATTGGTAAAAACTGATTTGCCAAAATTTGAATTTGTCATATTCAATCATGACAATACAGAAGAAAGGTGGATGGGGCAATTTGCTCCCATAACCACGGAATGGTTTGACCACGTAATAGATATCAGCAGTTTACAGGGTAATTTCTCAAAATTCCGCATTGCATTGCATATGAGCAATGCTACTCAACAAAACAAAGAATTGTGGATTGATGAAATCATCTTAAATAATAGTCCGGCAGCCAGGACCCTGCCCGGTAGTAATGTTCACAACATCAGCATAGATGCCGCACAAAAACACCAGGTCATCAAAGGCTTTGCAGCTTCCGACTGTTGGACGGGCAACTATGTAGGGCAGTATTGGAATGACACACCCAAAAATACCATTGCCAAATATCTTTTCAGCCAGAATTATAAAACAGATGGAAGTCCGGAAGGTATTGGTCTGTCCATGTGGCGTGTAAATTTAGGTGCCGGCACACTCGAACAAGGAGCGAACAGTGATATAGATGATATTTCGCGTCGTGCCGAATGTTTTTTAGATGCTTCGGGTAATTATGACTGGACAAAACAAATCGGACAACAATGGTTTATGCAAAAGGCTAAGGAATACGGCTGTGAGTCTTTTGTACTGTTCTCCAACTCACCGCTGACTATCTATACCCGTAACGGTAAAGGCTATGCACCCGGTGATGGTAACGTAAACCTGCAAGCTGATAAGTTTGATGATTTTGCCGATTATTTGGCTACGGTGGCCCATCATTTTGTAGAAGAAGGATATAACATCACCCACATCAGTCCGGTAAACGAACCGCAGTATGACTGGAAAGCCGGTAGCGATGGCAAGGCCGGACAAGAAGGTTCACCCTGGAAAACGGCCGATATTAAAAAGCTGGTTGTGGAGCTGGATAAAGCCATTCAAGCCAAGGGTATTAATACGAAAATATTAATACCTGAAGCCGGTTCCTGGGAAAACTTATACAAGTATCATTCACGTGCCGGTTATCAAATCAGAGAATTTTTCTCTCCTTTGAGCCTTAACTACGTTGGTGATTTACCCTCGGTAGCTCAAACAATTGGTGCACACAGCTATTGGACGGAAACCAACAACAACAACATGCGTACGATACGTACCTCCGTAAAGAATAATGCTGAACAGCGCAATATTGATGTCTTTCAAACCGAATGGAGTTTGCTATCAGAAACAGGTGAAGGATTTCCGGGTCTGGCGAATTTTTCTTATATGGATGTTGCCCTCTACATGGCAAAAGTTATTCATGCCGATTTAGCCTATGCCAACGTGACTTCCTGGTCTTTTTGGACATCCATGGACATGGAGCGTTGGGGACATAAAAACAGGTTTTTATTGGTAGCCTTGTCTCCCGGTGGAGGAGCCTATAATCCTATTACCCAAACCGGTACAGTTGCAGACAAAGCCAATCTTTGGGCATTGGGAAATTACAGTTTTTTCATCCGACCCGGCTATCAACGCATACAACTCAACGGTGCGGACGATCTCGGTAGTCTGATGGGTACAGCCTATATGTCTCCCGACAAGTCAAAAATTGTCAGTGTTTATGTAAACATGACTTATGAAAATAAAACTATAAAAACATCCATTCAAAACACAGAAAATTTGGTACCTGTCACAAACAAGGTTTATATAACCACTTCTGTCTATAAATTGAAAAAGCACGGAAGTACAGCTTCCGAAGCTTACGAACCGGATAAAGAAATTATCATTCCTTCACGTTCGGTTGTAACGATTGTGTACGAAATGGATGAAGTCGCCAATGTTGAAGGCATTAAAAAAAGCAATCAAGAAGTTCGCATTTATCCCAATCCGGTGAAATCCAACAGCAAGATTAATATTGACATCCCCTGGTCAGAACCATTTTCAGTGCACGTGTATCAAATGAACGGCAGTTTGATTTATTCCAAAAACATAGACTCTTTAAATCAGACCTCTATAGATTTGCCACCATACTTGAAAAGTGGAGTTTATATCTTAAAATTAAAAAGCAACTCCGAGGTTTACAGTCAATCGTTAATTGTTAATTAAGTTTTTAAATAAACTTCAAAATACAAACACTTTTAGCGCATAAATCAATTAAGCGTAGTAGATTTACTGCTGTTTTAAGATAAAAACAGTCCTTATCCGTTCTTGGGTATACATTAAAAATCAACAATTTAATTATCAATCATTTATTCATAATATTAAAAAAATGAAAAAAACTATCATTTTACTTTTAACTGTGGTTTTAGGAATAACCGGGTTAAAAGCACAGCTGTCTTTTGGTGAGGCAGAAAATTTAAATGCCGGATGGAAATTCATGTTAGGAGACTCAGACCAGGCAATGAAAATCAGTTATAATGCCAACAGGTGGCAAAATGTTACGCTTCCGCATGACTGGAGTGTAAAGGGAGTATTGAGTCCCGGCAACGCAAGTTGCACAGGTTATTTACCCGGAGGAATCGCCTGGTATAGAAAAAATATTCACATTCCGGCGAGCAAAGCAAATGAAAAAGTTTACATTTATTTTGAAGGCGTTTACAATCGTAGTAAAGTATATGTAAACGAACAATTGGTAGGAGAACGTCCAAACGGATACATCTCTTTTGCTTACGACATTACCAATCTGGTAAAATTCGGTGAAGATAACTTAATCGCTGTTCGGGTAGATCACAGTCGCTCCGCAGATTCACGCTGGTACACAGGCTCGGGAATTTATCGGGATGTGTGGCTGGTAACTGCTAATCCTATACACATCGCTCAATGGGGTGTTTATGCTTATCCTGAAGTAAAATCGGCTAAAAGTGCTGTATTGAATATTGAAACTGAAATTGACAACGAAAGTGCTGAAGATGCCAATCTCTCGGTTGTGAATGAATTGCGCGCCGCCGACGGTAAAGTAGTTGCCAGCAATACAAAAAAACTGAAAATTGCAGCAGGAGGCAGCAGTACCTTAAAACAATCACTGAACATCAAAAACCCCGGTCTGTGGNACATTGACAATCCTACTTTATACACTTTGGAAACTAAAGTATATGAAAAAGGCAATCTGATTGACCAAAACTCCATGCAAACAGGATTCCGCACCTTTACGTTCGATCCAAATAAGGGTTTTGCATTGAATGGTACATGGATGAAAATGAAGGGCGTGTGCATTCACCACGATTCCGGCGTGCTGGGTGCAGCATCTTATAAAGAAGTTTGGAGAAAACGTTTATTGAATTTGAAAGAAATAGGTGTCAATGCCATCCGAACCAGTCACAACCCGCAAGCTACACATCTCTATGAGCTTTGTGACGAACTGGGACTTTTAGTAATGAACGAAGCTTACGACGAATGGGAGTTCCCAAAGCGTAAATGGTTAGAGGGCTGGAACGTAGGTACGCCCGGTTTTGAAGGTTCATATGATTTCTTTGAAGCTTGGGGTGAAAAAGACCTGGAGGACATGGTCAAAAGAGACAGAAATCACGTTTCTATCTTTGCCTGGAGTATCGGTAATGAAGTAGATTATCCGAATGACCCCTATTCCCATCCTATCCTGGACGGTGACGGAGGTTTTACGCAACCCATGTTCGGCGGATATAAAAAAGATGCACCCGATGCGATGCGTCTGGGTGATATTGCTGAAAGACTGGCGAAAGTAGTGAGAAAATATGATCCTTCACGTGCAGTAACCGCCGGTTTGGCAGGTGTAGCCATGTCAAACGAAACCGGATATCCTGCCGCATTGGACATTGCCGGTTACAACTACACGGAAAGNCGCTACGAGACCGATCATGTAAAATATCCGGATCGCGTTATTTATGGCAGTGAAAACCGTCACGACATGGCAGCATGGAAAGATGTTAGAGACAAAGAACATATCTTCGGACAATTTCTGTGGACAGGCATCGACTATTTGGGTGAATCCGGAAGATGGCCTTCCAGAGGATTTTATTCCGGTCTGTTGGATTTAGGTGGAAACATCAAACCGCGCGGTTATTTCCGTAAAGGCCTTTGGGCATCGGAACCTACGGCTTATATCGGCACCTACCCTACCCCGGGACGCAGAGGAAGCAGAGCAGGCAACCAGGACGTTTGGTCTGCATTAGAAGCTGAACAAGCCGGAGGCTATGTTGAAAGAGTTCCGTCTATGGATGCATGGCCAATCTGGAACTACAATGATGGTCAGTCCATACGCGTTGTAACCTACACAAATGCCGCTAAAGCACAATTGGAACTGAACGGGAAAACAGTGGGTCAACTTAAAGATTATAACGACGATACCGGTATTATTTATTGGGATATTCCTTACGAAAGCGGAAAATTGGAAGTGATCGGATTCGACAAGGACAATAATGAAATAGTGCGTGAATCAATTGAATCTTCAGGACGTTCCCACGCATTGAAAATAGTTGCTGCCGACGAGCAAATCCAAAAATCCGGTGGTGTTGCAAAAATCTTATTACAGGTGGTGGATGAAGACGGAAAGCTTGTAATGCTTTCGGATGATGAGGTAACTTGTCGCGTGAACGGACCAGGCAGGTTACTTGGCTTGGAAGCCAGCAACAACTCAGACATGGGAAATTATACCGACAACGCACAACGTGTATATCACGGTCACCTGGTTGCATACATCCAATCTACTACTGATGAAGGAACAATCAGAGTCTCCTTTACCGCTCCCTGGTTAGAAGGTGCTCAAACCGAAATCGTTATTGAATAAAAAGGGGATATTCGTTTAATTCAAATTTTAGAGCAAGACTGATAAAGATCTCATCATATCAGTCTTGCTTTTTCTTTTTTTTGAAGTTTTTCTCTTTGATATAGGCATATGTCCAACCCCAGATTACTTGACTATCAGTTTTTGTACAAGATTTTCTTGACTATTGAACAATCTAACGAAGTACACACCCGACTCCAACTCTGAAATATCGAGGGTTTGCTCTGTTTCATTTAATCGTGTTGATCGCACAACCTGACCCTTCAAGTTAACAATATGCAGCTCAGTTTCATTGAGATAGCTGTGATTGTTATAACTTATATTGATCGCGTTGGAAGCCGGATTAGGATATACCGTCATGAAACCGGCCACGTGTGCAGTGTGCTCCATTACAGAAGTTACATTCATCAAATTTTGAATCTCATCAGCAGGCAAAACATAATTGTATATTCTAAAATCATCTACATAACCTGAAAACAAAGGATCAGGATATTGACTTCTTCCGATATAATTCAAAAGAGGATTGAAATCCGAAGGTTTAATGGTAAAACCGTCAGATTCAGCGGCTACTTCTCCGTTTACATATATGCGAGCGGTATCATTGCCTAAAGTCACCGCCACGTGTGACCATCTTGACAATATCAAGGGATCGGCATCCAATCGTTGTTCTTCACCACCGTTTTTGATGGCGAATCTGAACTTTTTCGTATCCGTACGACTTGTGAGAAACATATTCTCGGATTCTCCGTTGCCAAAATCAAAAATTCGTTGCCATTGCACTGAAGATTGCGGATAAACCCAGGTTGCGATAGTAATCTGATCAAAGTTTGCCACGGTTGGGGGAAGTTGAATAGAATTGGCTCTATTGANATTAACTGCTCTATTACCAACTTTCCCGGTCACATATCTTGGTGTCCCGACAAAGGAGCCATGCAACAAATTCTCCGTCTCATCCAAAGCATTGTTTTCAAAAGTGTAATGTGCTACCAGCCTGTCCCCTCCTGTTACCTCAGCAGAAACCCCATTGGAATATTCAGACCTGTTCAAGGACCTATCAATGGCTTTTACCCTGTAATAATAAGTTCTGCCTGCTGATACTGTGTTATCGACAAAAGCAAGAGTCTTTACATCACGGGCAATGGTTTCATAATCCCCGTCCGAAGCATCACTACGAAAGATGATATAGCTATCTNCATCCCCACCAACACTATCCCACTCNAACCGAATAGAATGTCCTTGTGCAACAGCACTCAAATTAGCAGGTGATGCAGGGGCATCAAACTCAATGGGTGCATCTACAGGTAAAAAGCGCCATTGCTGGCTATGATGACCGGTCAGGTCATGGTGNACAAGAGGGGCNGTGTTTTGAGTAGAATTATTGGAGATAGTAGCGCACTTCGCATTGAAACGGCTTCGTATGTAAAACCAACCATCCTCAGCATACTCCAAATACCACTGCTGAACATTGTTGTTGTTGTCATCATACATATTGATAGGATCGTTGTTGTTGAGGGAAAAATTGTAAACATCTAGCGACTTTCCACTGTAGGCTGCCGTAATTTTAAAATAACTGAAATCACCACCTACGCGCGGACTAACAGGAACAACATTCCATTGTTGATGCACAGCACCAGCCACATAATTATTCTGTCTCACAGTCGCGCCGTTAGCAGTTGAGGCACCCGCCACTTCCAAAACTTTTTGACTGTTACGGTTTACCAAAACGTATTTACCATCTATCACCGGCTGAATGTCGTCTCCCCAACTAATATTCACCACACGCTCAGCATTGGTTTGACCTTGCTGATAACTTCCCACGGCCCCTCCGGGCAAAGTCATAACATATTCTCTCTGCGGTCCGTAACCATCAAAAAACACAGGCTTGTCTTTGGATAAAAAACGATAACTTGTAGTGGCAGCCTGACGCTCTGAAGTCCCTCCAAAAGCCTGCAACTTGCCTTCTTCATTGCGATAAACCGACGCAGAAGTCCAATTGGTGCGATGTTCGGCATAGGCCAGACGCTTACCATTGCGACTGGCTTTTACAAACTCGCCGCGGGCATATTCAGCAGTACCCCACCATATTCCGGTCTGCATGCCATATTCAACCCCAACCATTGCCTCCATCACATTGTGCAACTCATCTGCAGTAGCGTGGTGTCCATTGCTTCTGACTACAGTGAAAAAATTGGCATATGTATCAAAAGAGCCGGCCAGCTGATGGGTATTTCCTTCATCTAATCTGCTTTTTAAGAAATTATACCAGGGTAAAGCCTGATCACTATTCAGGGTGTTGCCCCCGCTGATCCTGATTGAATCAAAACGTGGAATCTTGCGCAACTCTCCGGCTATATTGTAAAAATCCCGCATGTTCCCTTGTCCCCAGCCATAATCAGGTTCATTGAAAGGTGCCACAGTTACCACCTTAAGACCACGTTCTTGCACACGCCTTGCAGTAGCATCAATTAATTTTGCCCACCTTACAGCTTTATCGGTGGAATACCACTCATGAACGCTGGGATGATCACAATTTAACATAACCTCGGTATGCGGACCGGTAAAGTTTGTAATAATATTTAAGCGTCTGTTTAAATCTCTAATCTGACTACCCTGAATATCATCATCAACTAAAGGAAGCGTTGGCTGAAAAGATGCCCTGATAATATCCACATTGTCGATGCCCATAAAAGCAACTCCACGACGGACATTGCCTTCATCCAGCCAGGCTAAATCCAACCCCCAAATGATGGGTGTGCTGATACCTTCATCATTGGTATC
>JGI24708J26588_10002939_pt1 | contig 12678 bp, 23 predicted proteins | sample BioPla1DNA2_FD_26588 | JGI IMG/M metagenome (IMG submission 26588) | reverse complement strand
CTGACTCAAAGCGCTACTTGTTTGGTCGATATTAAATAAGCCACATTTTTCACCTTCGGTCGAGCGCGCAGCCGATAGCGTCCCGGCCTCGATCCCGCCAAATCCACAGCATCCAGTTTTCCTTCCTAGACCCTGGTAAGAATTTCGGGGCCGGCGGCAGTTATGGCTACTGTATGCTCAAAATGGGCTGATAAAGAACCATCGGCCGTAACTACGGTCCAGCCGTTAGGCAGCACCTGTACGCGATAAGAGCCTACATTCACCATCGGTTCAATAGCCAAGACCATTCCTTCTTGTAGGCGCGGCCCCCGCCCCGGCGGTCCAAAATTGGGCACTGGCGGATCTTCGTGCATCTGGGTTCCTATTCCATGCCCCACATAGTCACGGACCACAGAAAAACCAGCCTGGTTGACATGGGATTCCACAGCGTGGCCAATATCGGTAACACGTCCGCCTACCTGGGCCTGAGCGATACCTTTGTATAGGGCCTCTTCAGTGGTACGAAGAAGCTGGAGCACATTGAGGCTCACATCTCCCACCGGAACCGTAAAGGCACTGTCGCCTACGTAACCTTCATAAGTGACACCGATGTCGATACTAACAATATCCCCAGTTTTTACCTTTCTTAACCCCGGGATACCGTGAACCACTTCATTGTTAATAGAAGTGCAGATGCTAGCCGGGAATCCTTGATAACCCTTAAAGGTTGGTATACCGCCATGATCACGGATAAATTTTTCGGCCACTGCATCCAATTCTCCCGTGGTGATGCCGGGGGCAATAACCTTCTTCAGCTCGGCGATGGCCAGAGCCGTAAGCCGCCCGGCAGCCCTCATGCGCTCGATTTCCTGCGGGCTTTTTAAAATAATCACAGTCTTTTCTCTCCTAAAACGGCCTGTATCCGGGAAAAAATAGCCTCGGGATCCCCGCTTCCATCTACCCGCTGGAGCAATCCTTTATCTGCATAAAAATCCAGCACCGGTTCCGTTTCCTGACGATATACCCGCAGACGGTTACGGATAACGGTTTCAGTATCGTCAGGCCGCTGTTCCAATTGGCCTCCACAAGCATCGCAGATACCTTCCCGTTTTGGAGGCCGGCCAGTCAAATGAAATGAGGTACCACACCGAGGGCAAAACCGCCGTCCGGTAAGCCGGTGCAAAAGCACCTCTTCGTCCAGCGCCAAAAAGAGCGCCGTCACCGCTCCCCGGTTCTGGGCAGCCAAATATTCAGCCAGGCTTTGGGCCTGAGTCAAAGTGCGGGGAAAACCGTCCAAAATAAATCCAGCCTCTGTATCAGGCGCAGCCAGACGTTCTTTTACTAGCTCCGTTACCAATTCATCCGGCACCAGTTCCCCCTGGGCCACATAGGCCCGGGCCTGCTCTCCCAGCCTGGTACCCTGCTTGACAGCCTGTCGAATCAGATCGCCGCTGGCAATCCGGGGCAGTGAAAACTCTTTCTCTAACAGCTCTCCTTGAGTGCCTTTACCGGCTCCCGGTGCTCCCAGCAATACCAGTTGCACAATATCTCCCCCCGGTTCATGTTCCTATCTTTTCAAAAACCCTTCATAATGCCGCATCAACATATGAGCTTCGATTTGTTTCATGGTTTCCAAAGCTACGCTAACCGCAATCAGCACTCCAGTACCGCCGAAGGAAAGGCCCTCCACCCCGGTAAGCACACCCATGAAAATAGGCAAGATCGCTACTAAAGCAATAAACAGCGCTCCCACAACGGTGATCCGGTACAGCACCCGGTTCAAATAGGCGGAAGTTGGCCGCCCCGGACGGATGCCAGGAATAAAGCCGCCGTATTTTTGCATATTCTTAGCCACATCGACTGGATTAAAAGTTATAGCCGTATAGAAGAAGGTAAAGAATATGGTTAAGGCAAAATACAATACCGTGTTGAGCGGCTTACCCATCTGCAGGGCTCCAGCCACTGCTTGAGCCCATGGGTGGCTCACAAACTGGGCCACCGTACCCGGGAACAAAAGCACGGAGCTGGCAAAGATGATCGGAATAACCCCAGCCTGATTGACTTTGAGCGGAATATGCGTACTTTGACCGCCATAAACCCGCCGTCCTACCACTCGTTTTGAATATTGTACGCTGATACGCCGTTCACCTTCTTGGACATAAATAACCGCAACTACAATACCAAGGGCCGCCAGAGCCAGTAAAATGACGTTAAAGATCCCGATAGCCCCGACTTTAAGATAGCTAACCACTTGCACCAAGCCGCTAGGCAACCGCGATACGATACCGGCAAAGATGATGAGCGACACCCCGTTGCCAATACCTTTATCGGTGATTTCTTCGCCCAACCACATCAAGAAGGCCGTGCCAGCAGTGAGAGCAACAGCGATTACAGCATACGTTGTAAAACTTGGCCGGATAACTGCACTGCGCATCCAAGCTACCATGCTCAGGGCCTGAATTAAAGCCAGCACTACAGTAGCATAACGGGTGTATTGGGCCAACTTCTTACGGCCTTCCTCGCCTTCTTTGGCCATTTCCTCCCAGCTGGGAATCACAACTGTAAGCAGCTGGGTGACGATAGAAGCCGTAATGTATGGGGTTACGCCCAAGGCAAACAGTGAGACCCGTTTGAGGGCCCCGCCTGAGAAAAGGTCGAGAAATCCGAGCAGGTTGCCCTGGCTAAACACATCTTCCAAAATCCGCGGATCAATGCCCGGGACCGGAATATGGCTGCCGATCCTGAACACCAAAAACATGATCGAGGTAAATGTGATCCGCTGCCTAAGTTCCGGTATTTTCCAAGCGTTCCGAAGTGTTTCCAACATTTAGATCACCTCGGCCTTTCCGCCGGCAGCAGCGATTTTTTCGGCCGCGGCCTTGCTGAACGCGTGGGCGTGCACGGTAAGAGGTTTGGTCAGATCTCCGCTGCCCAGCACCTTAACCTTGCGATTCTTGTTTTTTATAATTTTCGACTGCCACAAGCTCTCCAATGTAATTACAGAACCGGCGTCAAAACGTTCCTCCAACGTACTTAGGTTAACTAGTTGATAATCGACTCGGAAGGGACTGGTAAAGCCCCGTTTGGGCAGGCGTAAATGCAGAGGCTTTTGGCCGCCCTCAAACCAGGGGCCTTTGCCACCGCCGGAACGAGCCTTTTGCCCTTTTTGGCCACGTCCGGATGTTTTGCCAAAACCGGAGCCGATTCCGCGCCCCACCCGGCGCCGGGGTCGTTTGGATTTAGGAGCCGGTGCTAGTGAAGACAAATCCATAAATACACCTCCCCGTCTACAGTTGTTCGCACTCAATCAAATGTTGAACCTTGTTTATCATACCACGAATGGCCGCTGTCTGATCATGAACCACACTTTGGTGAAGGCGGTTAAGACCCAGGGCCTTTACCGTCGCCCGCTGGTTCGGAGGGCAGCCGATGGGGCTTCTTATCAACGTTATTTTGACCTTGGCCATGTTCTTACCTCCTAGCCAATAACTTCCTCCACCGAAAGTCCTCTTAGTTTTGCAACTTCCCGGGGGGATTTGAGCGCCAACAGTCCTTGCATAGTAGCCCGGGCAACATTATTTGGATTGTTAGAACCGAGGGATTTTGTTAACACATCTTTTACTCCCGCTGATTCTAAAATTGCCCGTACCGGACCGCCGGCGATAACACCGGTACCTTCCACTGCCGGTTTTAGCAGCACCCGACCAGCACCGTAACGGCCGATAATTTCATGAGGTATGGTAGTCCCGCTGAGCGGAACAGTCTTTAGGTTTTTCTTGGCGTCTTCCACCCCTTTGCGGATGGCTTCCGGCACTTCGGCTGCTTTGCCCAACCCAACACCAACCCGGCCTTTGCCATCGCCTACCGCCACCAGCGCGCTGAAATTAAACCGGCGTCCACCTTTGACCACTTTAGCTACTCTGTTGATCGCTACAACTTTTTCCTGGAATTCACTGGGTGGTTTTTGTTCCCTGCGATCCCGTCTGCGTCTTGGTTGCTCCCGCTTTTGCAAGTTTTGTTTCCCTCCTTTAAATTAGAATATAAGTCCGGCTGCCCGCGCAGCTTCCGCCAGGGCTGCTACCCGGCCGTGATACAAATATCCGCCCCGGTCAAACACTACCCGGTCAATTCCGCCCTCCAGGGCCCGGTTAGCAATGAGCTCGCCCACCGCTTTTGCCGCTGCCTGATTGCCACCGTAAACCAGCTTTGGCCGAATTTCCGGGTCTAGGCTAGAAGCAGAAACCAGCGTGGTTCCGGTCTCATCATTTATGATCTGGGCATAGATGTGTTTAAGACTTCTGTAGACAGTCAACCGCGGCCGCTCCGAGGAGCCCGTTATTTTTTTGCGCACTCGTAAACGGCGCAGCTGGCGCTGTTTTTTGCGATCATACTTCTTAATCACCTGCGTACTCCTTTCCGGCTATTGCGTGGCTACCCGGCCCGTCTTACCTGCTTTCCGGCGTACCTGTTCACCCGCGTAGCGAATGCCCTTGTCGCTATACGGTTCCGGAGGACGCTGTCGCCGGATACGGGCAGCGATCTCACCTACCAGTTGCTTGTTGATCCCGCGAACTATAATCCGGTTCGGGGCCGGCACCTCAAAATCGATTCCAACAGGGGCCTCGATCTCCACCGGATGAGAATAGCCGAGCTGAAGGACCAGCTTGCGGCCTTGAAGAGCTGCCCGATAGCCAACCCCTTTTATTTCCAGTGTTTTACTATAACCCTCAGTTACACCTAAAACCATGTTGGCCACCAACGAACGGATCAGCCCATGCAGGGCCCGGTGCGAGGAAGAATCCGACGGGCGTCGTATATAAATTAAATTATCCTGACGGTCAATAGTTATTTCAGGATGCAAAGTACGGACCAGTTCACCTTTGGGTCCCTTAACCCGGACTACGCCATCTTCAATGGTTATCTGCACCCCGTCCGGTACTACGATTGGTTTCCTTCCAATTCGAGACATTCCAACCCCCCCTCACTACCACACGTAACAGATCACTTCGCCACCTACACCTTCACGACGAGCCTGCTTATCGCTCATGACACCCTTTGGCGTCGATAAAATAGCGATACCCAATCCCTGTAAAACCCTTGGAATATCCTGCCGGCCTACATAAACCCTAAGCCCAGGCTTGCTGATACGCTTGAGGCCGGTAAGAACACGCTCTTGGTTAGGCCCGTATTTGAGGTAGATTTTGATGATCCCCTGCTTATCGTCTTTGATATAGTCACAGTCACGAACAAAGCCTTCGGCTTTCAAGATCTCGGCCATGGACCGTTTGATCTGTGATTGGGGAATTTCCACCGTTTCGTGCCCGGCGATGTTCGCATTTCTGATTCGAGTCAGCATGTCAGCTATAGGATCCGTCATGCCCACCTTTCTAGCCTCCCTTCCACCTTACCAACTAGCTTTCCTAACCCCTGGAATCTCGCCGCGGTAAGCCCGTTCTCGAAAACAAATACGGCAGATTCCAAATTTCCGGAGGTAGGCACGGGGACGACCGCAAATGCGGCACCGGTTGTAGCGGCGCACCTTATATTTAGGCTCACGTTTCCACCTCTCAACCTTGCCTTTTTTAGCCATTGCCTTTTCCCTCCTTTGTTCAGTTTTCACTAAGCGGCAGGCCCAACAGTTTTAGCAGCTCATAAGCCTCTTCGTCTGTTTGGGCACTGGTAACTATATTAATGTCCATCCCCCGTACTTTGGCTACCTGGTCGTAGTCGATTTCCGGGAAGATCAATTGCTCCTTAACACCGAGGGAGTAGTTGCCCCGGCCGTCGAAACTGTTCGGCGAAACGCCGCGAAAATCACGCACCCGTGGTAAAACTACGTTAAACAATTTTTGCAGAAAATCGTACATTCGCTCCCCTCGGAGCGTCACTTTACAGCCAATGGCTGCCCCAGCCCGAATTTTAAACGTCGCTATCGATTTTTTTGCCCGGGTAACTACCGGCCTTTGCCCGGTAATTGTAGTCATATCCTCTACAGCCGCATCCAGCAGCTTAGCGTCCTCCAGCGCATCACCGACACCCATGTTGACGTTAACTTTTACCAACTTAGGTACCTGCATCGGGTTCTTGTACCCGAACCGCTGGATAAGTGCCGGAACCACCTCTTGACGGTATTTTTCCCTAAGATCCACTGGTCCGCTACCTCCCTTCTCCGCTTATTGGTCCAGCGTTTCACCGCATTTTTTACAATAACGTACAGCGCGCCCATCGGCGAGCATTTTATTCCCGGTCCGGGCCGGCTTGCCGCAGCGGCTGCAAATGAGCTGTACATTGCTAGCATGAAGCGGAGCTTCGCGGTCGATTATGCCGCCCTGCTGAAGCTCAGGAGTGGGACGCATATGCTTCTTGACAATGTTAACACCCTCGACCAAGACAGTGCTTTTGGCAGGAAAGACGCGAAGTACCTTGCCTTTTTTGCCGCGGTCTTTACCGGCAATCACCAAGACCGTATCGCCACGTTTGACATGTACTTTGGGCTGCAATTAGAACGCCTCCTTCCCCTACAGCACTTCCGGTGCCAACGAAATTATTTTCATAAATTGTTTTTCCCTAAGTTCCCGAGCCACCGGGCCAAAAATCCGGGTTCCACTGGGTTCCTGGTTTTCTTTTATAATAACTGCTGCATTTTCATCGAAGCGGATGTAGGAACCATCGGAGCGCCGTATACCTTTTTTAGTCCGCACAACTACTGCACGCACTAGGTCTCCCTTTTTAACAACGCCCCCGGGTGTTGCTTGTTTAACGCTGCAAACAATAACATCCCCGACATTAGCATACCGGCGTTTAGAACCGCCCAATACGCGAATACACATAAGTTCTTTAGCTCCTGTATTGTCGGCAACATTAAGCCTGCTTTGAACTTGGATCATCTGTTCTGTCCCCCTTTCATCAAGGGTGCCCTAGCGGGCCTTGTCGATTATATCCACCACACGCCATTTTTTTTCTTTTGACAAAGGACGCGTAGCTTCGATGCGGACCCGGTCGCCTATCCGACAGGCATTTTCGGGATCGTGGGCTTTGAACCGTTTTGTGCGTCTAATGTAACGTTTGTACAACGGATGTTTAACAATGCGGTTTACTTCCACCACAACCGTCTTTTCCATCTTGTCGCTAACTACTATCCCCTGACGGGTTCTCATTTGTCCTTTCTTGCTTTTATCCAAGCTCTTGGCCTCCTTCCTCGGCTAGGCCTTAGCCAATTTTCGTTCATGAAGAACAGTCTTGATTCTGGCAATGGATCTCCTGACATCCTTAAGACGCATCGGATTATCCAATTGCCGCGTGGCATGCTGGAACCTCAAATTAAATAGTTCTTCCTTGAAGTCGGATAATTTTTCCTGTAATTCATCATCGGTGAGCTCTCTTAATTCTTTAGCTTTCACCGGCCTCACCACCTACCTCAAGGCGCTTGACAAAGCGCGTCTTAATGGGGAGCTTTTGCGCCGCCAGGCGCAGCGCCTCGCGTGCCACCTCTTCTTCGACACCGGCCAGCTCAAACAAGATGCGCCCCGGTTTGGCCACTGCTACCCAAAACTCGGGAGTTCCTTTTCCTCCTCCCATCCGGGTTTCGGCTGGTTTTGCCGTAATGGGCCGGTCGGGGAATATCTTAATCCATACCCGTCCACCACGTTTGATATAGCGGGTCATAGCAACACGCGCCGCCTCGATCTGGCGTTGGGTAATCCAACCGGGCTCTACTGCCAGCAGCCCATAATCACCAAACACAACCTCTGTCCCCCGTGTGGCTACACCTTTCGGTTTAGGCCGGTGCTGTTTACGATATCTAACTCTTTTAGGCATTAGCATATTTACTTGCCTCCTTCGCCGGCCGCCTCTTTCTGTTCGTCTGTCTTAGCCTCAGGCAATACTTCGCCTTTATAAATCCAGGTTTTGACCCCTATCAACCCATAGGTCGTATGGGCCTCGGCAAAACCATAATCAATATCAGCTCGCAGCGTCTGAAGCGGAACTGTTCCTTCGTGATAACCTTCTGTCCGGGCGATTTCTGCCCCGCCTAAACGACCGCTGACAACTACTTTCACACCCTGAGCCCCGGCCCGCATGGCCCGTGAAATAGCCTGCTTCATGGCTCGGCGGTACGAAGTCCGTCGTTCCAGCTGAGCAGCAATTCCTTCCGAAACCAACTGGGCGTCAATCTCCGGGGTTTTAATTTCTTGGACGTTAATATAAATTTGTCTCCCGGTCAGTGCTTCCAACTCTTTGCGCAATGCTTCGACTCCGGAACCGCCCCGGCCGATAACCATCCCCGGCTTAGCCGTATGAACTGTTATCTGAACCCGTTTGGCTACCCGCTCTATTTCAATATCCGACACACCTGCTTGATGGGTTCTCTTGTAGATATGATCCCTTATTTTAACATCCTCATGCAGCAGGTCGGCGAAATCACGATCGGTGAACCAACGTGCTTTCCAGTTCTTAATAACTCCAAGGCGTAAGCCATGAGGATTGACTTTTTGTCCCACGCATTATCCCTCCTTTTCGCCGACCACAATAGTTATATGGCTGGTACGCTTTAATATAGGGAACGCCCGTCCAAAAGCCCGAGGGCGATAACGTTTCAGCGTCGGCCCTTCATCCACATAGGCTTGCACCACATACAACTCTGATGGGTCGAGATCAAAATTGTTTTGGGCATTGGCCACAGCTGAAGTTAAAACTTTTTCGATAATGCCCGCGCCCCGTTTGGGAATATATTTTAGGATTCCCATTGCCTCTTGTGTGCTTTTACCGCGGACAAGATCCAAAACCACCCGGGCTTTCCGGGGGGCAATACGCACATAGCGAGCAACTGCTCTAGCTTCCATGTCCTGCCCTCCTCTATCTCAGCGCTGTGGATCTTTCGGTATGAGAACCGTGGCCTCTAAAGAAGCGGGTCGGCGCAAATTCACCCAGTTTATGACCGACCATATCTTCGCTGATATAAATCGGCACATGCTTGCGGCCGTCGTGTACGGCAATAGTATGGCCTACCATTTCCGGAAAAATGGTGGAGCTGCGCGACCAGGTCTTGATGACCCGCTTTTCCCGATTCTCGTTGAGCGCTTTGATTTTCTTCATGAGGCTAGGATGAATATAGGGGCCTTTTTTGGTTGAACGCGACATTAACCTAACCTCCTTCCTAATTACTTACGTCTTTTAATAATAAGTCGATCAGATTCTTTATTTTTCTTTCTGGTCTTGACACCGCGAGCCGGTTTACCCCAAGGGGTCATCTGAACTTTGCGGCCCACCGGGGCACGACCTTCACCACCGCCGTGGGGGTGATCGACCGGGTTCATGGCCACACCGCGTACCGACGGGCGCCAACCCAGCCAGCGGCTGCGGCCTGCTTTACCAACCGAGGTGTTTTCATGTTCCACGTTACCTACCTGCCCGATAGTAGCCCGGCACTGGGCCAATACCATCCGTGTCTCGCCCGAAGGCAAGCGCAAGGTAGCCATCCGTCCCTCGCGGGCTAACAGCTGAGCGGCTGTTCCGGCTGAGCGCACGATTTTCGCTCCCCGGCCAGGAATAAGCTCGATATTGTGCACAGTAGTTCCGGCGGGAATATTGGCCAGCGGTAGAGCGTTGCCTGGTTTTATATCCGCCTGCGGGCCGGACATAACCTCATCGCCGACTGCGAGGCCGACAGGGGCCAAAATATAGCGTTTTTCACCATCAGCATAATGCAGCAGGGCAATATATGCGGTCCGGTTCGGATCGTACTCGATGGCTGCCACCTTAGCCGGTATGCCATCTTTATTGCGTCTGAAGTCTATTTCCCGGTAACGCCGCTTATGCCCACCACCCCGATGGCGTATAGTTGTACGGCCTTTTCTATTGCGGCCGCCGTGCTTTTTCAGCGGTCTGAGCAGCTGTTTTTCCGGCTTTTTCTTCGTGATTTGCTCGAAGGTGCTGCCTGAAACAAAGCGCCGGCCCGGGGAAGTAGGTTTGTAATTTTTAATAGCCACGGCTGCCCCTCCTTTCTATCTGTTTAGGCACCCTCAAAGAACGGGATCCGCTGTCCTTCTGTCAGGGTAACAATAGCTTTTTTACGCTCCGGGGTCCGGCCAACATTGTGGCCCATGCGTCTGACTTTCCCCGGTACTTTGAGGGTAACCACATCGGTTACTTTGACCTTAAATATTTCTTCCACTGCATTTTTGATATCTATCTTGGTAGCTGCCGGATGGACCTGAAAGGTATACTTGCCTTCTTCCATTAAAATGGCCGCCTTCTCGGTTATTACCGGCTTTCGCAAAATTTCCCGCGCTTCCATCAGCCCAGCACCTCCTCCACCTTGGCCACAGCATCGCGAGTGATAACCAAATGATCATGCCTTAAGATATCATAGGTATTCAAAGCTGAGGCTTCCAGTGTCTCAACCCCCGGAATGTTGCGGGCAGAACGCTGCACGGCAACATCGCGGCCGGCAGTAACAATAAGGGCTTTGTTAGCACCTAAATTGGCCAGTACTTTCGCCATTTCCTTCGTCTTGACCGCGGGCAGGTCTAGGTTTTCCAAAACTACAAATTTTTCCCGGCGCACTTTATCGGAAAGTGCAACCCTTACTGCCAACTGCCGCATCTTCCGCGGCATCTGCTGGGCAAAACTTCTCGGCTTAGGCCCGAAGGTGATACCACCATGACGCCAGAGCGGCGACCGGATACTGCCAACTCTGGCCCGGCCGGTTCCTTTTTGGCGCCAGGGCTTCCTGCCGCCCCCGGAGACTTCGGATCGCGTCTTGGTGCTGGCAGTCCCTGCGCGCCGGTTAGCCTGGTGCCGCACTACGCTTTGGTGCAGCAAACCAGCATTCATCGGTACGCTAAAGACGGTTTCGGACAGAGTAATTTCGCCTACCGATTCCCCGTCTGTATTAAATACTGCTACTTTGGGCATCTAGGATCCTCCTTTCTCCGTGGGCTAGCGTCCAGCCGACCGTATCATAACCAGCCGGCCGCGTGTTCCCGGAACCGCCCCTTTTACGAGCAGCAAGTTCCGTTCGCCATCGACACGAATAACTTCTAAGTTTTCCACAGTTACCCGACGGTAGCCCATCCGCCCTGGCATTTTACGCCCCGGAAAAACACGACTACCTGAACGTGGGTTGGCTAAGCTACCAGTACCCCGATGGAATTTGGAACCGTGAGATGCCGGTCCCCGGCGGGTGCCCCACCGTTTGACCGTGCCCGCAAAGCCCCGTCCTTTGGATAGGCCGGTAACATGCACGCGTTCTCCGGGTGAAAAGATATCTGCCTTAATCTCCTGTCCTTCTTCATAAGAATCCAGATCAGAAAATTTGAATTCACGCAGGTGTTTAAGCGGCTGAAGGCGCCGTGCTTCAAAGTGCCCCCGAACAGGTTTTGTAGTCCGGCTCGCCTTTAAGGGGGCAAAACCCAGCTGCAACGCTTCATAGCCATCTTTGGCCACGGTTTTTTTCTGCACAACCACGCAGGGGCCTGCTTCTATCACTGTCACCGGCACCAAGGTGCCATCTTCAAGCGGCACCTGCATCATGCCTAGCTTTCTGCCCAATATGCCTTTCATGGTATCTGCTCCTCCCTTCCCTACTTCTGCTTGATCTCAATATCAACGCCGGCGGGAAGGTCCAGGCGCATAAGGGCGTCTATGGTCTTCGGGGTCGGCTGCAGGATATCAATGAGACGCTTGTGCACCCGCATTTCAAATTGCTCCCGCGCATCTTTATGCTTGTGCGGCGATCGCAAAATAGTAATAATAGTTTTGTCCGTCGGCAGCGGAATCGGCCCTGAAATCAAGGCGCCAGTACGCTTGGCCGTCTCCACAATTCGTTGAGCCGACTGATCTATAATTTTATGCTCATAAGCCTTGAGGCGAATGCGTATTCTTTGTCGAGTCATACTTATCCTCCCTTTCGCCCGATTTTGAACCGGGGCGAAGCTATCAAAATTGTACCCTCACCCCGGCCGTTACGGACAGTTCTCAGTGAAAATTCCCCGGACTGGCCGGCAACCTTTCACTTCATAGCTAAGCGATATCCCAGCACAAAAAGAGCGAGGAGAACCAGCTCCTCGTTTATTCATGTACCTCCGATACGACCCCGGCTCCGACAGTACGCCCGCCTTCACGGATGGCAAACCGCAGCCCCTTTTCAATCGCAATAGGGGTAATGAGCTCGACGTCCATCACCACGTTGTCACCGGGCATGACCATCTCGACACCCTCTGGTAAATGAATAGTTCCGGTAACGTCAGTGGTTCTAAGGTACAATTGCGGACGGTAGCCGTTGAAAAATGGGGTGTGGCGTCCGCCCTCTTCCTTGGTTAACACGTAAACTTGGCCCTTGAATTTGGTCAGCGGCTTGATCGTACCCGGCTTGGCCAGCACTTGACCCCGCTCTACCTCTTCGCGGTCGATACCACGGAGCAGTACGCCGATGTTATCCCCAGCCACACCTTCATCCAGGGTNTTTCTGAACATCTCTACTCCAGTCACTACTGTCTTGCGGCTTTCATCCATTAGGCCAACGATGTTAACTTCGTCCCCTACTGCTACTTTACCCCGCTCTACCCGGCCGGTCACTACGGTACCGCGGCCGGTGATGGTAAAGACGTCTTCGATCGGCATCAGAAACGGCTTGTCGGTGTCGCGTTCTGGAGTGGGAATATAACGGTCAACTTCCTCCATCAGTTTCCAAATGGG
>JGI24708J26588_10002937_pt1 | contig 12682 bp, 14 predicted proteins | sample BioPla1DNA2_FD_26588 | JGI IMG/M metagenome (IMG submission 26588) | reverse complement strand
GGGTGCAATCGGGAGCAGGATTCATTGTAGTTATGACGGGCAATATAATGACAATGCCCGGATTACCGAAGGTCCCATCGGCGAATAATATTGATGTCGATAAAGACGGCAATATTACCGGATTATTTTAAAGTGATGTGATAAGATTATGAAGTATATATCTCACAGCGTTAAACAGACGGAGGAAATTGCCTTTAAATTAGCTAGGAAATTAAAACAGGGCGATTGCATTGCCTATCGTGGCGGTCTTGGCGCTGGTAAAACGGCATTCACACGTGGGCTTGCACGTGGGCTTGGCATAGAAGATGATGTGATGAGCCCTACCTTTTCATTAGTAAATCAATATGAAGGTGATGTAACTCTATATCATTTTGATATGTACCGGATTGAAAATGAGGACGATTTATATATGACGGGATTTTTTGATTATCTTGATAGTGGTGGTATTCTAGCTATCGAATGGAGTGAGAATATCACATCAGCTCTGCCCGAAGATACAATATATGTAACGATAGAAAAATCAGTTATTGATGAGTATACAAGGGAAATTACAATACAAGGGAGAGAGATATGAAAATTCTAGGTATAGATACGTCGGCGAAAACATCAACAATGGCGGTATCTAGTCATGATAAGGTAATCGTGAGTGGCGCCGTGCATACACAGCTGACGCATTCTCAAACATTGTTGCCAATGGTAAAAAGTATGCTTGATTCAGCATCAATTTCACTTGAGGAAATTGATGCGTTCGCCGTATCAATTGGGCCCGGCTCATTCACGGGATTAAGGATTGGAATATCAGCGATAAAGGGCTTTGCATATGCGCTTGATAAGCCGTGCATCGGCGTTTCCTCACTTGAGGCACTTGCGTACAATATGCGTGGCTTCAAGGGTAAAATTTGCGCAGTTATGGATGCAAGACGTGGTCAAGTCTATAATGCGATATTTGAATTTGACGGTGATAATTTGATAAGAATATGCGATGATAGGGTTATAATGATTGATGAACTTGGGGAGGAACTTGAGAAATTCGCAGCAGATGAGGAGATTCACATTGTTGGCGATGGTGCAGATCTTACAATGGGGCAACTCCCTCAGNGAAACCTTATTTTAGCACCGCCTCATCTAAAATTCCAGCTTGGCTCGTCAGTATGTGCCGCCGCATTTAAGGGCGAAAGAATAAGTGCGAAGGAGCTTTCACCATCGTATTTGCGAATTCCTCAAGCACAGCGTGAACTTCAGGCAAAAAATCTTGAAAAATAGTAGATAGTTTGATATAATTATTTTGAGAGAAGTTTGACGGTGCAGGGGGTAGAAATGGCGACATATTTTAGACAGAAAAGGAAAAGGACAACTAGGGAAAAGAAATACTATTTATACAACTGGCGGCTAAAAACATTTCTAGCAGAGGAAACTCTAAAAAATGGTGAGTTAAAAATATGTTGGGCAACCCAAAATTCATTGCGTTGCGGCATTAGAATTAAATCTTTCAATTCTAGGCTTAAAGCTAAAATGTATATGAAAAAGAATATAAATGAAAAATGGGATGTTAGCATAGTTAGCAACTACTGACCGAATTCAATCTAAAAATGATGGAGGATTATGTATGATAGCGATAGGAAGTGACCATGCAGGATATGACTTAAAAGTTCAAGTCATGGCACACCTTGACGAAAAGGGTGTAAAATACCATGACATCGGTTGTTATAACGGGGAGCCAATTGACTATCCAGTTGTAGCAAAAGATGCTTGTGAAAAGGTGGCAAAAGGCGAATTCAGATTTGCTATTTTAATTTGTGGTACGGGTATAGGAATATCTATTGCGGCAAATAAAGTTAGTGGAATTCGTGCCGCAGTCTGCTCAGACTACTTTACCGCAAAATATACACGCCTACACAATGATGCAAATGTGCTTTGCATGGGTGGTCGTGTCATCGGTGCCGGTGTAGCATCGGAAATTGTAGATATCTTTTTGAACACGGAATTTGAGGGTGGGAGACACCAAAGACGTGTATCATTAATAATGGATATAGAAAAGGAGTAAACCGATATGGGTTATATTCAAGTTTTAGACCATCCACTTATTCAGCATAAAATTTCGCTGTTAAGGGATAAAAATACCGGCACAAAAGAATTNAAGGAATTAGTTAGCGAGATAGCAATGTTAATGTGCTATGAAGCAACACGCAACCTCCCCCTAAAGGAGATTGAAGTACAGACACCGATTTCAGTTGCTAGGACGAATGTAATTTCAGGTAGGAAATTGGCATTCGTGCCAATTTTGCGAGCAGGTCTTGGAATGGTTGAAGGTGTTATGGAACTTGTCCCAGCGGCTAAGGTGGGGCATATCGGTATATATCGTGACCCTGTTACGCATAAGGCGGTAGAATACTATTGCAAATTGCCGAGCGATATTGAAGAAAGAGATGTAATTGTCGTTGATCCAATGCTTGCAACGGGTACATCGGCGATCGATGCTATCCATACAATAAAAAGGCACGGTGTAACGCAGATTAAATTCATGTGTATTATAGCAGCGCCGGAGGGCATTAAGGCATTGCAAGAGGCACATCCCGATATAGCAATATATTGCGGAGTATGTGATGAGAAGTTGAACGACCAGCTATATATCGTTCCCGGTCTTGGCGATGCGGGCGACCGTATTTTCGGTACAAAATAGACTCCTAAGGCTAAATAAGAAATCCACCCAATATTGGGTGGATTTTTATAAATTCAGATATGTATTAACATGATGAATTCATTCCCCTGACCATAGAGGGAATTCAATTTCAGTTGCTGATATAAATCGTGCCCCGAGAACCATCTATCTCTATCTTCGGCGGAATGTTGTGCGAAAAGCAAAACATCTTTACCGCCGATTCGCCCTTTATCCGTTATAATCATGCTATGCCGCCGGCTGGTATCCTGTATATTTGTAAGTTGCACGGCATCCCCCACATCTAGGAAGGCGAATACTTCATCAAACATCGCGATTGCATAATATAAGGTAAGCGCACGTGAGCGGCTTGCCCTCCTATATCCGATTCCATCAATGCCGGTCGAGAAATGGCGGGTGAATTCACTAGCACTAGTCCAACTAGCTGAACGTTGCGACGGCGCTGAACCATAGTAGAACCATGATGATGACGAATTCCGATCACCGTGTTGCATTGGGATACCGCCAGCATTCACCGCTTGCGAAACGAAGTTAGTACAATCACCGCCTAATTCGGCGAACATATTACTGCTGAATTTCGGATTCCCGGGATATGCAGCCCATTCCTTTGCGTATGCAGATGCATTGCGCCGATTATATCTAGTTGTGATGTTTTTATCGTAGCCGTATATTATGGCAGTTAGGAATGCCGATTGCCCCTCACCATCTAAGATGATAGTATAGTCACCGCTTTTACCGGCGGTAAGCGATACGAAAATAGAACTGTGATATTGATATTGGATATAGTCGGTAATGCTAATACCATCGTGAGAAATATGCACATTCACATAAGCGCCGTAAATTGATAGACATAGGTATTGCCCTTCTTGCAAAGTTACAGTATATTCCAACCCAACTACTGCGTTAATCTGCCTCCCCCAAATGAGTTTGCTCAAATAATCACCACCTAGTTAAATCTATGTGATGATGGTATAAATAATGTTCATCGGGCAGAAGTTTTATTAATAGGTGCTACTATCCTTTTTCAATACATTGATAATCTCACCGACATACGCACGGTGCAGATTTCCATTAGGATATGCCTCTTTAACATCCATACCGACAAATCCCTGAGGCACAATATCGGTAATGTAGATTTTCTTGCATATGAATACTAGTTCAGATTCCTCAAAGATTATCCCGTTATCACGGAAAATTGGAGTGAAGCCAGTTTCAGCGGTTTTGTCGACATCACGTCCCGAATTNCTACCGCAGAATGTTAGCTGCTCACGGTATTCCTCCGGAAACACACTTGCGGTGAAGTAGTCGCTACTTTCCATGAATTTATATGTATGGCGAGATGGACGGACAACGGCGGTAAAAACATCTTTACCCCACAAAACTCCGAGCGATCCCCATGATACTGTCATCATATTGTAATCGGACTCATCACCTGCCGCAAGTAGGAACCACTTATTGTTGAATGTCCTAGATGGATTAATCCTCAGGTTAGAAGAACTTGCCTCATGAAATTGCATTAAAATCATCCCTTCAATAATTTTATTAAATGGTTTCATATACATATAGAATGATACCATGATTAATTGAAGAAAACAACAAAATTTATGGTATAAATAGTTGAATTATAACGCATAGATGTTATAATTTCAATATAGAATAAAAATGGTAACTAATAAGGAGGAGCTATGAATAATTTACAACCACCACAGGTTAGTGGAACATTAAGAAGATTTATGCTGCAAGTGCCAGAAGTTATTTCAGAATGTAGTGGAATTCGCATTTTCGGGAAGCTTATTAAGTCATTAGTATTTACGACGGATATTTGCATTATACGCAACGTCGATGCTGATGCCGTAATTGCAGTATACCCATTCACACCCCAACCGGTAATAACGCAGGCGGTAATGACTGCCGCCGATATACCTGTGTTCTGCGGTGTAGGAGGCGGCTTAACGCAGGGTAAGCGAGTCGCAAATCTATCAATGCATGCAGAATTCCAAGGAGCAATCGGTGTTGTTGTCAATGCCCCCATATCGAACGATGCTATTTCACGAGTAGCTAGGACAATTGATATACCGATTATAGTTACAGTTGTTTCGGAAGATGATGATATTGATGCTAGATTAGATGCCGGAGCAAGTATGTTTAACGTATCTGCGGCATCAAAGACTGCTGATGTTGTTGCTAAAATAAGGGGGAGATACCCTACTATTCCTATAATAGCAACGGGCGGCCCTACCGATGAGAGCATCTTAAAAACAATACGTGCTGGTGCGAATGCTATTACATGGACACCACCATCGAATGGTGAGGTATTCAAGGATATTATGAATGCATACCGTGAGGGTAAGCCGCATCCTTAATATAATATGCATTTTATCTATCTTAGTTACAAGTGTAAAAAGGAGAAATAAATTATGAAATCAGAAAAAATGAATGAAACAATTAAAACGATTTTAGAACGTAGAAGTATAAGGGAATTTAGCAGTGAGCAAATCCCGAAGGAAGATTTAGATATGATTATAAAGGCGGGAATTTATGCACCGAGTGCAAGAAACCTTCAACCGTGGCACATCACTGTTATAAGGAATGCAGACCTAATCGAGGAGATTGAAGATGTAATGAGGGAATATATGCTATCGAGCGATGATGAAAATCTAATCGAACGGGCAAATGACCCATCACGTGCAATATTCCATAAAGCACCGACAATTCTGCTTGTGTCCGGTGATGAAAGCAATAACTATATGAAAGGCGATTGCTCAAATGTTTTGCAAAACATTTCACTTGCGGCATGGTCGCTTGGCATCGGTAGTTGCTATATTGGTATGGGTAATATGCTATTTCAATCGGAAAGATCGGACGAGTTCACGGCGAAGTTAGAAATTCCGCAAGGGTATAAGTCCTACTGCTGGATTTCACTAGGCTATGCCGATGGCGAAGTGCCCTCAGCGCCCGAAAGAAAGAGCGGAGTTGTAACGTATATAGAATAATATGCAAATATCAATATATAATTTAGTGAATATTTATGCAATAATACCTTGACTTTAACGTATAATGATGTATAATATACAGTAACATCAATTATCGGAGGTATTGAAAAATGAACAAAACACAGTATAAAAAGGTAGTTCTAGCATATTCGGGCGGGCTGGATACATCAATTATTATTCCATGGCTTAAAGAGAATTATGGATGTGAAGTTATCGCAGTCGCTGCCGATGTCGGTCAAGGGGCGGAGCTTGACGGTCTTGAAGAAAAGGCAATTAAAACGGGAGCGTCGAAGCTGTATATTGAGGACTTAACAAAAGAATTCGTTGAGGACTTCGTATTCCCGACAATAAAAGCGCAGGCAGTGTATGAGGATGGATATTTACTCGGTACTTCATTTGCTCGTCCGATAATTGCTAAGCGTCTAGTTGAAATCGCCAAGGCGGAGGGAGCAGATGCTATTGCGCATGGTTGCACGGGCAAGGGCAACGATCAAGTTCGCTTTGAGCTAACGATAAAGGCATTTGCGCCCAATATGGCAATTATTGCACCGTGGAGGACATGGGAGCTAAAATCACGTGAAGATGAGATTGATTATGCAGTAGCAAGGGGCATTCCTCTACCGATCACTAAAGAAACTAACTATTCAAAGGATAAAAATCTATGGCATTTGTCGCATGAAGGGCTTGACCTTGAAGATCCGGCGAATGAACCGCAGTTAGATAAAATCCTTGAGATGGGAGTATCACCGGAGAATGCGCCCGATAAGGCTACATATGTAACGATTAGCTTTGAGAAGGGCATTCCCACCGCTATTGACGGTGAAAAGATGGACGGAATTGCCCTTATCACTAAGCTAAATGAGCTTGGTGGGGCTAACGGTATCGGTATCATTGATATAGTTGAAAATAGGCTAGTAGGCATGAAATCAAGGGGAGTTTATGAAACACCGGGCGGCTCTATACTATATCATGCACATGCCGTGCTTGAAACAATATGCCTTGATAAAGATACGCAAAGGTTTAAACAGGAGGTAGCAATTAAATTCGCCGATCTAGTATATAATGGGCAGTGGTATACTCCATTGAGGGAGGCATTGTCCGCATTTGTTGATACAACACAGGAAACTGTAACAGGCGATGTGAAGCTAAAGCTTTATAAGGGCAATATCATGAATGCTGGTGTTACATCACCATTCAGCTTATATAGTGAAGAAGTTGCGACCTTTGGCGAAGATGATGTTTACGACCAAATGGATAGTCAAGGATTCATCAATCTATTTGGGCTACCAATTAAGGTAAAAGCACTTCAAGATGAGAAACGTGAGAAGAAAAATAACTAGAATTGGGGAATTACTATGGCATTATGGGCAGGGCGATTTTCAAAAGAAGTTGATGAGGGGGTAAATGCCTTTAACTCATCAATTGCATTCGACGCTAGAATGTATGAGCAGGACATAAAAGGGAGTATCGCCCATGCTACAATGCTTGGTGCGACGGGTATTATAGATAAGGAAGAATCCGACATCATCGTGGCGGAACTTGAAAATATCCTCCACGACATCAATAATGGCGAGTTAGAATTCGATAGCAGCGCCGAGGATATACATATGTTTATCGAGGCGGAATTGACTGACCGCCTAGGCAATACGGGCAAGCGCCTCCATACTGCTAGGAGTAGGAATGATCAAGTCGCCCTTGATTTACGAATGTATCTACGCTCCGAGTTAGATGAAATTATGGAACTTGTCAAGGTTCTCACCTTGGCATTATGCGACATTGCCGATGAAAACTTGCATACGGTAATGCCCGGATATACGCATTTGCAACGTGCTCAACCAATTACATTTGCACATCATCTAATGGCATATACCGAGATGTTAATCCGTGATTATGACCGCATTGAAGCGGCACGAGGAAGAATGAATGTAATGCCATTAGGTAGTGGCGCATTAGCATCGACAACATACCCAATTGACCGCAATATGACAATGCGGCTGCTAGGTTTTAATAGCATTACTTCCAATAGTCTTGACGGGGTATCGGATAGAGATTTTTGCATTGATATTGCTAGTGCAGGTTCAATTCTAATGATGCATCTATCAAGATTCTGTGAAGAGATAATAATGTGGTGTTCGTGGGAATTTAAGTTTATNGAACTTGATGATGCCTATGCAACGGGTTCNAGCATAATGCCCCAGAAAAAGAATCCCGATATAGCCGAACTTGTACGTGGTAAAACGGGCAGGGTAATCGGCTCACTTATGGCATTGCTCACAATGATGAAGGGCTTGCCACTTGCATACAATAAAGATATGCAAGAGGATAAGGAAGCTATATTTGATATTGTAGATACGATAAAGCTATGTATTAGCACATTCATTCCTATGCTTGAAACTATGACAGTTAATAAGCAGAATATGAGGAATGCCGCCGCCAAAGGCTTTATAAATGCGACGGATTGCGCCGACTATCTTGTTAAGAAAGGAATGCCATTCCGTGATGCATATAAAATCACGGGCGAATTAGTCGCTCTTTGTATTAAAAAGGATTGCACATTAGAGGAATTACCCATTAACGATTACGAGAAAAGCAGTGATGCTTTCGACGAGGGAATATACAGAGCAATTAATTTGGAGAATTGCGTCGCCCAAAGAAATATAGCGGGAGGGCCCGCACCGGAAAGTGTCAAGGCACATATTGAGAGAGTGAGGGAACAACTTAAATGAAGAATTCTAAAGTAAAGGTCGGCATTATTGGCGCAACGGGCTATGCTGGTATTGAGCTTGTCCGATTACTACTTGCCCACCCAAATGTTGAAATAGGTGCAGTAAGTTCCGTCAGCTTTGCGGGGAGAGCGATTAGCGAGATATACCCGTCGTTACATAATATTTATGAAGAGGAGCTAGGCAATGAAGATAATGTCATTGATGAAAGTGATGTTGTATTCGCCGCATTGCCGCATGGATTGAGCGAGCCAATCGCTAAGAAATGTGTAAGATTAAATAAGCTATTCATTGATTTAGGGGCGGACTTCCGCCTTGATAGTCAGGAAACATATAAGGAATGGTATGAGAAAAAGTTCGATGAGCCTGGACTACATAAACAATCGATATACAGTATTCCCGAGCTACACCGTAAGAATATTAAGGAAGCTAAAATTATAGCGAATCCCGGCTGTTATACGACCTGTATACCGCTTGGACTTGCGCCCCTTGTTAAATCGGGGAAAGCAAAACTTGACTCCATCATAATAGATGCAAAATCAGGCACATCGGGTGCTGGCAGAGGACTAACGCAAACAACGCACTTCCCCGAATTGAATGAGGGATTCTGCGCTTATAAAGTAGCGACTCACCGTCATACACCGGAGATTGAGCAGACAATATCACAAATTGCCGGCGAGGAAGTAAAGGTAACATTTGTACCGCACCTAATCCCCATCAATAGGGGCATATTAGCTACAATGTATATTAATACAGAGTGTAAAGATGAGCAGGAATTATACGATATGTATCGTGATTTCTACAAAAATGAGCAGTTTATACGCATATTACCGTTAGGTCAATCGGCAGATGTTAAAAATTGCAGGTTGTCGAATTACTGCGATATCTCACTGCATTTCGACAAACGGACTGGCAGAGCGATTATAATTTCGGCAATTGATAATATGGTTAAGGGCGCATCGGGTCAAGCAATTCAGAATATGAATATAGCTTTAGGATTTGACGAGAGTGCAGGACTTGATGCTATACCGCCATCATTTTAGGAGGGTATCAATGGGAATTAAATTTGAGGGATTCGATTATATAAATGGTGGAATATGCGCACCGTCGGGCTTCTTAGCGGCGGGAATGCATTGCGGCATGAGAAGAAATAAGCAAAAGAAAGATGTCGCCCTAATCGTTGCAAATAAAGTTTGCAATACCGCCGCTGTCTATACAAGCAATAAAGTCAAGGCATCGCCGCTAATTGTGACGAAAGAACACCTTGAGGACGCAAAGGCTAAAGCGATTATTTGCAATAGTGGGAATGCCAATGCTTGCAATGCTGATGGCGAAGATAAAGCGAAATCAATGTGCAAAATCGTATCACAGGAATTAGATATTGATATGAAAGATGTTCTTGTTGCGTCGACCGGTGTAATTGGGCAGACACTTGATATTATGCCGATTAAGAAGCATATCGGGGATTTGTCGCAGTCACTTTCTACAACTGGGAGCAGGAATGCGGCGGAGGCAATTATGACAACGGATACGGTGAAAAAAGAACTAGCATTGGAATTTGAGCTGGGTGACGAGAAATGCCGCATGGGTGTAATCGCAAAGGGTAGCGGAATGATACACCCTAATATGGGCACGCTCCTATGCTTTATCTCTACCGATGTTGATATAAATGCGCCACTCCTGCAAAAGGCTCTAAGACGGGCAGTGAGGCTTACGCTTAATCGGGTTAGTATTGATGGGGATACATCAACTAACGATATGGCAATCATTATGGCATCGGGCGAGGCTAAGAATAAGCAGATTATTAATGAGGGCAAGGACTATGAAATTTTCCTAAATGCGCTGTATATTTTGCTAATGAATGTTGCTAGACAAATTGCCGCCGATGGCGAGGGCGCAACAAAATTACTTGAATGTATGTGCGTTAATGCGCCGAGTGAAGATATTGCTGAAAAAGTCGCAAAGTCTGTGATTACATCTAGCCTATTTAAAGCTGCAATGTTCGCCGGTGATGCCAATTGGGGGAGAATCCTATGCGCAGTCGGCTATGCTGATGCCGAATTCAGCATTGATGGGATAGGGGTTGAACTTGCATCTAGCAAGGGTAAAATCATTGTTTGTAAGGACGGTAATGGAGTTTCCTTCTCTGAAGAATCGGCTAAAGAAATTCTATCAGAGGATGAAATTAAAATAATGATAGATCTACAAAATGGAGATGGTAAAGCCATCGCCTGGGGATGCGACTTAACATATGACTATGTTAAAATTAATGCGGATTACCGCTCTTAAATAGAACTAAGGAGATTAAAATGTCGGATATATCTAATATGATAAGGGCAAAGGTGTTGATCGACGCATTGCCATATATTCAACAGTATTATGAGAAAATCGTCGTTATCAAGTACGGCGGGAACGCAATGACGAACGAAAAATTAAAGCAAGCAGTAATGAGCGATATTGTTCTGCTATCTTTAGTAGGAATAAAAGTTGTCCTTGTCCATGGGGGAGGGCCCGAAATTAGCGATACATTAAAGAAGATGGGCAAGGAATCAAAATTTATCAACGGACTGCGTTATACCGATGCTGAAACTGCCGATATTGTCCGTATGGTTCTTGCTGGAAAGGTGAATAAAGAGCTTGTTTCACTATTACAAGACCATAAGGGTAATGCGGTCGGAATATGTGGAATAGACGGCGGAATGATTAAGGCAAATAAGCTGAAAGGTGAAGTCGATCTTGGCTATGTAGGAGATATAGAAGACGTTAATCCGCAGCCGATACTCAAGCTGCTTAAAGACGGATATATTCCCGTAATAGCGACAGTCGCAACGGGGGAAGATGGCGAAGTTTATAACATTAATGCCGACACTGCGGCGGCAAGGATAGCGGCGGAACTTGGCGCCGAGAACCTAATATTAATGACGGATATAAAAGGATTATTACGGGAAAAAGATGATGAAAGCACTTTAATTCCAGTAGTTAATGTTAGCGAAGTGCCGTATTTAAAAAAGCAGGGCACTATTTCGGGCGGTATGATTCCAAAGATTGATTGCTGTGTCGAGGCGGTTCGCCGTGGGGTTAAACGCACATTCATTATTGACGGGAGAACGCCGCATTCAATTTTAATTGAGCTCCTATCGAATGATGGAATCGGCACTATGTTCATATAAAAGGAGAATACCGATGGATTTTAATAAGACGAAAACCGATGACAAGAAATATATTGCCAATACATATTCACGATTCGATATTTGCATTGTCGGCGGGAAGAATGCAACATTAGTAGATAGCGATGGCAGAGAAGTGATTGACTTCACAAGTGGAATCGGTGTAAACAGCCTTGGCATTAGTGATGATAATTGGGTGCAAGCAATATCCGAACAAGCGGCTAGGTTGCAACACATTTCAAATATATTCTATACAGAGCCGGCAATTAAGGCGGCTAAGGCATTAATCAAGGCGACCTCATTTGATAAGGTGTTTTTCTCTAATTCAGGTGCAGAAGCCAATGAGGGCGCAATAAAAATTGCAAGGAAAAGAAGTTTCGATAAATACGGTGAGGGTAGGGCGAATATTGTCACTCTGAAGAATTCCTTCCATGGACGTACAATTACTACACTTGCGGCGACGGGACAGGATGTTTTCCACGATTTCTTCCACCCATTCACACAAGGATTTAGGTATGCGCAGGCTAACTGCATCGATAGTTTGCTAGAACAAATCGACGATACAGTGTGCGGTGTGATGATTGAACTTATTCAGGGGGAGGGCGGCGTCTTGCCGCTTGAAAAGTCATATGTCGATGAAGTCGTGCGAATTTGCAACGAAAATGATTTAACTTTAATCGTTGACGAGGTGCAAACCGGCATCGGCCGAACTGGTAGCTTCCTTTGCTGTGAGCAATATGGAATTTCTCCCGATGTTGTCACCCTAGCCAAAGGGCTTGGATCTGGGCTCCCCATTGGTGCGATATTAATGTCGAGTGAAGTCAGCAGCGTTCTAGGGGCGGGCAGCCATGCTACTACCTTTGGTGGGAATCCAATTGCTTGCGCCGGTGCGTATGAAGTTGTGAAGCGTGTTGGGAATAGTGATTTTTTACAGGATATTGCTAAAAAGGGCGATTACATTCGAGAGCGCCTTTCAAAATTAGATGGAATTACTAGCATTAGTGGAGCTGGTCTAATGCTTGGGATTGAGCTTGCGGATAAAAAGGCCGCCGAAGTTGTAGCTGATTGCATAAAGGCAGGTGCATTATTCTTAACCGCAAAAAGCAAGTTAAGATTATTACC
>JGI24708J26588_10002931_pt1 | contig 12702 bp, 10 predicted proteins | sample BioPla1DNA2_FD_26588 | JGI IMG/M metagenome (IMG submission 26588) | reverse complement strand
TGAACTGGTGGGAGATATTTTCTTCTCAGTTTAAATCCATAGGAGAAAAAATTAGAAGTTCAGACATGAGAGTTTCAATGCATCCTGGACAATATACAGTTTTAAATTCACATAGAGGAGATGTTGTATCAAGGGCAATAGGAGATTTAAATTACCATAATTTAATTTTAGATAGTTTAGGTATAGATAGAAAAAATAAAATTATACTTCATATAGGTGGAGTTTATGGTAATAAAGAGGAAGCCATAGAAAGATTTATTCAAAACTATGGACTAGTAAATAAAGGGGTTAAAGAAAGATTAGTTATTGAAAATGATGACAAATCTTATAATATAAAAGATGTTTTATCAATAGGAAATAGATTAGATATTCCTGTTGTTTATGATAATCTTCATAATTATGTATTACCCTATGATAAATTAAAGGACGATAATTATTGGATTAACAAATGTAAAAATACATGGAAAAGAGAAGATGGTCCTCAAAAGATTCACTATTCACAGCAAGATAAGAATAAAAGACCAGGGGCACATTCTGAAACTATAGAAGTGGAAGAGTTTGCAGTTTTTCTGAACAATCTAGATAATAATGAAGAAATAGATATTATGTTAGAAGTAAAGGATAAGAATCTATCGGCAGTTAAATGCATTAATATGATATAGAAAAGTTAGGTGTATACTATACCAAACAGGTTATAATATAGATAAAATAAACAACTTCTATTTTCAGAGATAGAAGTTGTTTTTTATATTTTTAAAATTATTAAATCTATTATTAGAATTTTTCAAGAATTATTTCAGTAGCCTTCTTAGGTATTCCAATATCTTCAACTATTACTTTTCCAGTATAAATTGTCCTATTTACTATACCTTTTTTCATATGATGGAAAGTTACTGTTTTATTGGCTTTAACAGATATGCCTAATGCTTCTCCTGTATTCCCATCTAATCCTGATGGAATATCAACAGATAATATATCTTTTGAATATTGATTTATAATCTGGATTACATCATAAAATAGTCCACCTACATCCCTTGTTAAACCTATTCCAAAGATAGAGTCTATGGTCATATTATTATTAATTATGGACTTTTTTAATGTATCTAGATCTTTCTCATGGTTTATATTTATAAAATCCACATCTATATTATTAAGTATGTTTAGATTAATATTAAAATCCTTGGTTCCTTTTTCTAAATTGCCAATAATAAATAAATCTACTGTTTTTCCACTTAGTATTAGATGTCTTGCTATGGCTAAGCCATCTCCACCATTATTTCCTACTCCACAGACAATGGTAAAAGAATCTATATTATTTAAATCAATATTATTAATGACCTTTAAAGCAGCATTTTCCATAAGTACAATACTGGGAATACCAATATTATTAATGGCATAACTATCCATGGCTTTCATTTCTTCACAGCTTATACTTATCATTAAATTCCCCTCTCAAATTATAATTTCATTATATATTTATTTCATAGTATATTATATAATATCTATAGATTGTTTACAAAAAGTTACCTGAAAATCTTATTGTTATCGCCTGAATTTTGTCAAATGGTTAAAGCTATTACTTTTATGTGATTGGAGATAATAAAATGAGAATTGGATAAGTTTGTTTAGCCATAGGTGTATAAAATACAAATTTTAAATCTGTAACTATGAAATATGTAAGTGAAGAGAGTACTGAATTGGCGTAAAGGCTTTACTCAGTAATAGCCTTTTTACGCCAATTGCCTTTTTTGTAGAAAATAGTGTTTATAATTGCACCCATTACCCAAGAGGTCAAAAGGGAAATAAAAATTGACTCTGGCCTTCCNGTGGGATATTCAGGACTACGAGTTAAATAAGCAAGACCATAGGCTACAGGTACACGGATAATAACTGTGGTGAAAAGTGAAATCCACATAGGTGTAATAGTATCACCTGCACCNCGCATAACTCCAGACAAACATTGAGTTACAGCCATTGCAATATAGCCCAAGGCAAGAATTCTCATCATATGCATACTTAAATCAACCAATTCTTTTGTATTAGTAAAAATACCCATAAGATGTTTGCCAAAGATTAAAATTAAAATTGTTATAGTAGTGGAAACACCAACAGCAATTTTAATGCCATCCTTAGTTCCTTTTTCCACTCTGTCAAATTTTTTTGCTCCCACATTTTGTCCAGTATAGGTAGTCATTGCACTTCCAAAAGAAAAGTTTGGCATCATGGCAAATCCATCTACCCTCATGATAATTACATTGGCAGCAATAACCATTTCTCCAAAACTATTCGTTAGGGATTGTACAATAATCATTGCAAGAGAAAATATTGCCTGGGTTAAGCCTGAAGGCAGTCCTAATTTTATAAGTTGTAAAGAATACTCTTTATTTAGTTTTAACATGCTCCAGTTTAAAGTAAAATTATCTTTCATTTTAACCAATTTAATAAGACAGAGTACTGCTGATATTGATTGTGCTATAACAGTTGCTAAAGCAACACCTGGAACTCCCATATTAAACTTTGCTACAAATAAAATATCCAGTCCCACATTTAAAGCTGTAGAAATAAGTAGGAAAATAAGAGCTGATAAAGAATCTCCAAGACCTCGCAAAACACCAGCTAAAATATTATAATAAGCAAGGCCAGCAATACCAATGAAGTAAATGATTAAATAATCTGCACACCAATCTATAATAGAACTTGGGGTGTTGAGAAACTCAAGTAATGGGCGGGTTACAATAGGCCCAATAATCATTATAATTGCTGATGAAATAGCAGTAAGTGTTATACATATACCGATGGTACGGGAAAGTTTTTCTCTATCTTTAGCTCCAAAGTATTGGGATACCATTATTCCAGCACCTACAGCAATTCCTACAAATAATACGAGTAAAAGGTTTAATATGGGAGCTGCACTGCCAACTGCAGCAAGTGCATTATCGCCAATATATTTACCAACAATTATTGAGTCAGCAGTATTATATAATTGTTGAGCAATATTACCAATTAACATAGGTATTGCAAATTCAACAATCCGTTTCCAAGGTGGCCCTTCAGTTAAATCCTTGGGTGCAAATAGTTCTTTAAATTTTGCCATATCCATTCCTCCTAAACTAGTTTAATAATTTGTAAAATTTAAGCAAAGCCATATTATTATATTTTAATCTTAATTTATAAATTAATCAAGATGAAAAACATCTGGCATAGTCTAAATTATATCTAATAAATTAAATGTATTATTAAATAAATTAGTAATTAGAATCTCCACTTTACCGTTATGTTTTTTGTAAAATATTGACTAATTCCTTGCCATGCTATAAACTGAAGTTAGAATATTAAATAAATTCTGTCATATCAAAATACATATCCCAATAAATATATAAAGTAAATTAAATACATAACATGGAAAACCTTTCAAAATTATAATTATTATATGTAATGATGTGTAGTATTAGAAATTTTAAAATATAAATAGTGAAGAAAGGAGAGGTATTATGTTTAAACGAGATCTTAAAATCAATGGCACCATGCAAACAATTATCACCGATCCTGAAGAAAAACTATCTAATGTGCTTAGGAAACAACTTTTACTTACGGGAACAAAGGTAGGTTGCGGAATAGGTGAATGTGGTGCCTGTAATGTTATTATGAACGGCAAAGTTGTAAGATCATGTATTGTTAAAATGAAAAGAGTACCAGATGAAGCTGAAATAATTACAATTGAAGGAATTGGAAATCGTGAAAATCTTCATCCTCTTCAACTTGCCTGGATGGTCCATGGTGGAGCACAGTGTGGATTTTGTACTCCAGGGTTCATAGTTTCTGCAAAGGTATTATTGGATGAAAATCCAGACCCTACAAGGGAAGAAGTGAGGGATTGGTTTCAAAAGACTAGAAATCTTTGTAGATGTACAGGATATATACCTTTAGTAGATGGGGTAATGACTGCAGCAAAACTTATGAGAGGGGAAATTACCAAGGAGGATATTTGGAAAGAGGTACCTGTGGGAGCTAGTATAGTAGGAACTGAGTATATAAGGCCTTCAGCTGAAGCTAAGGTTACAGGAAAATGGGATTTTGGAGCAGATTTAGGACTTAAGCTTCCTGATGATACTCTTCATATTAAATTGGTTCAGGCAAAGGTTTCCCATGCTAATATACTTTCCATAGACACATCTGAAGCTGAAAAGATGCCTGGAGTATATAAGGTTCTCACATATAAAGATGTAAAGGGTTCCAATAGAATAAATGGTTTAGCATTTCCTTCTAATAAAGGTGATGGATTAGACAGGCCAATACTCTGTGATAAGAAAATATTCCAATATGGGGATGCCATAGCAATGGTATTGGCAGATACTCCTGGTCGTGCAGAGGCGGCTTGTGAAAAGGTAAAGGTTGAAATAGAAGAGCTTCCAGCTTATATGAGTGCTCCTGCAGCTATGGCAGAGGATGCTATAGAAATACATCCAGGAACCCCTAATGTATATTTTGTTACTAATATGGTAAAAGGAGAGGAAGTAGATCCAATATTTGAAGAGTGTGAATATGTAGTTGAGGATGATTTCTATGTTGGTAGGCAACCCCATTTACCTATTGAACCAGATGTGGGTTTTGCATATTTTGGTAAAGATGGAAAACTAAATATCCATTCTAAAAGCGTTGCATTACATTCTCATGCTGCTATGATTGCAGATGGAATTGGACTTCCTCTTGAGGAAATAGCTATAATTCAAAATCCTGCTGGAGGTACTTTTGGATATAAATTTAGTCCAACAATAGAAGCGCTTTTAGGAGTTGCTGCAATAGCAACGGGAAAACCAGTATTCCTTGAATTCGATATGTACCAACAAATCACCTATACTGGTAAAAGGTCACCTTTCTTTATTAATCTTAAATTTGGAGCAGATAAAGATGGGAAACTATTGGCTATGAAATCAGATTGGACTGTAGACCATGGACCCTATTCAGAATTTGGAGATTTACTAACTATGAGAGGCTCCCAATTCATAGGAGCAGGTTATCATATACCCAATATTAGGGGAGAAGGTAGAACAGTTGCTACTAATCATGCTTGGGGTTCAGCCTTTAGAGGATATGGTTCCCCACAATCCTTATTTGCATCGGAAGTGTTAATGGACATACTTGCAGAAAAAATGGGGGTAGATCCATTAGAACTTAGATATAAGAATGTATATAGGGAAGGAAGTACAACTCCTTCAGGATGTGAACCAGATGTAATATGTTTACCAAGTATGATTGATACTATGCGACCCCATTATAAAAAGGCTAAAGAAAACGCTAGGATTAAAAATGAGAAGAGTAAAGATAAAAAATATGGTGTTGGAGTTTCACTATTACTATATGGTTCAGGTTTAGATGGTGCTGATTCATCTGAAGCTTGGGTAGAATTAACTGAAAATGGAGTTACAGTTGGGGCCTCTTGGGAGGACCATGGACAGGGAGCAGATATGGGAATGTTGGTTCATTCCTATGAGAAATTAAGGGTTCTAGACATAAGTCCAGAGGATATAAAGCTTGTTATGAATGATATGAATCTAACTCCAAATACTGGGCCTGCAGGTGGAAGCCGTTCAACTGTAATGGCTGGTAATGCCATAGGAGATGCCTGTGATAATCTTCTGAAAGCCATGAGAAAAGAAGATGGAAGCTATAGAACTTATGAGGAAATGGTTGAAGAGGGATTACCGTTGAAATATGATGGAAAATGGACTGCTCCAAAGGTAGCTTGTGATGTTGAAACTGGTCAAGGAGATCCTTTCCCAGCTTATATGTATGGATTCCTAATGAGTGAAGTAGAGGTAGACTTAGAAACAGGTAAGACTGTAGTAGAAAAATTTACCATTGTTTCTGATGTGGGAACTGTAATGAATAAATTAGTAGTAGATGGACAAATCTATGGAGGTTTGACTCAAGGAATAGGCCTTGCATTAAGTGAAGACTTTGAAGATCTAGAGAAACATACTACCTTGACAAAATGTGGAATACCACAGATTAAAGATGTGCCAGATAATATGGAATTAATATATCAGGAAACTAAAAGACCTCTTAGTGCATATGGAGCATCTGGAACAGGGGAGATGCCTTTATCAGCACCNCATGCTTCTATTATTAATGCAATATACGATGCTTGTGGAGTTAGAATAACTAATTTGCCTGCATTACCTGAAAAGGTTAAAGCTGGATTAGAAGAGCTTGGAATCAAATAATTAGATTTATAAGAGGCCTAAGGTGGATTTTACCTATTCATTTTAGGCTTCTTTTGATAAAAAATTTAAGGGAATGATTAGATGGATTTAGAAAAATTACTTGCAAAAAGAGAACTTTGTATAAATGATAATCCCCCTTCATGTGTAGCCACATGTCCTATTCATGTAGATGTGAAAGGCTTTATGGAACAAGTTCAAAATAAAAACTTTGAAAAAGCTTATAATATACTAGAAAAAAGAATGCCTATGTCTAGGGTGATAGCTAGGGTTTGCGATCATCCCTGCGAAAATGTTTGTGTTAGAAAAGAGAAGGGAGGATCTATTTCCATAAGTGAAGTGGAGAAGGCCATAGTAGAATATGGGTTTCATAAAAAGAAGGAGGGGCCTTCAATACCTACTAACAATAGAAAGATTGCCATAATAGGAGGGGGGATTAGTGGTTTAACCTGTGCTTTAGATTTGGAGAAGAAAGGATATCTTGTAACTATATATGAAAGAAGTGATAGATTAGGAGGAAGATTAAATCAATTAGTTGGAGATATCCTACCCCAAGAGGTTTTAGTAGAAGAAATTGAAAGCATTAAAAAGACTAAGATTAAAGTGAAAATGGGAATAGAGATTTCAAAAGCTAATATAGGAAAGCTGCAAAGTGAATATGAAGCTATATATATAGGCACTGGAAAATGGGAAGCTCAACTTAATATAGATGAGATTACTTTAGCCACAGAAATGGAAGGAGTTTTTGTTGGAGGGACAATTGCAACTAAAAGTGATTCCATCATATTATCTGTATCCACTGGTAAGATTGCTGCTAATTCCATAGATAGATATGTACAAAAAACCTCCCTTACAGCTTATAGGGAAAAGGAATCCTCCTATGAAACAGAATTAGAGATAGATACTTCAGAATTAATAGAAGAAAATAGGATAGTTCCATCTTCTACTATATATTCAAGGGAGGAAGCTATTAAAGAGGCAGAACGTTGTCTTCTATGTGAATGTGCTAAATGCTATAAGGCCTGCCCTCATCTTCAATATGAGAAATTAATGCCTAAAGAATATATAAGAAAAATTCACCATAATGAAAGGGTTATACTAGGGGATCGATACGCTAATATTACTATTAATTCCTGTATGGTATGTGGTTTATGTAAGAATGTGTGCCCTACGGGTTTAGATATGGCTGAGATAATCAGGGATACTAGACGAAGTATGGTGGAGAGGGAAAAGATGCCTCCTTCAGCCCATGATTTTGCATTGAAAGATATGGAGTTTAATAGAAGTGAATATTTCCATCTATTGAGGCATGAACCGGGAATGGGTCAATCTACATTTATATTTTTCCCAGGATGTCAGCTTTGTAGTTCCTATCCCCAATATGTAGACAAATCCTATGCTTATTTAATGGAGATTTTAGAGGGGGGAGTAGGACTCTATCTAAATTGCTGTGGTGCTCCTGGTGAATGGGCAGGTAGATATGATTTATTTCAAGCTTCTATTAATAAAATATATTCTGATTGGGAGTCCATGGGGAAGCCAATTATAATACTTGCTTGTTCTACATGTTATTATATATTTGAAAATTATATTCCAGATATAGAAATAATAAGTTTATGGAAAATATTTAATGAAAAGGGTTTGCCCAATATTACAGATAATGGTAGAGGCAAAAGCCTTGTGGTACATGATTCCTGTACTGCCAGGGATTATTCCCATATATATGACAGTATAAGAGATATAGCATATAAACTTGAATATGAATTAATAGAGCCTGAACTTACGAAAAAAGAAACCCAATGCTGTGGCTATGGAGGACTTGCATATTTTGCAAATAGAGAATTTAGTACCTATGCTACAGACCAGAGGGTGCAGGAAAAAGATGGAGAGTATTTGGCCTATTGTGCTATGTGTAGGGATTTATTTGTGTCTAGGGGGAAAAGGACTCTTCATATTTTAGATCTTATCTTTGGAGAGGATATGGAGAAATTAAGCATGAAAAAAGGACCTACTTTGTCAGAAAGACGAAATAATAGGCTTAAATTTAAAATATCAATATTAAATAAGTTTTGGGGTGAGAAATTGAATTTAAAGGAAGAGTATTCTGATATAGATTTAATAATTGATGAACATATTAAAAAATTAATGGAAGATAGACTTATATTAGAAGCGGATATTAAAAAGGTAATTGGCCATAGTGAAGAGAATCAAAATATATTTATCAATACAGAAAATAATCATTATCTTGCTTTTAGAAGAATGTTAAATGTAACTTATTGGGTTGAATATGTAAAAAATGGGGATTCCTATAAGATTATTACCATATATAGTCATAGAATGGATGTACAGGGGGAATAGCTATGGATGGCAAAAAGAAAGTTAAAAAGGGAAAATGGATATGTGCAAAATGTTCTTGTCCTGTAGAAGAAGGACCTATTAAAGCCATGTATCTTTCAGGGGTTTTTGATGTGGATCTTTTAAAATGTCCTAAATGTAAAAATGTTTTAGTTCCAGAAGATTTGGCATTGGGACAGATGCTTGAGGTGGAGAAGGGATTGGAAGATAAATGATTAAAAAGGCTGTATATGAAGATGATAGTATTAGATGTGTAACTGGAGAGACTTTGAGACCAGGGGGATTTTTCCTAACTGAAAGGGCTATTTCCCTTTGTAATTTGGAGAAAAAAGGCTTAAAGGCTTTGGACATTGGATGTGGTATAGGAGCTACGGTGAACTATCTTCAAACTGAATTTGGGATTGAAGCTTTGGGCATAGATCCATCGGAAAAGTTGATTAAATTAGGAAAAGATAAATATGATTTATCTCTAACAATGGGAAAAGGGGAGTTCCTACCTTATGGGGAAAGTTATTTTGATTTAGTATTTACTGAGTGTAGCCTATCCCTTATGGACAATCATAGAAAGACCATAGGGGAAGTATATAGGGTTTTGAAACCTGGTGGATATTTCATTATATCCGATGTATTTGCTAAAAGGCCTGAATATATAGAGGAGCTAAAAAAGACTAAAATAAAATCTTGTCTAAGGAATCTTTTTGACTTAGATATTTTATCTGCTGAAATAAATGATGCAGGGTTTAAAACATTGGTTTTAGAAGATTGGTCTTCTCTATTAAAAAAGTTAATGGTAGAAATCATATTTAAATATGGTTCGATGAAGGAGTTTTGGAATATTACCACCTGTAGAAATTGTGATGAATTTAGAGAAAAGTTAGGCCTATGTAAGCCAGGTTATTTTCTAATGATTGGACAGAAAGGGGTATAGATATGACTAAAAATGCATTTACTATGTTTAAATTAGCTTCACAAGGCTATTGTTGTAGTCAGATACTAATTCTTATGGAGCTTGAAGAAAAAGGAATTGAAAATACAGATCTAGTAAAGGCCATGGCAGGTCTTTGTATAGGTACAGGAGGTAGTGGTAGAACCTGTGGGATTATTACTGGGGGAGCTTGCCTTATAGGATTTTATGCAGGTAAGGGGAGTCCTGAAGATCACAATGATTCTAATCTAAGTAAGATGATTTTGGAATATATGGAATGGTTTGAAGAGGAAAATGGTAGTATGGATTGTGGTGATATTGTAGGAGTTGATGTACTAGAGGATATAAGGACCAATATGGTATACCCTGTAAAGTGTGGAAATCTTATGTCTAAATCCTATAGAAAGCTTAGGGAAATCCTTGAAAAAAATGAATACATTGGAGGAGGGGAATAATAATGGGGGAGATATTGGAAACCACTGAGTCTTTATGTCCTGTTTGTCTAGATAAAATAGAGGCCTTTAAGCTTAAGGAAGGCAATAATGTTTATATGGTAAAAAAATGTGAGGAACATGGAGAATTTCGGACCATAATATGGAGGGGGCTTCCTAGATATGAAAGATGGAGAAGACCTAAAACTCCAGCTTATCCTCCAAAAACTTATACGGAAGTTTCCAAAGGTTGTCCCTATGATTGTGGTCTATGTGGAGAACATAGGCAGCATACCTGAACAGCATTAATTGAGATTACAGATAGATGTAATCTAGGATGTAAGTATTGCTTTGCAGATGCAGGAGGAGCCAATGAGCCAGATTTAGAGACTATAAAGTATTATTATCAGAGGATTTTAGAGGCAAGTGGAACCTGTAATATTCAGCTATCAGGAGGGGAACCAACACTGAGAGAGGATTTACCTGAAATTATTAGAATAGGGCATGAAATGGGATTTAAATTTATCCAAATAAATACCAATGGATTAAAATTAAAGGATTTAGATTTTGTAAAAAGCCTTAAAGATGCTGGTCTTAATTCGGTTTTCTTACAATTTGACGGATTAGATAGCTCAATATATTGGGAATTGAGGGGAAGAGATATTTTAGAGGATAAGTTAAAAGCCATTGATAATTTAAAAAGGATGGAAATAGGTACTATATTAGTATGCACTATAGTTCCAGGGGTAAATGATTCTTTTTTATACGATATAGTAAGATTTGGAGCTAATAATATACCCACTATAAGGGGAGTACATTTTCAACCTATAAGCTATTTTGGTAGAATACCTAGAATTCCAAAGGATGAAAATAGGATAACTCTTCCTGAAGTTATGGATAAATTATCTAAACAAAGTAAAGGAATAATGAATATAAGGGATTTTAGACCTCCAGGATGTGAAAATGCCTACTGTTCTTTCCATGCCAATTATATTGAATTAGATGGTAAGCTGGTTTATTTGGGAACCAGTGAAAAAAAACCTATTAAGGAAATAGAAGATGGAGAGAAAGGTTCCATAAAAGCTAAAGCTTTTGTGGAGAGAAACTGGGCTTTAAGGCAGCAAAGACTAAATGAGGATAAATACAGTTCTTTTACAGAACTACTTGAAAAAATTGAGACTAATCGTTTTTCCATATCTGCTATGGGTTTTCAAGATGTGTGGAATCTAGATATGGACAGGCTTAAAGATTGTTGTATCCATGTANTATCTAAAGATGGAAATCTAATTCCATTTTGTGCTTATAATTTAACTAGTCAGGATGGTAAAAGCCTTTATAGATATAAGGAAAATCATAAGGAGTGAATATATTGGAAAGAACCCATTATGAAAGATGGATAGAAGATTGTATAAATCATGATTCTAGATATGGCAAATTTACATTGGATAATATAAGAAATTATCAATATAAAAAAATACGTAAAAAAATACGTGAAACCATGGATTATGCAAAGAAAAACAGTCCTTTTTATAGGGAAAAATTGAAGGGAATAAACTCTTATGATATAGATAGTTTAAATGATTTTGCTATGAAGGTTCCCTTTACAACTCCAGAGGAATTAGCCAATAAGCCATTGGATTTTTTGTGTGTGCCCCAACATATGATTTCAAGGATTGTAACATTAAAGACTTCAGGGACTTTAGGTGATAGTAAAAGGGTTTTTTTCACAGAAAATGATCTTGAAAGGACTATAGATTTTTTTCATAATGGTATGAAATATTTGGTTTCCAAGGATAATAGGGTTCTTATACTTATGCCTGGGGATTATTATGGCAGCATAGGAGATTTACTAAAAAAAGGCCTTGAAAGATTAGGTTGTAGTGCCTTAATTTTAGGACCTGTAGAGGATANTTTAAAGGTGTTGGATATGTTAAATCTTAGGGATATTGATTGTATAGTTGGAATACCTGTACAAATTTATCAGCTTGCAAGGTTTAAATCATCCAATGANAAATATAGAGGAATTAAGTTAAAAAATGTACTTATGAGTGGAGATTATGTGGCTAAATCTATTGTAAAGGTGGTGGAAAAGGCTTTTAACTGTAAGGTTTTTACCCACTATGGAATGACAGAGATGGGCTTTGGTGGAGGAGTAGAATGTAAATGTATCTCTGGATATCACCTAAGGGAGGGAGATATCTATTTTGAAATTATTAATCCTATTTCTGGAGAAGTACTTCCCTGGGGGAATGAAGGAGAAATTGTATTCACAACCCTTACTAGGGAAGGAATGCCCCTCATAAGATATAGGACAGGAGATAAGGGAAAATTCAAAACCAGTTCCTGTAAATGTAGTATTCTACCTAGAATGGATTATGTAAAGGGAAGGATATTGGAAGAAGTAAGGATTGAAGATGTAAATATAGATATAGGCACCTTGGATGAGGCTATGTTTACCATAGACAATCTACTTGACTACAAGGCTAGGTTCAAAAAGGGCAATATTATTCAAATATGGGTAAAGTCCATGGACCCTAAGGCTCCTGTAAATCAATATGAAATAGAAGAGGCCTTAAAAGAATCACTTATAGGAAATTTAATAAGAGAAGAAAAGCTAATAATAGAATATTGTGGAGAAATGGAGGATATTGAAATTAGTACTGGTATGTTTAAGAGAAAGCTTTTATTTTATTTATTTTAAACCTTCTATTATTTAAATTTCATACAAAGATTATATAATGTAAAGTTTTAATTTGCTAGATTATTTTAA
>JGI24708J26588_10002926_pt1 | contig 12714 bp, 7 predicted proteins | sample BioPla1DNA2_FD_26588 | JGI IMG/M metagenome (IMG submission 26588) | reverse complement strand
TAGTAGCTCAAAGCTTCGCTTTTCGCTCACGTTGCACTTATCAATACTCTTATCCACATTTGCCCGAGCAAGCTCGGTAAATGTGCCTACGAGTATTGACTTCCGCACACGGCAGATTAGTAGCTCAAAGCTTCGCTTTTCGCTCACGTTGCACTTATCAATACTCTTATCCACATTTGCCCGAGCAAGCTCGGTAAATGTGCCTACGAGTATTGACTAATCTGCCTATCGTGAACATTATACCATAGTGGTATTGTAATTTCGAGATATTTTTTTCTTTTATATATTATACATATATTATAACATAATTATTGCCTATAGCTGAATATGGCTTTGCAAATTAACTTTAACATAACAAATAAATAAGCCGGCTGAGTAAATCTACCAATCTCAGACGGCTATAATCCAGTGTAAAATGCAAATTCCCATTGATATGCAAATTACTGACTGTAATAATATTTACCGATTAATTGCCTGCGCTTTCATACTTATTGCAAGCAAATATAAAATATTGATAGGTTATAAAAAAGCTATTATTCCCACAATAATTTCTATTATAATTAATTGTATTTTTTAATGTGCCTGCATTAAGAAAATAGCTAGCTGGAATAAAGGCGGTAAAGCTGCTTTTTTATAACTTTTGGAGAACAATGTTGCAAACTACATTTGTAAATTCAATCAAACATCTTCGGTAAACCATTATACAGAACCTTCAGTACTGTGTTTAAATCATGTCCTCCCGCCTTGCAGATACCATGATATAGATTTCCATCAGAGAAGTTTTCTGCGAAGGCAAATATATCCTTAAACTTTTTCATTGCTTCAATCTGAGGTGTAAGATTCGGCTCTGCTATATCATTCTCGCCACAGCCAGCATAAATCTTAAAATCCTTGGCAGTCCATCCTGTTTCTGAAACCTTATTCACCAAATAAGCTGCTGTCTTGTCTGGGTATTGTCCCCCATAAGTTCTTCCAAGATCCCAACAATCACCACTGATTGGCATAAAATATTTAAAGGTGTCCAAACAATGTACAAATACAGACCAGGTAGTCATGGCTCCCATGGAAAATCCACCAAATGCCCTTCGGCTTCTTGTATATGTAAGGCCTGCACTACTCACATCCTCGGCGTAGGTGTTATATGTGGTTTCAAAAGCAGGTATCACATCATTAATAAGTTCTAGATGGAAATAACTACAGTTATCAATTGCATCATTACTATACTCCGTATAATAGCTTATTGCACATATAATCACTGGATCCATCTCGCCCTTATCTATAAGGTGATCAAGGATATTCTTAAGCTTTGATGTTTTTCCTACACCGTTAAAGTACCATGCAGGGGAATCGCTTCCACCGTGCATTAGATAGAAGACATTATATTTTGTATCCTTATCTTCCGACTTATATCCGTAAGGCAGATACACCAGCGCCTCCTTAGTGAAGAACGGACTATTCTCTTGCCGGTGATTCCTTGTTTCATAGCTAAATGAAACTATTGTGCCTCCTTTATCACATTCATTAAGATAACTTGATGGTATCTCCTTGAATGGGTTATCTGGATATGTACGCCCTTTTTGTTTCATCATAAATTCCAATGATTTTTCCATAGCATATTTACCAGCCTGTGGACTAAAGCCATGTGCTTCATTTTCTAGTACAATAAGCTGGGCATTTTTATACACCTTCTTGGCTTTTTCCATATAGCCTAGGGCTACAATAGGATCATTCTCTCCATAGATTATTAGAACTTCTCCTGAATACTTTCCAATAGTATCAAATACATAAAAATCATGTATTGACCTTACGAAATCCCGTCCAAGAGTCATTCCCCAAAAATCTATAGCCTCTGGTACATTGTCAATTGAAGGATACTTAGCTCGCCAGTCATCAGCTATACAAAAAGCAGGATAATACAATATCATAGCTGTAACCTTTTCCTTTAATTCTTCAGCAACTAGGGCACTTACCATACCACCTTGGCTAGCACCAAAGAGGAAAACCTGCTCTGGATCCACATTATCCATTAAAGTAATATATTCATATACCGCAAGCAGATCATTCTTTTCAGTAAAAAGTGTCATATCCTTTGTGTCTCCGGAGCTTTTTGAACAGGTTGAACCACCACAGAAATCATAGGCATATGCCACATATCCATTCTCTGCAAAATATTCGCATTCCTTTGCAAAATCTGAACTTGAGCCGTTATATCCATGGCTTAAAATAACTGCCGGATATTTTCCTTCTTCTTGGGGCATGTATATTTTCCCATAAATAGTTTTGTTATCTGTTGTAATTATTAATTCATCTATAACAAGTTCTTTCACTAGCACCTTCTCCTTTCTTGCATTCTCTTCAGTTTCTATCGGTTCTGTCTCTACTAGTTCCTTAGATTCCGATTTCATTTCTGGTTCTTCCGTCCAATTTATCCCTCCTTCTGTGCTATTTTCTGTATTTTCTCTTTCTTCAATATCCGTATCAGTGTATTGGTCCTGAGTATTATAATCCGGCTTCAATGCCTCTTTAGTGCATCCACTTAGTACAAGTACATGAAAAATAATTGTGAATATAATTATGATCTTTCTCATACAGCACCCCATTAGCATTATACTACAAACAATTACCAAATTACAGCAAATGCTGTTCTTTTTAATTATTAAATTCTAAATCATCTACTATAACCACAATCACGTTTTGGTAATAAAATAAGACACTTCGTCCTAGTATTAAAGCTAGTAACAAAGTGTCCTTTATCTATCTATCTGGCTAGGTCATAGTATAAGCCCTTTTTCGCCATCAACTCGTCATGATTTCCTTCTTCTGCAATTCCTTTATTGCTAATATATAGGATACGATCCGCATTACGAATAGTTGATAGTCTATGGGCTACTATGAAGGCCGTTTTATCCTTAATCAAAATATCCATTGCCTCTTTTATATATATCTCTGTTTCAGTATCAATTGAGCTAGTTGCCTCATCTAGAATAATTACTGATGGGTTCTTTAATACAATTCGAGCAAAACTAATTAATTGTTTTTCACCAGCAGATAAGCCACTGCCCCGTTCTTCCAGTACGTGATAGTAACCACCTTTTAGTCTTCGAATAAATTTATCTGCAAAAATAAGTTTAGCAGCAGCGATACATTCCTCATCAGTAGCATCCCATTTACCATAGCGAATATTATCAATAACAGTTCCTTTAAAGATAAAAGGATCCTGCATTAAGACACCGACATTCTTACGTAAAGAGCGCAGGCTAATATCTCTTACATCAATACCATCAATGGTCACGCTACCTTCTTTCACATCATAAAATCTAGTCAGCATATTAATTACAGTGGTCTTTCCTGCCCCCGTAGGCCCAACTAAGGCTATGGTTTCACTGGGTTTTACATAGAGATTAAAGTTTTCCAATATATTAATGCCTTCTTCATATGCAAAAGTAACATTATTAAAACTAATCTCACCCCGTACCTGATCTAGCTCCACTGCATCTTCCTTATCCTTAATCACTAAAGGATAATCAATGGTTTCAAATATCTGCTCAAGGTTGGAAGTTACCTGGGCTAGTTCCTGAATAATAGTAGATATCTGGGACAAGGGCTCCTGGAAGGAACTCATATATGTAGTAAAGGTGATAATTACACCTGCTGTTATAAGATCATTGCCTGCTAAAATCTGTGACAGGGCTACACCATAGATACATAAGGTTCCAAAATTCCAGAATATCTGTATCACTGGGTGATTTAGCCTGGAATACTTAGTTATAGCCCACCATACATCTACGCTTTCTTCATGAAGCAGCCTATAGGTTTCATTATTAGCGTCAATGTGGTTGTAGTTTTTTACAATCTGCTCTCCCATAATACTCTCTACAATAAAGGCTGTTCTATTAGAATTTTTCAAGCGAAGTTTAGTATACATCTTACGTAAGAAGGAGCGAAGTATAAATACTATAACCATCATAGGGATAATAGTAGCAAACACAATCAATGTAAGTACTGGACTTAAGGAAAGCATAAAAACAGTCACTACCACAATCTTTACAATATAAATGGCAAACATCATAACATAGTTGGAGAAAAAGTCTGCCAAGCCATTGATATACTCGGTTACACGAACCACTATTTTACCATCTGGCCTATTATCAAAATAATCAAATGATAATTGTTGCAATCTATCAAAAATATCAGTTCGAATCTGGGTAATAATCTTAAGTCCCATCTTGCCCATACTTCTAGCCTGAACAAAGGTAGATAGTATCTCCACGGCTGCTAGTAATACTAAGCCAGCTCCCACCAGTGCCAGTTGCTTGTAATCATTTTCTATTACTATTTTATCGACTATAAGCTTTAATAACCTTGGGGGAAATAAGGATACTATAGATGCAATCAGCATCATACAGCTAACCAATATCATAATTCTTTTGTAAGGGAGAATATACTTTAAGGTTCTACCCAGTTGCTTTATGTCTATCTTCTTTTCAATCTTTTCGTCTTGGAAGAAAGTATTTCTTTTAGCCATGGTTTTCACCTCCTGCCCCTGCTAACTTATCATAGTTAATATCACCAGACTGCTGCTCTTGTTGTATATTATAAACGCGGGCAAAGCTTCCTCCTAATTTCATAAGTTCTTCAAATGTTCCTCTTTCGGTTATCTCCCCATTCTTCATATATAAAATTTCGTCACAATCTACAACGGATGAGAATCTGTGGGCTGTAATAATCACAGTCTTATCCGAGAACTGCTCATAAATATTCTGAAGCAGGATACGCTCTGTGTTAACATCCAAAGCACTGGTAGAATCATCCAGGACAAAAATCGGTGCATTCTTATGGAAGGCTCTAGCGATAGATATTCTCTGCTTTTGTCCTCCTGAAATGCCAATACCTCTCTCTCCTATTATCGTTTTATATCGCTCTGCCAAGGCATCTATGAACTTATGAGCCTGGGCATCGGTGGCCGCCTTGGTTACCATTCTGCTATTGATATCAGGACTGCTATATGCAATATTTGATTCAATGGTATTAGAAAATAGGAATACATCTTGAAATACATAGGAATACATATTTCTTAAATTCTTTAGACTGTACTCTTTAATATCATGTCCATCAATGGTAATGGAGCCACTGGTAATATCACGGATACGTACCAGAGTTTTTAAGAGAACACTCTTACCTGAACCCGTCTCCCCTACTATACCTATCTTTTTGCCATAAGGAATACTAATATTAATATTTTTTAAAATCTGTTGTCCATCAATATCAAGACCCACGTTCTTTATCTCGATGTTTGGAGTATCACTACGCAGACTAGATTCTTCGCTATCAGGAACTTTGCTTTCCTGCTCCATAAATTTCTTAAGCTCCACACCTGCAATCAGCATCTGCTGCATATTAAAAATATGGTTATTCAAACCTGTAATATTATGCATAATTCGCAATACATAGGTAGAAGAAGTTAAAATAAAACCTACGGTCATGTAACCCTTAATTACTAAAACAGCGCCTATTAAGATTGTACCAATAAAAGAAATCTGCCTAATAGTATTAAAAGTTAATTCAAACTTAGATGATAACCAAATCTGCTTTAAACGTGAACTAAAAAAATTCTGGTTAGAAGTATTGAATTTTTCCTTCTCTAACTCTTCATTGGTAAAGGAACGAATGATACGAACTCCTGCTATATTTTCTTGTGTTGTTAAATTCAATTCGGCACTTCTTTCTCGAATTTCTTTAAAATTCAAACGGGCTTTTTTCTTGAATTCCATAACTGCCTTTATTAAAAATGGCATTAGAATTAGCGGAATAATCAAGAATGAAAGGTTTATAGCAGAAATCAAAATCAAGGTAGTTATCAGCATGAAAATAGTATCACCTAAATATGGAATTCTATGGGCGAATAACTCCTTAAACATAATGGTATCATGATTTAGAACCTGTAGCATCACACCAGAGTTATATCTGGAGATTGTGTCAGAATCTAGCTCCATAAGCTTACCATAGGTAAGGTAACGAAGTTCTGTCTCTAGCTTAAGTCCCACCCATTCCTGCAACAAATCACGGATATAAATTAAGCCCACACGAAGCAGTAGTAGGATGGAATAAACTATAGCAATAGAAAAAAACAACTGCATACTATGCACTTGCCCATACTTCCCACTTAAGAGGAAATTAAAAACCCCTCCACTCTCGCTAGTCACTTCTCCTTTATTAATGACATAATCAATCAAGATGCCCGATAGTATCGGTAATAATAACTCGGCAAAAATACCAGCAAAACTAAGAATTTCAGCCAAAATAGCTATAGGCATACTTTTTCTAAAATACTTGTATCCAAATTTTATAGTTTCCATCCTTATCACACCCTTATATTAATCATACTGTAATGGCTTCCATTCTAACATAGGCAAAGCAATTATCAAATGTGTTTTATTATTCATTATCTCTATTCTCTGCCTGTTTTCTGATAAAAAGTATAAAATAGACCATTGAGAATATAAAAGCACCTGCGCTAGTATTTCTTACAAGTTCTCATACAGCGCAGATGCCTAAAAAGTTTGCATTAGACAAAATCTTCAGCACAATACAAACCATTATCCCTTTAAAAATAACGTTATAATTCTATAAATTACAACAGCATAGGCTTTTTTGATATAGCCTTTATCTAACTTTCTCTATTTCTCCCGCTTTAGTAAGTGCAACTTTGGTGATAACTGGCCCAACAAGTTCGTAGATTACCGTTCCACATAATATGATTGTACGAATTTTATTGCCATACTCCGGAACTACATTCATGGCAACCCCTGCCAAACCAATAGCTACACCTGCTTGGGGTATTAAGGTTAATCCTAGATATTTCTTAACCACAGGCGCTGCATTGGAGATTTTTGCACCAAAGGCTGCTCCAAAAACCTTACCAATCACCCTGAAAATAACATATAGTAATCCAATCACTCCTACGGAGGGCAATATGGAGATATCCAGTTCTGCACCAGAAATAAAGAAAAAGAGCATAAAGATCGGTGGAGTAAAGCTGTCCACCAACTCAAAGACCTTTTCACTTTGATTTGATGTATTTACAAAGACAGAGCTCATGGCCATGCAAGCCAGCAAGGACGAAAAGCCACATATTTCGGATATTCCAATGGCAAGAAGTATCATTGCCGCTGTTAAAGATAGTCTATTGCCACGGGAAGAGTACCATTTAACACAAAATTTGAGAATAATCCCAAGTATTACACCAAAGATTAATCCTCCCACAATCTCAATCAAAGGATTGAGTAAGATGCTAGCTAAAGAGGCTGTTCCATCTGAGCCTATGGCTTTCGCTATTGCAACCGATAAGCCAAAGGCCATTAGTGCCACTGCATCATCTATGGCGACAACTGGAAGTAGAGTGTTGGTAACTGGACCTTTCGCTTTATACTGGCGAACCACCATTAATGTAGCAGCAGGAGCTGTAGCTGCAGCAATGGCACCTAATACCAAGGAAAATGCCACATCATTACCGGTAACAATTAAAATCAAGTCAACTACTAAAACGGCACCCAAGGCTTCTGCTAATGCTATTATAATAGGTGATTTCCCCACTTTTTTTAAATAAGATAATTTAAATTCTGAGCCAATGGAGAAAGCTATAAAACCTAAGGCAATATTAGGTATAATCCTAAATTGCTCTACCACTTCTTTGGGTATTAGTTTTAGACAATAGGGTCCTGCCAGCAAACCAAATATTAAGTAACCTGTGACATTAGGAAGTTTTATCAGCTTCATTAATTTACCGGACAATAAACTTAAGATAATTGCTATCGCCAGATATGTATATGTATTTAGAAAGTCCAATCCTACTCACCAAGCCCTTCAACATAAGTAATAGGAATAGAAAACATAATACCTGTATTCGGAACACTAAAATCTCCAATAACTTTCTTAATGGTCTCTCTCGTTGTCAATACCTGTTCATCTTTTAAAACAAACATCATAACCTTACAGGCAACTTTTTCTTCATCTACAAGTATCCGCCTTAGCATACCAAATAAGGGCAGATCCTCCATATTTAATAAGGCAGCTGCCATACCAGTACCTTCCAGTATGGTACCTCCACTAATCCCTTCTTCCGCCAATTCCTTAATGATATCCTCCATCATTTCAATTTTTTTCAAAATAAGAACTAATAATTGCATAACTTCACCCTTTCTTTTTATTTTGTTATCTAAAAGCCTGAATATATAAGAAAGCGTATCGCTTGCGTAAGGCTTAAGCTTGCATAGCAAGCATCACTTTAACTGCACTCTAAGACACTATATAAAATTGTATACCTGATGTTATATAATGTCAAGATGACTCCAATCTCGGGATTGCATATAGACCACACCTCAATAATTCGTCACGTAGCCCATCTGGCGATAATAATTCATCACTAATAGCATCTGAGTTCATCACATAGGTATAAGGTAGTCGAAATGGCAACTCAATAGGTCCAATAACCGATTTTACAAGTATATATCATGTTTTTTAGAATTATTACTTAAAATTTTANTTCTGTTTTTAAATCAAAAGGATTAGCCATCNCCTTTTTGAAAGAAAGCAATTTGCATATCATACATCTGGGCATATAATTTTTTGTCTTCTAATAATTTTGTGTGGCTACCTTTTTCAACTAGCTTCCCTTTATCAAATACTAGAATCATATTGCAAAAACGGGTAGTACTAAAACGGTGAGAAACAAACAAAGTGAATCTGTTTTTACTCAATCCGTATATTAAATTATTTAAATTATATTCGGCAATGGCATCCAAAGCCGCGGTAGGTTCGTCCATAATTAAAGCTTGGGATTTTTCCCTACACAAAGCACGGGCAATAGCCAATTTTTGTGCTTCACCGCCTGAAAACAATACTCCGTCCTCTACAAACATCGTAGAATATTCCGTATTTAATCCTTTCGGTAGAGAGTCAATTTTTTTCTTTAATCCAATATTGGACAAATGCTCATAAACACTCTTGTTATTTTCCCCGAAAGTAAGGTTTTCACCTATAGTAAAAGAAAAGATATTAAAATCCTGAAATGCTGCAGTAAAAAAATTATAATACTCATTATAATCATATTCCCTAATATCAATACCATTAAGCATTATACGACCGGAACTTACATCATAAAGCCTAAGCAGCAGTTTTATAACAGTACTTTTTCCAGCTCCGTTCTCCCCAACAAGTGCTACTGTATCTGTGCCTTTTAGAACAAAAGAAACATTTTCTAGTGCTGGCTTTTGCTGATTTGGATAGTAAAAAGTAACATCGTCAAACACTATTTCTTCAATAGAATCTGGCATTGGAAGCGAACCGCTCTTATCCGCATAATTTGGTAAACTCATATATGTTGACAGTGTTTCATAATGGGGTATCATTTTAGATAGACTAACAAAGGCCTCAAATATCTGCACTGTCGAATCTGACATTAACTGAGCGGCACCGGCAAATAGCAAAAAATCAGACAAGGGCAGTTCTCCCAGACTAAACCGCCATACCCCCAGCCCATAAATAATCGTAGTTCTAATTAAAGATACAATAGCCCTTGCTACTTGATAATTAAAATTAGTAAGCCGCTGTTTATCCTGTATTTTACGCACGGTTGCTAATATTTTAGTATAATGGGATGAAAGAAAATCTTTCCCATCACTAAAACGGATATCTCGAACAATAGACAATTCAAACATTGTTTTATCCATATATTTTAGAATATGATTGTTTTCGGCAATTTTTTGTTCGTATTGTACCATCTTCTCAGCCCGTTTTGAATCCAGCATATAACCCAAAACAGCCGTTGTCCAAATTAAAATAGCAACCAAAAAATGTATATGAGAAAATATATATAATGTCACCACCAAAGTTATAATTCTGCTCAGCAAAGTCGCAAAAATAACTTCAATGACATCAACCGCATTAAATAAGCCCTCATCCGCTCTCCAAAACTTCTTTTTTCCTTCGTTGCTTTCAACTGTTATCAAATCAACCTTATGTACCTTGTTTCTCAAGGTTAATGCCCAGTAATGCATAGCCCGAATGAAATGATTGCGATAACTTTTTCTATGTACATCATCCACGAAACCAATAAACATCAGCAATGCGCTTACAAGTAAAACGACTATTAAAACTCTATCAAAGTTACCGCTCTGCATAACCAAGTTTAATAATAATGCGGGGAAGATCATGTTTATAATAAATTGTGATTCAGATGTTAGCCCAACTAAAATGCTTCTAAAAATCAATGATGGACTAGCTTTTGCACGGTCAACGGTCAAATCCCATAAAATATGTACTTTATTTATAAAGCCTGTCATAAAGTCACCTCTTTTTCCTCTAATCCGTACAAGGCAAGTTGACGGTTATACATCTCTGCATATTTGTTGTTTTTGCCCATAAGCTCACTATGGCTTCCTTCTTCAATAATCTGGCCTTCTTCAAATACCAATATTCTGTCGCATAAGGAGCAACTTGCTAGCCTGTGGGATATATAAACTACAGTTCGAGACTGAGTTAGATCATTAAATTTTTTATATATCTCATATTCACTTTTAGGTGATAGGGCCGAAGTCGGTTCGTCCAAAATCATTACAGGAGAATTTCTATATAAATTTCTGGCAATAACCAGCTTTTGTGACTCTCCTCCAGAAAGTTCTGTTCCCCTGGACGAAAAAAGCTGTGTAATATAACTGTTAATCCCTTCTGCTTTATGGTTAACCGCCTCTGCGAGCCCTATATCTTCAATCGCCTTCCATGCTTTTTTAAGCTGTTCATCAGTTAATTCTTCTTTAAAGGTTATGTTGTCCACTATACGAAACTTGAAAATATTATAGTCCTGCAAAACGGGGGCAAAAAGCTTAGCATATTTATCCGGATCAAGTTCTTCAATATCTGTACCATTGTACAATATTCTGCCTTCGGTAGGCTTATAAAGACCCAAAAGTAAATACACAAAAGTTGTTTTCCCTGCTCCGTTTTGTCCCGCAATAGATAATTTTTCTCCAAAAGGTATGGTCACATTTATATTTTGCAATGCTGGCTTTGTCTGCCCAGGATAATAAAAAGTTACATTTTCAAATTGGATAATACCTTCACCTTCTGGCAAAGATTTACTTCCGACATAACTTGATTCAATACGCAAAAACTCCGAAAAACTTTCCAGATACACAATTTGCTCACCTATGGAAATTAAGCAGTTGAAGATATTATCAACAGCACCTGTGAAATTCAGAAATGCAGAAATATTCATACTCAATTGCCCTACTGTCAAATTAGACTGAAAAAATCGAATAACATTATAGCCGTATATTAAAATTCGCTCCGCAGCACCAACAATCTTTACCCACCATAGTACCTTAACATCACTGTATGTATATTTCTTATTTAATTTAAATAATTTTTCTATAAGCTCACTGTGTTTCTTTTTCAAAAAGCTCTGCATAGTAAATACACGAATTTCCTTAGCATAAGCAGATTCTGCCATGTCGTCCACATAATAATTCATTTTTCGGTTAATAATTCCCTCTTCTTCAAAGTGGTGATAATTATAGCGGGCCATCTGCACTTTTCCAATAGAATGTAATACAATACCACTGATAATAACAACTAATAGCCACCAAGGATAATCACGCAAAATATACAATAGACCAGAAATCAGTGCTATAGATGAAAAAAAGGAAAATGTGTTGTCCACCAAGCCTTGTACGTTTCCCTCATCTCTGCACCTTTGGGAAAAAGAATACTTTTCCTGCACAACCGTAGAAGCCAGTTGTTCATATCGTAATGACGTAGCTTTTTCATAAATAAGTAAACTGACTCTATCTCTATAGCTACCTTCCCGAATACCTATGTGATAACCAATCCATTCCTTTAATAGGTCCGATATAAATAACCAAAGAGAATATAATAACACTACCATTATGACTAAAAAATAATCCCCGTCAGAAAGACCATTTAGCAACAACATAGGAAAATAGACCATAACAAAAGAACCGGCAAGCCTTATTATATGTTTTATTATGTAAAGCAAAAACAGTATCTTCTCGAATTGCCATAGTAAGCCAAAGGCGAATTTTATTTCTCTTTGGGACTTCAAAATATTATTTTTAACCGATGTTATACTTATCATTTTTATACGCTCCAATTCTTCTATAATGGCTGCAACTCTACATGTAAAATGCTGATTATCAATATCAACTGTTAAATTCAATTTACTCTCTCTTATTCTCTGCTTTTATCATCAATGCATAAATAATATATATATATTACATCATTAGATCAAAAGTAATTGCTATAATGAAGAATTAACAATGCTCTAAATGTTATATTACAAGCTTTACGAACTTTTGATTTCCAGTCTACTGTAACTGTAATCCCCTATAGGGTCACTCTACTTTTCTTTTAAATCATGAAAACATTCAATAATCTCGCCATCTCTATGTGGAATAGGATACTCAACTGGATCTATGTCAATACTTTGGACAATAATTTAGGCTTTTTATTTTTCACTTGCTACCTTGATAATCAAAACATAAATTAGCCTAGATTTTCACCAGTTTTAAAGAACTATAATAAACCTAAGCAGCCCTGCACATTTGGTGTTAGTATATAACTATGGACACGGAAAGTTGAACATTCTATAATATAACAAAGGAGTGTTCAATCATGGCAAAAAAACAAAAATCCTATACA
>JGI24708J26588_10002924_pt1 | contig 12719 bp, 12 predicted proteins | sample BioPla1DNA2_FD_26588 | JGI IMG/M metagenome (IMG submission 26588) | reverse complement strand
TCTGAATTTTGAGTATACTAAGGATGAAAATTAACGTATCATCCCATGTTCTTCTCTGCTGGCTGGGCATGCTGCTGATCCGCATTGCTGAACAGGATCTTCCTCTGTTTTCTTGAGTCAAACTCCTGTCCTGCAGTAACTTTACACTAGCGTTCACCTCTGAACGTGGAAATCGCTTCTGCGTTTCGGGGAATCAAGGTGCCCCTTTTTGGGCTTGAAACGGGAACATGTTGTCAAACCGAATTCGAGTGCTAGATTGTGGCACTTCTGCGACCACGGCTGGTCTCTGATGCCCGTTTTTCCAGACCGCCTTTCAACTCGGCGGTTTGTATGCTCACCTTCTTGTTCTCCGGTGATTGCATTGGCGATGGGCGCATGTACCGGCTAGACGAGTAGTATGAGCCAGGTCTGTGTTGAGTTCAACCCTGCTGTAACCTTAGAGCCGATCCAAATCATCTTAACGAACAAGGATTTGGTGGGGCCAAGTAGAATTCTATATAAAAAAACAGGTGTTGCCCGCTCCAATCCTGGTTGGAGTTAAGCGATGAGCTCTGACCATCATCGGTCACCTTGTCTTCCACCAAAGTTTGTACGGGGAGCTTTTCGGGGGAGATGGACAAAACGGAACGATGTTTGACACACACAGAGCAGAAGTTGCTTCTTAGGGTTTACCCCGCATACGCGGGGATCGACCTTGAACGGCTGCACCTTCGCCGCTAAGAATCTTGTTTACCCCGCATACGCGGGGATCGACCCCAAGGCATCTCACGCATGAACAGTGGGTTTGGGTTTTCCCCGCATACGCGGGGATCGACCGCTCATTTGCACAGCACCTAGACGTAGAACGGCGTTTCCCCCGCATACGCGGGGATCAATCTTCGGGTGGAAGACTTGTTGGGACTACCAACAGTATGCGTTGGTTTGGCGTTCTTTCCGGAATGTACAAATACCGATACCGACGTTTTCAGTAAAACAGGCGGTCTTCTGTTTGTCGCGGATTGGTGTTGCCAGCGATGGTAACACCTTCCTTTTCTTGCTGATTTCGTGTTACAATAACACTGTAGAACTCTCGGCGGGAGATCTTGCCGGGTCGGAANCGCAGGGGTCGTGGAGATGGATAACTTGAGACAATACCGGATCTCCTTGTTCGGGGAGTTCACGGACAAGTCTATGGAAGACGAGTACTTGGCGGATAGTCTGACAAGATCAACTAAGCTCACTGCCTACATANCCCTTGTCTTTGGTTCCACGCTTGGGCTTTTTCTTGTGCACAGCTACATTACTGAACGCAACACCCCGTTATTTGCCGCCGTTGCGCCCCTAAGGTTGGGCTTTATCCTGGTCTCCCTCTTGCTCTTTCTCCTCGCCAAAACCATCACTAAGCCCAAGCACTTAAGGGTCATGATCACCTTCTACCAGGCCATAATGGCCATAGTCTATCTGCTCACCCTGAAGCAGTATGATTCCCTCAACTTCTTTAGTGTCTTGGGGTTGATGGTCATAACCCTGGCGATCTACCTCCTGCCCAACAAGATAACCATTTCCCAGATCATCTCCCTCGTGTTCACCGTGGCGTTCTTTGCTTCCCCCAGCCAGAAGCTGGAGGGCTTAANCNCTCCCCAGTTTTTCAGGATCATTGCGTACCAGACCATCCTGCTCACCTACTGCAATATCAANTACTGTTGGACGGAGACCACCAAAAGAAAGGCTTTCCTGGCCAACAGGGAGCTGCTTGACCTCTCGTCCAAGGATCCCTTGACCGGCGCCTATAACCGCAAGAAGTTCGACGATGCTTTGGATGAATGGCTGCACTACTCCAAAACCTATGGCAGCTCCTTTGCCCTGATNATGTTTGACATCGACAACTTCAAGGAGATCAATGACCACCACGGCCATATTGTAGGTGACAGCGTGCTGCAACACTTGGCTGATGTGGTCAGGGAGTATATCCGCGAGACGGACGTTTTCGCCCGCTGGGGCGGCGACGAGTTCGCCATCCTTCTGCCGCATACAGATTTGCGGCGAGCACAGGGGGTGGCGGAGCGGATCAGGCAGGCCATCAACAGCAACGCCTCCCTGCAAGAGATAACCTGCAGCTTTGGCGTGGCGGCTTCTAGGGAGAACGATACGAAGCAGTCGCTTCTGCGCAGGGCGGACGATCTGCTTCTGCAGGCCAAAACCGCTGGGAAAGATATGGTTGTAGGCTGAGTCAAAGGAACCGCGAATGTCAAGAGGACCGCATAGTGCGGTCCTCGATCCATTTCTACGAGCCCTGCCTCAAAGACTGCAGGTATTCCATGGCCCGTTTGTGATGTTCATAGTCCTTGATCCAAGCTTTGTACTCCTGGCACGGGAAGTCAGCACATTCCCCGCAGTGATCTAGCCTTTTCCCCTCGCAGCAGCTGAGCAGATGACAATCGCCGCACCAATGCACGCCGGTCTTGTTCCAGCAGCCTTGACAGTACGGGGCCTTGGCCATCACAGTCTGCGCATCGGCCCTTTCCTCGATCCACCCCCTGCTTTTAAACCACTTTACCAGCGCTTCCGCGGCCTGCCTGTCGTGGGCTGCGTTGTAGATATCGCACTCATTGCAGTCGATTCCGCAGGCCGCCAATCTCATCCTGGGCAAACCTTTTCCCCCCCTCAGGAGATCCAGCCAAAGGAAGTGTCTCCGCGCTCTTCATTTTTCCACAACACCCAAGTTTTCCTTCCCTAGTCGGTTAGGGCAGATTCTGTCTTTTCACCCACCAGGTTTCTGGCCCAGATTCCACTTCCCACTGCCACCAAGCTGATCACCGCCTTCAGGGGATGCTGGAGCTGGCTGAGGGGGTAGATACTCTCGATCCCCAGGGCTGTGAAGGTAACCAGAGCATAGGTGTATGGTACGCAGAATACCCAGACGTAGATGCTGTCGAAGGCCATGGTGAGCAGCGTCCTTCCCCCGGAGCGGATGGCGAAGTAAGCGCAGTTGGCAATGGCCTGGAAAGGCATGCACAGCGCGGTCGCCCTCATGAAAGCCGCAGCCAGGCTGCGCACTTCCGCCTCGGTTCGGTAGATCTGCGTAATCCAGTCGGCGCTGATGGAAAGGAGCACCCCCAGCGCGCCGCCACCGCCACGGCAAAGAACATTAGTTTCCATACTTGGGCTTTGGCCAGTTCCCCATCGCCTGCCCCCAGGGCCTGGCCGGTCACAATGGCCACCGCGGTGCCAAAGGAGAAGAAGAACACCCCAAAGAGGGTGGTGAAGGTCTGCGCGATGTTCAGCGCCCCCACCACCGCCAGGCCTTTGGTGGACAGGATCTGCGTCATGGTGACCATACCCGAGGACCAGAGGAGCTCGTTCACCAACAGGGGCATCCCCTTCAACATGATGTTCTTGGTCAAATCCCTGCCGATACGCAGCGAGCGGTAGAGCCCGTTCAAGAAGAAGAAGCGATCCATGTTTTTGTGGGCCACTACAGCAACCACGAAAAACTCGGCCAACCGGCTGATCACCGTGGCCAGGGCTGCTCCCTGCACCCCCAGGGCTGGCAGGCCCAGTTTGCCGAAGATGAGCACATAGTTGAAGACCAGGTTAGTGAAGACCGCGACCAAAGTGGCCCGCATGGGCAGGACCGTTTCACCTGCATCCCGCAGCGCGCTGCTGTAGCTTTGGGACAGGGCAAAGGGCAAAAGCCCCCAGAGCATGATCCGCAGATACTGCAGGCCAAAGTTGAGCATGGCAGCGCTGTCCGCTGGGTCTCCTTCCCCTTGAAGGTACAGGGAGAGAAGCTGAACTGGCCAGCCGGTCAAAATGAAGATGGCCAGAGCGGTGATGATCACCGATACCAAGAGCCGGAACCGCAGGGTTTCCCGGAACCTCTGCCAGTCCTTGGCTCCCGCAAACTGCGCTCCGTAAATCCCCGCCCCCGACAGGGCTCCGAAAATGGTCACGTTAAAGACGAACATGAGGTGGTTGGCAATGGCCACACCGGACAAGTGGGCTGTCCCTAGGTTACCAACCATCACGTTATCCAACAGGTTAACAAAACTGGTTACTGTGTTCTGGATGATTACGGGGACCACCAGGCTCAGAGCCATCTTGTAAAAGGCGCGATCCCCGATGAACCTGTTTCTAAAGCGCGTCCAGATTCCCGATGCTGAAACGCTGTGCACTGCTCTGCCTGCCTTTCCATTTGCCAATTGAACATCTAGGGCGAAAGCGGGTTCGAAAGAATCAAGATCAGAATACCACATCGCGATAGGGAAGACAATTGCGATTATGCGCTGCCCCAGGGTCCAAGGCCGGCGAAAAGCAGGATGACCTGGAAAAATATAGAATGTAAAGGCTAAAGGGTGGCGGAGAGGAGTGTGGCTGTGGAAAAAGATGACGACCGGGGTTATATCCTCAACCTAGGCAGCGGAGACGCTTCGCCCGAGATGGATGTCCATGCCTTTTTGAGGTTCGCCTATCGGGACGAATACGGGTTTTCCAAAGTAACGGGATGTTCCAGGAGGATTTTGGGGGCAACAACGTGTGGCGCAGCTGCCGTCTGAGGAACATGTATGCCCGCAACGCCAGGACAAGGCGATGGGAGTCCTGGAACAGATACCACATCAGCACCATGTANATCCCCGTATTGGATCACACCGACTCCTTTTTTGGCTCAGTGTGGGATTACGTCTTTTGACATATCGCCTTCGACGTTGATTGGGAGCTGAGCCCGGATCGGGACTATGTGTGGGTCCGCAGCGGCGGCGAGGGATTTGCTCCCAAAGACAAAAAAGTGCCGGTGGTTTACAATCTCGCCCAGCCTGCCCAACCAGATGATACCCGCTGGCTCGATTGACGAAAGCTCTTGGAAGGGATGATTGCTGTGCAGACCCTGAAGATCGTGGGCGCCATCATCGGCATTCTGTTCATATGGGGCGGTGTGGAGGCGTATCGCGAGCACCTCCAGCAGAAGTACGCTCACGACATCTTCCAGCTGGGCATGATCGCTCTGTTGATGCTGGCGGCGCTTTTGGCCATCGGGATCGACGTGGAGAGACCCGAGCTCACAACTGCCATCATCATCATGGGCTTAACCGCCCTGGCCATCACAGCGTTGGTGCTGGTGTACAATATCAGGATTATGGGCCCGGGGCACGGCATCGCGGCCACCATCATCCAAGCGGCGGCCTCTTTCCTGATCCTGATCGTGATCCTCTTGCTCCTCTCCGGCCGGGAGAAAAAGAAAAAGCAAGAAGGCGCCCAGCGCTAGCGGGGGCGCTTGACTCTCCCCTGAAGGCGGCGGGGTACAGCTATGCAAGGAAGAGCAGCTGAACCAAGGCCGTCAAAACGATGGCCAGCAGAGGCACGGCCAGTTTCCCCACGGTCTGGCCATAGCTTGTGCCGAAGTACTGGTTGGTCAAGGCCAGACAGAGGTGGAGGGGAGAGAGCAAGTAGCCGAACATGATGGAAACCAAAAGCAGGGAGGTGTACGGGGCCAGGAGGGCAGGGGGGAAGAGCGTTGCAAAAAAGGGAGCCAAAAGCCCCGCTGCCGCCATGTGCATGCCCACAAGGTACGCGGCAACTGCCCCCAGGCCCATCACCAGGATGGGTAGGGGAATGCCGTAGCGGAAGAAGGAAGCGGCCAGTGTACTGGTCACCCCAGAGGCCTCCACCACCGATCTGAAGAGCAGCAGGCTGAGGATGGTGAGGGCCAGCTTGTAGTCGATCCAGCGGGTGAAGAGCTCCTTCAGGCGCCCGAGGAGAGCGCGGCTGCGCTTTTCGCCTGGAAGGTTCCTCAGGAGCGCCCAAAGCAGGCCCCCGGCTGCGGCCAGGTAAAACGGCAGTCCCAAAAGGAGCATTAGACCTAGGATGACCAGGATGGGGGAAAAACTCTGCAGGAAGCTCAGCAGATGGCGAAGGGAGCTTTCTTGGCGTGCGTCCGCAGGGGGCAGCTGCGCTCTTTTGAAAAAGAGCAGATAGGCTGCGCCTAAGCCCACCAGCATAGGCAGGGCATTGTACTTGATAATGGACTGCTTTGGGATGTCCATCAGCTCGCTGAGGACGATCATGGAGGTGTGCAGCGGGTAAACGTAGTAGCCGATATGGCGGAAGAAGAGGTTGATGGCTGCTTGGGAGGTGCGGTCCAGATGCAGCGCCCTGGTGTTTTCTTCCACCAGGGGAGCGGACATGATGGCTCCGCCCGGTACGTTAATTGTGCCGACCAAGGCGGGCAGAAGCATGACCAGCGCTTTAGGCTTGGGGAACAAGGCCACCAGGGAACTGATCATCTCTTCTAGGTCGCCAGTTGCTTTCATCACCTTGCCCAGCCCGCTGATGAGGGCCACAGCAAGAACCAGCTGCCAAGTCATGGGGCTTTTCAGGCCATCCCAGAGCGCAGCGGCAAAGGGCGAGAGCCCCATGGGGGAAAGCAGTCCCGTCAGGGCTGTCCCCACCAAGAGCGCCAGCCCCAGCGAGAGGCCCTTGGAGACTAGATAGAGGACGGATCCAAAAGCTACGGCAACTCCAACCACTGTCACGATGTTACCCCCCAGCCCTGCTCTTCTTCGACGCCGCAGAGGATTCTCCTTGCTGGTCAGGAGGGTTTTGCCCGTTGGAACAGAACACTTGACACAGACAGCGTCGACTCCAGTTAAGTAAGGGGGCCCGGAAGTGTCGAACGTGATTCTGCAGGTGCTGGAGCGGGATCTCCCTGAGCTTCCGCCGCAGGTGGCGGAGATCATTGAAGAACTGAGGGATCCGAACCTGATCGACCGCCCAGTCCTGATTCGCAAGATCAATGAATGCGGCAATCTCGGAGCGGCGGTGCTGCGGGTAGTGAACTCAGTGGGGCAGCGGCGCGGCAGGTGTGCCCGCAGCCTGGAAGACGCCATACTCCTTGTGGGGCTGGAAGCTACCCGCCACATCATCCTCGGCATCCTGCTGCAGGCTCTCTTCCCCCAGCGCCAGCTGCTGGAGAATTTTGACCGCCGCAGCTTTTTCCGCCACTGCCTGGGCACGGGTCTTGCTGCGCAGCTCTTGTGCCAGGAGGCGGGTCTGAGCGGGCGGTTCGATACGTATAAGCTCGTCAACTACGGCCTGATCCATGATATTGGGATTTTGGCCCTGGATCGGTGCCTGCCTGTAACCCTGAACCGCATTTTCCAAATCGCCACCGAAGAGAACATCCCCATCCTGCAGGCTGAGGGGAAGGTTCTCGGCCGGCACACCCATTCGGCCATTGGGCAGTGGGTGTGCACTAAGTGGCACCTGCCCCCCGATATCCGCAACGTGGTGCAGTACCACCACGCCCCCAGAAGGGCGCAGGTGAACAAGCAGGAGATCATCATCATGCACATTGCCGATACCATCAGCTTTAACTACTACGAATCGCTGCGGGAGTCTGTGCACAAATACGAGATTGAAGCTGATCTGGTGGAGTCTTTGGGCCTCTCCATGGCCCAGATCCTCAAGGTGGAAGAGGCCCTGCCCCAGCGGGTGGAGCGGGCCCTGGAAATTTTGGAGCCCATCGCCCAAGACGCACCCTGCATCTTCTAAGGCGGCGCGTTCTAGCCAGCGAAGCATCACGGCCGGCGGTCACCTTTGATCCTCGGCTGTTTTTTGATCCTGCGCCCGGGGCGGTCTCAGCCAGGGAGGTAGAGCCAGACTGAACTGCCTCCTTTCCCGCAGCGCCATAATGATGCTCTGCAGCACAATGAAGATGTAGAGCAGAAGACCGCTGACGATGGCCTGCAGGTTGGATTGGACCCCCGCCGCCCGAATCAGTTCATTGATGGTCAGGAGGGTCAGGGTGCCGATGGGCGCGCCCAAAAGGTTTCCTACTCCGCCGCTGAGCATAACGCCGCCCATGACGTTCGCGGCAATGGCCTTAATCTCATAGAGCGAGCCGTTGCCGATGTTACCTGCCCCCGTTGTGAGCAGGAAGATAAAGCCGGAGAGCCCGGCGGTGAGTCCGCAGATTACGTAGGAGAGAAAGATGGTTCTCTTGACGTTGATGCCCAGCATCCGGGCGCTCTGGCGGTTGCCGCCCACCGCGTAGAGGTTGCGCCCAAAGCGCGACCACTTCATCAAGATGGCGTAGAGAACAACCAGGGCTGCCACAACGAACACGCTGGGCTTAATTTCGCTGGGGATGAACACGCCCAGCCGGTTGACGGTACCCAGCCAGGGAATTTCGATGGTATACCGCCGCAGGGCCACAAAAGCTGGTTTGGTCACGTTGAGGGGCTCTTTGTGGAGGGTGGTCAAAAGCCCCTGCGCCAGGAACATCCCGCCCAGGGTGATGATGAAGGGCTGGATCTCTAGATAGGCGATGAGAAATCCATGCATCAGCCCGAAGGCCAGCCCGATCCCCAGGGACAGAAACAGCGCGCCCCAGATGTTCCCCGCTCCCGTTTCCAAAAGCAGTGCGCAGGCCATGGTGACCAGTCCGCAGACGGCGCCCACGGAAATATCGATGCCGCCGCCGATCATGACGATGCACATGCCCAGGGTCACGATGAAGAGCGCCGCGTTCAGGTTGAAAAAGTCAAAGAAGGTCTGGAACTGCCGGAAACTGACGGGGAAGCTGATCAGGGCAATCCCGTACATGAGGATAAAGATAATCCCGGCGATGATAAACAGAAGCGTCGAATTGGACATCCTTGTTTTTGGTTTGCCTTTGTTTAGGGGTCCCATCTTACTTCTCCTTCTTCGCAGAACTGTCCACAGCCGACACAGCCACTTCCTGGCCCGGGGAATAGCCGGTGGTGATCCCCTTGATCCTATCCAGCAGCTTACCGGCATAGGCACTGACCACGGGGGAAGCGATGATCATGAGGACGATGATAAACACCGCCTTGAACGCTTTGATGGCCTCGGGGTTTACCTCCAAACGGAGCAGGGTCCTGTTGAGCACCTCGATGGTGTACGCCCCGATAATCGACCCCGTGATGCTGAATTTCCCGCCGGCCAGCGAGTTACCGCCTAGAGCCACGGCCAAGATTGCATCCATCATGATGAACTTGAGCAGGTTGACACTGTCGTGGCGCCCGGCTTTGTTAACCGCGATGAAGCCCGCGACCGCACTGCACACTCCCATGATTAAGAAGGTCAGGAAGATCACCTTCTTGGGGTTGATGCCGTTCAGCCGCGCCGCGCTGGGGTTGACCCCCACGGATTCCACATAGAGCCGGAGGTTGGTGGTCTTGAGGACCACCACAACCAGCGCGATGAAGACGGCCGTGAGGATGATGGGTGTCTGGATGGGCACACCCGGTATGACGGTGCCGATCTGGTTGGAGATGGGGTTCGCCAGGATGGGCGACACCTTCCCATCAATGATAAAGGCGATGGATCTTCCCCCCAGGAAGAGGATGAGGGTGGCCACCATGGGTTGAACATTGAAGAAGGAAACCAGGGTACCGTTGAAGGCCCCGATGACCATCCCCGCCAGGCAGCTGATGAGAAAACCCGCCAGGATCGTCCACACCGTGACATTCCCGGCCCGCAGGACATACTGGACAAAGATGGCGGAACTGATCGCACCGCTCTCACCAATGCTGATGTCCTGGCCCCGGGAGGCCGCGGTGACCAGGGTCATCCCGATGGACAGGATCACCAGCTCCGAGGCGCCGAAGAGGATATTGGGTATGTTCCCGTACAGTACTCCGTTGATCAGGGTAATCTTGAAGTAGTCGGCACCCTTGACCAGGTTAATGATCAGGAGCACCACTAAAACGGAGAGGGGAAGGAAGAGATGGGACATACGATTGAACCGTCTTTTTAACCTTGGCATTCTACTCGCCCCCCTGCGCGATCAGCTGCATCACGTTTTGCTCCGTAAGGTCCGCCCCACTCAGTTCGCCCACGATCTCCCGGTCCTTCATCACGATCAGCCGCGAGCAGACACGGAGCATCTCGTCGATCTCCGAGGAGATGAAGGTGAGGCTCATCCCCTCCGCCGCCAGCTTGAGCACCAGCTTTTGAATCTCCACCTTGGTGCCCACATCGATCCCCCTTGTGGGTTCATCCAGGATCAGGTACATGGGGTGGGTGAGCAGCCAGCGGGCCAGGATCACCTTCTGCTGGTTGCCGCCGGAAAGGGATTTGATGGGCGTGTCCAGGGACGGCGTCTTGATATCCAAGAGCTCGATATACTGATCGGCGAACTCTTCAGCCTGTTTGCGGGACAGCGGCTTGAAAAAGCCCTTCAGCACCTGCAGGGCCAGGATGATATTGTCCCGCACGGAAAGTTCGTCGATGATCCCATCCACCTTGCGGTCCTCCGGCAAATAGCCGATGCCCTGTTTCATGGCATCCAGGGGAGATTTGATTTTCACCATTTGGCCGTTTACGCGTACTTCACCGCCTGTTACTTTATCCGCGGCAAAGATGGCCCGCACACTTTCGCTGCGCCCCGAGCCCAGAAGCCCGGCAAATCCGTTCACCTCGCCTTTGCGGATGGCAAAGTCAAAGGGTCTCACCCCAGCGGCGCTGGAAAGGTTTTTCGCCGCGAACACAGGTACACTTTCGTCGGTTTGAGGCGGTTCGTGTTTCTTGATGGCCGAAATGTCGCTCAGCGCTTTACCCATCATCTTGGAGACGAGCTCGATTTGGGAAAGCTCCGCGGTGGGGTATTCGCCGATCAGCTGACCGTTACGCAGCACCGTGATGGTGTCGCTGATCTCGTAAACCTGATCGATAAAATGGGTAATGAAGATGATTCCTACACCCCGGGCCTTTAGTTCCCGCATGAGTGCAAAGAGCTTTTTCGTTTCATCTTCGTCCAGGGAAGATGTGGGCTCGTCCAGGATGAGGATCCTGCAGTCCATATCCACCGCGCGGGCAATGGCGATCATCTGCTGGACGGCAATGGAGCAGCTGGCCAGTTCCTGGGTGGGACTTGCGGGAATCCCCAGGGAATCCAGCATCTCGGCGGCTCTTTGGTTCATCTGCTTCCAGTTGACGAAAGCGTCCCGGCTCCGCCCGATAAACATGTTTTCGGCCACGGTCAGATTGGGGCAGAGCGCGATCTCCTGGAAGACCGTGCCTATCCCCATGTTCTGCGCATCTTGGGGCGATCTAAAGTTCACCGGCCTTCCCTCGAGGTAAATCTGGCCGGCATCCTTTTGGTACACACCAGTTATGATCTTGATCAGGGTAGATTTGCCCGCCCCATTTTCGCCCATCAGGGCATGGATCTCACCCTTGCGCAGCACGAAGTCAACGTTGTCCAGAGCTCTGACCCCGGGAAAGGATTTGCAGATCCCTTCCATTTTGAGAATGATTTCCGGCTGCAAGCAAAGCCCTCCTTACCGGCATCACATAAATTAACAGCAGTGCGGTTGACCGGAGAGAATCCGGACACCGCACTGCTTGGACCGTTAAAAGACTACCGTGTAATTACACCCTTGCCCGGATCGGGGTTAATCCCGTACTTCTCGATATGTTCATCGGTGATGGTATCCGTGTCTAGGATGATCTCTTCTTGATAGACGATGCCTTTGGGGATATTGCCGCTCTTGATCCACTGGTCGATCTGGCTGGCCATACGGGGGTTGCACTGTACGTCAGCGTTCCAGTAGCCGGCCTGTACGTTTCTCAGGGCAAAACGGTTGAAGTCAAAGCCAATGATCTTGACCTTGCCGTCTTTGCCAAAGCTGATCCCGGCGGCCTCCAGGGCTTGGCAGGCTCCCTGGGCCATACCGTCGTTCTGGGCATAGATGACGTTGAAGTCTTTGCCCGCGGCGATGGCGGCTTCAACAACTTTGCGGGCCTCTTCCAGGCTCCAGGTGTCTCCGCCGGTTCCATCCCAGACGATGTTGAGTTTGCCTTCTTCAGCGGCCTGGAGCACCGGGGCGCTGCGGCCGATCTCAGCCGCGCTGCCCAGCTGGCCGCGGATCAGGATGAGGTTAATGGGTTCGGGAACGTTTGCCAGTACCCAGTCGGTTGCCAGCTGGCCTTCAAAGTACATGTCGGAAACGAGTGCAGCTTCGTAGTTTTCGGGATCTGTGTCAATCAGCCGGTCAAAGAGGATTACCCTTACGCCTGCCCGCTTGGCCGCCAGCAGGACATCATCCCATCCGGAGGCGTGGGCCGCGGAGATCAGCAGATAATCGACGCCGTCGCGAATATACCCCATGGCCGCCGCCATCTGTTCATTGACGTCGGCGGTGTTGGTCTGCTTCGCATCGTAGCCGTTTTCCCGGGAAAAGACCAGGTTCAGGTCCTCCACGTTGGCCTGGCGGTAGCCGGATTCTTCTGGCGGCAGGTTGACAATACCCACCTTAATCAGATCTTGTGCAGCCACCAGGGCAGAGCCCCACGCCAAAACCAAAACAAGCACCAACAGTAATAGTCCTACTTGTGGCAGCTTTCTCATCGTTAAACCCCCTCNAATTTTTTCCGACGTAACCAAGGCAACGCATCTCATGTCAAAAACCTCTTTCTGCTCTCCGGCCCTAACACCCTCCCCTTTCTATATATTGTGAGTTATATATTAAGCTGCCTTTTTTACTGATCCTCCGAATCTGCTGCACGAAGGGAGCCTCTGTGCCGAAATGGCTCAGTTACAACGACGAGAAATCACCAGTTTCAGTACGTCTCTATGCCGAATGTGTGAAAGCAAACTCTAGTGATATCTAACATATTCTACGCGAAAAACAATATTTTGTCAACTTTGCCCACTTCAGGGGTAAGTGTCAACGTTTAGTAGGTTGAGACCTCGCAGTTGCTTGTTTCACGGACCC
>JGI24708J26588_10002923_pt1 | contig 12720 bp, 11 predicted proteins | sample BioPla1DNA2_FD_26588 | JGI IMG/M metagenome (IMG submission 26588) | reverse complement strand
AAAAGAATCCCCATCTGCAGTCTTATAATCCAAGTTAATAGATAAGGTCTTTAATCCTGGTGTTGCAGTAGGTATGGCTTTTATAGGAATAGTAACTTGAGTTTCTGTTTTCTTTGCTATATTATCTAATTTAATATTTTTTGAACCATAGTTAGCTACAATTCCTGTTTCACCATAATTTATACTTAGATATACACTTCTTGCGGTAATTTCACCTTCATTACGTACTTTAAAGGATAACTCCATATCCTTACCTATGGTGGCATTCTCAACCGACACATTATTTATGCTTAATTGAGGTGGTGCTTTTTCTTCTAGTATCTGTGTGTTAACAGTTAATTCAGTTGAAACTATTTCATCTGAACTTGTATTACCATTTATAAATATGCTAAAGGGATAGTAGCCTATTTTTGCTGTCTCAGCTACAGTTATTTCAAATTCTAAGTACTGGTTAAAATATTGAAAGATTGTATCTAACTCTACACCCAATCCTTCTGTATGTAAAACTGGCTGTGTTATAGTGTATGGTGTACCTGAGTTATCCGCCATAAAGATTGGTGAGTTAATATCTGCTCCCACTGATCTTATAGGTACCTTAACCTTTGTTGTTTCACCAGGTACCAAGACAATAACATCAGGCTTGGGATTAACAACATGTATCCCACCTTGTGCTTGCACATTAATGCCATTACCGGTAATGCATATCATTAGTAATAATAATGATAAAAATATTGTTGTAATTCTTTTGACTCTTTTACTCATCTAATATCCCTCTACTTCCTACTTTATTATTTCGTTTAATTTAATATTTTCCCTATTCATCATTTTAATAAGATCATGTTTGCTCTGCTGGGAGCATCTCTGACTCCACCAAAGGCCTTGTGTTCAATGGACTTAACAAATCCGAATCCTTGGTATCTTTATTCTTAAGATCAATTATTTCATCAACCTTACCATCAAAGATATGAATGATTCTATCTGCATATTGTGCTAAGTTCGGATCATGGGTTACCATAACTATGGTTTGATTATTAGCTCTTGCCATATTTTTAATAATATCCATGACTTCCATACTTGTTTTAGAATCCAGATTACCAGTGGGTTCATCGGCAAAGACTATTTCGGGATTACTGACAAAGGCTCTTGCTATTCCCACTCTTTGTTGCTGTCCGCCACTCATCTCCGTAGGTTTATGTTTGGTTCTTTCACCCAACCCTACTTTTTTAAGCATATCCAGGGCTAGCTTTCGTCTTTGCTTCATCTTCATATGCTTAAATACTAAGGGCAATTCCACATTCTCAAGAGCTGTCATAGAGTTTAAAAGGTTATAGGACTGAAATACAAATCCTAAATTGTTTTGTCTAAACTTGGCCAAACCTTTTTCACTCATTCTATGTATATTACGTCCCTTAATCATGATTTGTCCGTTTGTTAGCTTTTCTATTCCTGCCATTAGATTCAACAATGTGGATTTACCCGAACCAGATGATCCGTACAAACAACAGAACTCACCTTTTCTGATCGAAAAACTTACATCATCTACCGCAGTAATCCGTTCACTACCCATCCGATAAATCTTCTTGGCATTTTTAACTTCTATGATATATTCCTGTTTGTCTTTCATACTTACACCTTTCTATATTTGAGGCATAGCCAAAGTATCTCATATAATATTACACTATAAACCTTAACAAATCTCTAAAAATTTCCTTAATTTTTTCTTACATTTACCAACAATGTAAGAATTAGACGACACATAAATCATAATGTATCCATTTTTATAATTTATTTTTTTCCGTCTTCTCAAGTTCTTTTTTCTTTTTAGCTTTATTGTCAATATACCTTACAACTACTAGCTTTATATATGCTCCAACTGGTACTGCTAAAAGCATACCCATTAAGCCACCTATGGCATTACCAAAAATTAGAGAAATAATTATAATAAGTGGGTGAATTTTGATAGAGCGACTAAGAAGTTTTGGTCCAATGAAGTTACCATCTATGGTTTGAATAATTAATAGAGCAATTATTGAGATTACTAACTTGTCAAACTCACCATTAATAAGACATACAATTGCTGTTAAGCAATAGGCAACAATTGGGCCAAAATAAGGTATTAGGTTGCCAAGACCGGCGAAAATACCTATCACTATGGCAAAATTAACTTTTGTTATGGATAAAACAAGACTTATAAGTATCATCATTACAAAAGCATCAGCAAGTTGACCTCTTATATAACCAGAAAAAGCATAATCCAGGTCATTAAGAATTACAGATATTCTTTTGTTAGATTTTTTAGATAAAAGTGCATAACTAGCTTTTTTAAGATACGATGTAAACATATCCCCATCAATCATAAAATAAAAACCAATAATAAAGCTAAATATAAGCGTAGTAAAGTATCCTGATATATTAGTTACAGAGTTTACAATACTATCTGCAAATCCCCTTACTGCATTTAGGATTACTGTTAAGATATTCTCCACATACTCTTCAAGTTGATGGGACTGGATATCCAGCTTCTCCATATTGTTTAAGATAGAATAATAAAAATCCTCTATACTCTTCATATACTCTGTAGCAAGTGCAACAACATCATCAAAATTAGCCAGTCTTATTTGGTCAGTCACTGTAAATATCATTAGGGATATTAATCCTGCAACTGCTATAAACAAGATAATAACAGATAATATGGACGCCCATATTCTGTGACGTTTCATTTTCTTAAATAATTTTAACTTAATAAACTTACCCTCAAAAAAGTTAACAACCGGATTAATTAGATAGGCAAATACAAATCCTAATATAATTGGCCTAACAACCAATAAGAGCCAACCAACCTTTTCCATTATAATGGACAGTATGGAGGGTGCATTCTTGGCAATAAGAGAAAGTATATATATTATAATTGCTGTAATAATTACGTACAGAGATATCTGCATATATTTTCGATTAAGTCGGTTCTTATAGTTCATGTCTTATGCCTTATCCCCTTTCTCCAAACTTCACATAATCTTCTATTAATTTTACGGCATTATCAATACCTACATAATCACTACGTATAGATAAATGATAATTTTCAGCCCTACCCCACTTTTCTGAGGCATGATAATTATAGTAATTGGCTCTTTGCTTATCCATCTTTAAAATATTTTCTTCGATTTTTTCTACGGGCATATTATATGACTTTACCGCTCTTTCTTTTCGATATTCTAGGTCAGCCCATATATATACATGAATTACATTAGGGACTTCAGCAAGTATATAATCTGCACATCTGCCCACGATAACACAAGGACCTTCTTTTGCCACCTGACGAATTACATTAGATTGGGCTAGAAACACCTGATCATCCAAAGAAAGATGGGTAAAACCTAGATCTCTATTACCGTAAGCACTCATTCCCATAGCGATTGAATACAAAAGACTGTTATTAGCTTTTTTCTCGGCATTTTCAAATGCCGACTCGGTAAAACCACTTTCTTTTGCCGCTCTTGAAATCAACTCTTTGTCATAGAAGGGGATGTTTAATTCCTTGGCAAGTTTCTCCCCAATTATCCTGCCACCACTTCCATATTGTCTACTGATTGTTATAATTTTACTCATACCATCACCTCTTATATGCTTTAGTTTTTTATTGGTTTCTTTGACATCAGTATAGCATATAATTTTGTCTTCCGTCTCATTTTTTACCATAAAATAATTTAAATTTATGTTACAAAATCAGTCTTAATAGCATCCTTTTTATGGCAGATGACTTTTCATACGTCAGCTTCTCTAAGGACTTATAAAACTTCTCAACTTGCATATATTCTACTAAGCTTATCTGCTCTCCCCCAAATCTAGCCTTTCTTACATATTCCATGCAATCTTCAAATTCTTTGCTTAAATAAAAATCCAGATATTCCTTTACATAATCCTCATTATCCTCCAAACTTCCACCTCTCTTAGGAAGGAACTTATTAAATGCAAAAAGTCTTTCAATCTTTCGATATAAAACAAGTGCCCTCTTACTGTGGTTTTCTTCAGATATATCTTTCTTTTTCTTTAGCAAGTATAATCTATATAATATAAAAGCCAAGATAATAAGAGTTAAGATAAACCACTGCCACTTAGGGTTTGAATCTTCCTTCTCCTCATTACTGGAGGATTTGCTACTATTGTTATCCTCTTCATGACTTACAGGAGCCTTTGAAGGTTCCACTTCCTCTTTAGGCTTATCTGTAGGAGCCGGAGGTCTTCTTGTGGGTCTAACTGAAGGTTCTTCCANCTTCTCATCANATTGAATATTACCTTCAAGGATATCTACAAAATCTGTAAAACTNGATGCAGTAGTAAACTCCACAGGTATCCAACCCAGTCTATCTACATATACTTCTACCCATGCATGAGCATTACTATCCTTCACAGATATTTCTATATTTTGATCCATTTCAAAATCATCTATATATAAATAATTTAAATTCATTAAATCAGACCTAGTTATAGCATACCCTTCAACATATCTAGCCGGGTAACCCATAGCCCTTAACATTAATACTCCAGCAGATGCATAATGAGCACAATATCCCAGTCTATTCTCATATAGAAAATACTCTACAAAGTCTTTGTTATCAGGTAATCTTCCTGGAGATAGGGTATATCTAGTGTTTATATCAAGGTAAGCTTTAATGTAAGATATAGCATCTTGTAAATTATTTGCTGGCTCTCCTACATTCTCTTTGGAAAAGTCTCTTTTCAGCCTACCAAGTCCTTCTTCGGGAAGTTTGGTATAAGTATCATATACGAATGAACGGTATATCCTTTCATTATCTAAGTGAGCCTGAAACTCCTTATCATATGAGATTATATCTATCTTATAATTTAATAAATTGGACAAATCATATCTATAATCAAAGACATTAGCCACCTTACCATCTTTAGAAATAGCACCTAAATCGTACTCAAAATCAACCTTACCTTCAAAACTTGTAAAATAAGGAGCTAATACGTAATTAATATTATTTTTCTTATAGGTGATTTCAACATTTCCTTTATTAGTATACATACTGTAAGGTTCTTTATTTAGAACAAATGAAGCTCCTATAGCAGGCTCAAATCCTTCTGATATATTCTCCATCATATCTTCATATACTTTTCTTTTGTTGCTACCGTGAATCTCCCAGTTCTCTCCTGTATAGACACTTCCAACATATCCTTTTAGATATAGACCCTCAATTACCGAATCTAAGGGTGCTTTTACTATTAGATGTTCTGAATCATCAAAGTTTACTTTGTCAACTCTTCCAAGTTCGCCGTAACTAAGCCCTCCTGAGCTTGTATATCCGCTACTTCCTATATTCCAATCCAAATTAAATATATTATTATCTGAAAAAGATAAATTTATCATATATTCTTGTATATCACTTTTTACAGTTTTAATCTTGTCATAACTTTCATATCTTTCTTCAGATACAAATAACTTTATACCATTAAAAAGCATCAGTGCCAGCAGACATACAATTAGGGCAGTTCTGATATTTACACGATAAATCAAACTTTTTTGGGTCATTCCAGAAGATTTATATATAAAACCGTTAGATAAATACATAAAGAGTATGACTAGTATATAGGTTATCATATCTTTTTCCCTAGGTGTAATCCCCATAGCAAAGCTAATTACCACAGGAATAATCATAAGAGCATGACAAAATCCTGAAAGTCTATCTCTAAGTATACATAAAGCCATAAAGCCAATTATCGGAATTATTATTACTAGAAGTAAAATCGTCATATCCTCTAAAGCTGTTTCCTCATTTGCTACAAATCGAAAAACCTTAAATCCATAATAAGAGCTAGCTCTTTTTATAACTGCATTTTCAAGGATATAGAAACCATTCTCCACTTGCTTAAAGTAGTGATATATTATTTGGCCATAAATAGCCAACACTGATATAAACTTTATTAAATCATATGATGAACGAAAGAATAAAAGAAAAAAAACACAAGCTGACACCACAATTCCTATAAACAAATTCTTATATATGAACTGTAGATCAAAACAATGTGTAAATATTGACATAAAACTAAAGCTTCCAACCACTATTGCAAGAAGCTGTAATACCTGCATATATACAGGGAACTTTCTATAAGTTCCCTCCAATAAATAAACCGTACTTTCAAATTCTATACCATCATTTGCTTTCCTATTCATAAACACCACCATCTAGAAGCATCATTAACCAAACTTTAATCTTTCTAAATCCGCCTTCATACTATAAGAATTGATTGAATAAAGACCCGTACCACTTTCAAGTATTTTTCTTAGCATATCATCAGCAAGTGGTTGGTTCTCGTTATCTATAAAGTCCATTTGACTTACATATAATATCTGCCTATCAAGAGATTTAATAATCATAAGGGACTCTAATTGCTCAGCTTTAATATCCTTAGTTATATAGAACACTTCTGTATATTGATCATTAGGATACTCTGCATAATATATGGCTGACAAATCTATCTCCTGTATATAAGGACCACAATTAAGAATCCCATCCACAGCTTCAAATAAGTCCTTATCTGTCACTATTCTTACTCTTTTACACATTCTATTTACCTTGTCATACCAGACAAGATAATGCATCTGACCCTTAAGCATAAATGAATATGACAAAGACAGAGCACACTCAAGTAATGAATCTGCTGCTTCAAGCTCGTCCTCACCATCTGGAATTCCTAGATCTGCAAATATCACCACCGAACAATTAAGAGGCTCACTAAAATCCTTAATCATTAGCTGATTTTCTTTCATACTTAACTTCCAATGAATCCTTTGAAACCTATCCCCTTCCCGGTATTCTCGGATAGCAAATACCTCCGAAGGATCGTCTCCACCTCTAATCGTAGAATAACGGTCACTTTCTATCTGCATTTTTGAGCAATTCTCAAGATAATCCTCTGTTAACTCATAGTAATGGGGAAGAACAGCTACTTTTATCTGACCTATGTTTCTTTTCCTTAAAGAAAAAATCTTAAAATAATCAAATATCCTTACTTTGGTAAGGGCAATTTCCAAGTTCCCTGTATGTGCACTTGTCAAATTACAGGTAACAGTGGTACTAGTACCTTTATCAACTGATATATTAAATTTCTGCCTATAAACTGTTTTTTTACTAGAAAAATTATTAAAATATTTAATTGATATACTTAGATTGGGAATTGGAAATATGGTGGGATTCTCCACCTGTATAGTTACAGGTATGGTTTCTTCTCTATTTGATACATGGGTTGAAGAAACAAGTTCAAAGGAAACCCTTGCATAGATATAGCTTAGAATTGCAATCAAAATAATAGGGAAGATTAAAACAGAAAGAAATAAAATCCCCATAAAATAATCATTATATAAAATAGCTAGAAATCCTGCCAAGACAAGTACAAGCAGATACTTTATCTTATTCTGTAACATTTTCCACCTTCTTAATTATCTAAACCCTATTAGGATATTGCACCTTTTGTAATAATTTTTGGCGGACTAACCATCCTCAAGATATCATCTAGAAGCTTGTCCACAGTAATATTATTTACCCTAGCTTTAGCCTTTAAGATAATTCTATGAGTTGCCACATCCTTGAATACATACTGTACATCATTAGGTATTACATAGTCTCTTCCACTTAAAAATGCTGTAGCCTTAACCATATTCATTAGTGCCAAAGTTCCTCTGGGGCTTACTCCCAATTCTATCAAAGAATTTTCCCTGGTCTCATGTACTAACTTTGTAATAAATTCATATATAGAATCATGAACAAATACCTTCTCCACCAAATATTGCATCTTTAGTATTTCATCTTCTTCTACTATCTGAACTACACGATCAAGAGGGTTTGAATCTTGTCTTTCTTTAAGAATATTGATCTCACTTTTCATATCAGGATAGCCTATGGATAACCTAACCATAAATCTATCAAGCTGTGATTCGGGAAGCATCTGGGTTCCTATTGAGCCAATAGGATTCTGAGTGGCCATAACCACAAAGGGTTTTGGTACATCCCTAGTCACACTATCAACTGTTACTTTTCCCTCTTCCATAACTTCTAATAATGCAGACTGAGTCTTACTAGAAGTTCTATTAATCTCATCAGCTAAAAATAAGTTACACATAATAGGACCTTGTTTATACTGATAGCTATCTCCGTCCTTATTAAGTATATGGAAACCAACTACATCTGTTGGCAAGACATCCGGAGTAAACTGAAGCCTATTATGCTTAAGTGCCATAGCTTTTGAAAATGCCAATGCAAGGGTGGTCTTACCTACACCAGGATAATCTTCAAGTAGTATATGTCCCTTAGCTAAAATAGCCGTAAGAACCTTACCTATTATTACCCTTTTACCTATGACAACTTTATTAACTTCATTCATAATCTGTATTGCTTTATCATTATAACCTTCCATACTGGCTCCCTCTGTTTTATTATTAATTTAGGGGCTTCGCTAACCACCTATGGTGATTATATCATACATATTAATTATTTCAATAATTTGCATTAATTAACTAAAACTCCCTAAAAGATAAATATTTTTTCACCCTCTGTAATCTCAAATAATAATGAGTATCTTTGTATATTTTGCCATAATTTGTGAACATTTTCTAACAATTCTGTGAAAAATCATTGCTATCTATTGACTTCTTCCTAGAAATGTTTAAAATATCTATCAGAGAATACATTGGAGGTAGTAAAGTGAACAAATCAAAAAAACCTATTAAAAGTACAAAAAAAGTCAATAAAAAGCAATTTACAATTAACCCTAAGATATGGATTGTGCTTAGTGCAGCCATAGGATTGTTCTTAATCGTTGCAGTATTATTTGATCTATTATATAAAAGACCCTTGGTTACTATTGATGATACAGATTATTATCTAGAAGATATGACATATCATTTCTATTCAACAGAGTCATACTATGATTACATAAATCAAATGTATGGCGGTACTTATTGGGACATGCCACATAGCGAAGCATCTAACATGACAGTTCGTGATTATGCGAAATTAGAAACAATTAACACTGTTATATATCAGCAAATCTTATATAACGAAGCAATAGCAAATGATTACACTTTAACCGAAGAAGAGATTACTAAGATTGATGAAGATATTAATTCTATACTTAACGAGCAGAACTTAAGTGCTAAATTTATTAAGAAAAATGGATTTACATCAGACTACCTAAAAGATGTATTTACAAAGAACACTTTAGCAAATCGTTATAAGGACGATGTTATAGAATCTTTAGAGATTAATGATGAAGAGATTAAAGCTGGTTTCAATTATGATGACTATAGACAGTACGATATAGAATATCTATATATCTCCACTGTGGTTATGAATGAAGAAGATTATAGCTCCCAGCCCATGAATGAAGAAGACAAGAAAGCCGCTCTGGACAAGATTACCACTTTCAGGGAAAAGGCACTAGATGCCGTGGATTGGTCCGAGTTAATTCCTGAAGAAGAAGAAAAATTACAATACAGGGAAAGTAACTTCCTACCAACAGATACATTTTTCGCTGAAGACTTTATGAACACTATGATGTCTATGGAAAATGATCAAATAAGTGATGTTATTGAGTCAGATGGTGGATATTATGTTGTTCGCATGATTAACAACAACTCCCCTGAAACCTATGACAGAGTGGTAGAAGAAGCTATTACCAAGGCAGAGGAAGAAGCTTTTGGAAAGGAATATACCGATAATATCCTTCCTAATCACACATTTGAACTAAACGAAAAGCAAATACGTAACCTTAGAATGGGACGAATTACTTTGACTAATTAGTTTTTCTAAAATTTGTATAATATCTTTCTTTTATGAAATAATAGATAGTGACTAAAGTTTTCTATTCTAGAAAGGAGATATTATGGCAAAGAACAAACGGAGCAAGCAGAATAATTACAAAGGTACCAGTAAAAATTCACCTAGATACTCCAACAGCAATCAATCTAGAAACTCTACTAAAAACACCCATGCAGAGGTACCAGATGATTCACCTGGACGTAGCGGACCAGGAGGAGAATAAAATTCAATATATAAAAACAACATACAAGAAGGATATTGGTATAACCAATATCCTTCTATCTTTTATGTCACAGCACATCTTTTAGCAATATCTTGGGCGAATTGCAGCCCCAATACCATAAGGAATTAAAAATTCCGGTATCCCAGTTGAGTATGGGGCAATATCATATTGCTGATAATAAATTATAACACCTTTATAAGTAAGATAAAAACTATATGGATTAAAATGTTCCCTTACAAGAACTTCATAATCATCAAAATACGGGAAGCTCTCGGCTTCTGTCATAGCCAGTTGATTAATCTGCCTTGCAATATTGTCTGTCACATATTCATCTAAATCATAAGCAAATGGAAATAGGCTATCAAGTCTAACTGGACTACTACAAGCAACATTCCATGTATCGGATGTACGAACAGTTGACCCATGTGCCCCACCTGTATATTCATATCTATCAAAGTATAGGCTTAGTACGCAGTCCCTATTATATGTCACTACAAATTCCGTAATAACCTCAAAGGATCTTACTGGAAAGTTATTGGATACCGCATATTCATAATCTACCGCAGCATTTTGATACAAATTTCCTATGTCTGTTTGAACATACATATTTGCTTTCGTCTTATAGTAATTATTAATTTTATCAAGTGCCACTTGGTAGCAGGCAGATATAAACCTAGGGAATTTTACAGTGTAGCTAAGTATTAGCTGACCTTTATAATACAAATCATCTTGTATTACATCTTCATAAACAAATATCATATCTTCTGACAAATGTTCCACATCCAATATAGGTATCTTTAGCACATCTTATGCATAAAACACTTGCCATATACAAAAAATTACCAGAGATCAAATTTTAACTCCTTTATAACTTTAAGTTGTATCTCCTCGTCTGACAAAAGCTCAATACTAACATCCCCCTCAGACCTGTATTCACAGGACAATTCATCTACAACTTGCTTTTCTAATATGACTTCCCCCCACTTGTCCCTAAGAAGTAGCGAAACTTTTCCCTCGGTCATCAACTGAACATAAAGCTTGGTAGTCCTTGCCTTTTCTCCATAACTCTCCTTTAATATATAGTCTTCACTAGCATCAATATTTAGAATAACTGTTTCTTTCTTAAACATCATACTAGTAATAACCACAGTAAATATCCCGATAACAATTACTAATCCCAGAATCAATAACAATATTTTTTTTAATTTCCTTTTCATAAAATCACACCATCCTCAATCTCTAATACCCTTTCGCATTTATCAGCCACTTTCATGTCATGAGTTACAATAATCACCGTTCTCCCCATAGCATTCAATTCCTGAAAGAGCTTTACTATATGATCTGTATTCTTTGTATCCAGATTGCCAGTAGGTTCGTCTGCCAAAATAACTTCTGGATTGTTAATCATTGCCCTTGCAATCGCAACTCTTTGTGCCTCTCCACCTGATATTTGATCAGGATATTTATTCTTTAATTTCAAAATTCCTAACTCATCTAATGCACTTTCCACCATTTTATTCTTTTTACTCATAGAAATTCTTGGCCGAGCATAATCAAGGGGAATCCTAATATTTTCACCAACAGTATAACTGTCTATTAGGGCAAAGTATTGTACAACAAAACCAATGCTTTGATTTCTGACAAGGCTTAATTCCTTTTGAGACAAATTATTAATGTTTCTATTATTCAATGTGTATTTACCAGAAGTCACTTTATCCAAGCAACCTAGTATGTTTAATAAGGTTGATTTACCTGATCCAGAAGTACCTGTGATTGCAATCAATTCACCTTCTTCAATTTTTAGATTCACATCTTTAAGCGCAGAAACTTCCAAGTCTCCTTTGCCATAAACCTTACTTACATTTTCCAACTTTATCATAGACTATACTCCTGTTTTAGAATTTTTGTTAACTGGATTCCTTTGACATATCTAATTGGAAGAATTGAAATACCTATAAAAAATGCTATAAGTATAAATACAAGTAATATTAAAACTCCCATATAAATTCTTGAAACTCCTAATATATTAACAAGTATAAAATTACTTAAGAACATAGAAAACAAAAACGGTATTATAATTAGAAATGCATCTATTAGCAAATACCTTATATAAATATCTTTAATAGTTGCCCCACAGCTAAGATGAACTCCTATTTCCCCCAAATTTTTTCTAATCAGATTTAGCAATGATATAGTTACAGATATAAATGCAAATATAATAATGCATATTAGAGAAGGAACCATAATTTTTCTATATTCTGCAATAGAATATAGAATAGCCTTACTTTGCTCCTTCATATCTAAGGGTAGAAGCTTAGTATATAAATCAAGTTCATTGCTTTTATCATTTATTAAAGCAAATGATGTTTCTATATCCTCACTTACTACAAAACTGTTATTTATAATATTATCCACATGAGAAATTAAAATTTCATTTGGAATATTATTCAATGATAGAAATTCTATAATATATTCATCGAGGAGAATTAAACCTTCACTTCTTGAATAAAAATAGGTGTTTTTATCGAGAAAACCAATTACTTCTTTCTCAACTTCTTCATTAATAGAAGAATCAAATACAAATATTTTTTCACTCAATTTTACATAATCTCTAAATTTGTCACCTAAAACTACCTGACTTTCATTTTCAAGATTTACCTC
>JGI24708J26588_10002922_pt1 | contig 12726 bp, 11 predicted proteins | sample BioPla1DNA2_FD_26588 | JGI IMG/M metagenome (IMG submission 26588) | reverse complement strand
CCTGCCACATCGAACACCGTCCCGGTCGGCTCGTTTCGGATTGCCTCGCACAGGCGCATGGTCATCGTGGTCAGGGTGTCGCGCTCGGCCTCGCAGGCGTGGGCCGTGTCCGCTACGGTACGCACGGCTTCGACATCGACCACCTCTCCCTTGGGCTCATCGTCGAGCGCGTCAGAAAGCAGCCCCACGTTACTCGTAAGCTCCTCCACATCATCCCCCGCCTTCGCCGCCGCTTCCAGCGCGTCGGCCAGAGGCAACTGCTCGGTCGCGGTCGCCAGCCGGGCCTGCGCCGATTCCAGCAGTATCTCCGACTTGCGGATNTCCGCCTCGGCCGCGGCTTTCTTGGAGCGCACGAACTGGACGGCGGTGTCGATCACCCCGAGGCCGCAGGCGTCGGAAAGAATCTTCGCGGCGTCTGTGGGGCTCGCCCCGATCAGGAAGGGCGCCTCGCCCTGAAGCTGAAAGGTGTAGGGGGAGAGGGCAAGGAACTTGGCGATGGGCTCGGGCACGCTGCGCCCGAACGCCTCGAAGGTCTCTCCGTCCATGCGGTAGAGATTCTTGCTCTTGCCCCGCTCCCGCTCGATGACGTGGCCGTCCACCTCCAGCCGCACCAGCGAATTGGTGCCCCGCGGCTGTTTGAACGTGACGAAGCTGACCCCGTCGGGCTTGTTCTCGCAGAGCCAGCGCATCGCCCGCAGCCGGGAAGACTTGCCCGTGTCGCTGTCGCCCTCGACGTAGGTGGTCTCGCCCTCGGGGATCTCAAGCGTTGTCGGCTTCTGGTGGATCTGAAAATTGCTCAACACGAGTTTCATAAAAAGAATGCCCTTCTATATACTGCCATAAAAAACCGCACTTCTGTCTCACCTTTCCCCAAGATACCTCGTATTTAGGGGCGCTTTCTTCTTCAGGGTTCCGAACTTCGCCCCCTCGGGCGTGTCGGCCGCGATGAAAATGGTATACGTCAACTTGTCCGCCTCCTGCCCTATACGATCCATCCTCGCTTTGAACTGATCCAGCGAGGCGGAAGTCCAGGGCACCTCGGAGAGAATCATGTCAGAGGCGCTGACGAGGTTCAGGCCGGTGCCGCCAGCCTCAAGGTTCACGATGCAGACGCGCTTTGTGGGGTCTTCGCGAAAGGCGGTCTCGGCCTTGGTCTTTTGGGCAGGAGTGCCGGCGATCTCCACAACGCCGAACCGCTCCAGTGCCTTCACGATGATCTTGCGGGCCTCGATGTGGTGGGTGCCGATGATGAGCTTCTTGTCCTCGTTCTCTTCCAGCCACGCCTCCGCATGGTCGGCGACAAAGGGGGCCTTGCGTTCAGCCACGATGCGCAGCACGGTCGCCAGTTCGCCATTGATTACGCCGTCGTCATCCACCCCCCGGTTGGCGAGGATGCGCTTCTGGCTGTCAGTAAGATCAAGATCGACCGAAACGAATTTCGTCTCCCGCGTCTTGCCGTCATCCGGGAACACGTCATGGTAGGACTTGCGGATGGCGTACTGGGCGAGAAGCCAGCGCAGCCCTTCCACATCCCCGTTCTTGCCGCGCTCCTTCTCCAGCTTCTTGATCTCCGCCCACTTCTTCCCGATAAGCCACCGGGGGGCGTTCTTGCGCATCATGAGCCCCTTGACTTCCTCGCGCTTCTTCCCGATTGGATCGAAGCGGATCTGGAACGCCTCACGCGGGCCGGGTATCTTCGGGTCGAGCAGATGCAGGGCCGTGTGGGCGTCCATGGGGCTGTTCTTGAACAGGGTGCCGGTCATAAGCAGGATGCCGCCAGAGCGGCCGCGCACGTCCTTGCAGAGCGCGTCCAGCGCCTTGTACGCGGCCGTGCCCCATCCCCCGACCTTGTGGCACTCGTCCACCACGATCTGATCGAATCCTTGTTTGAGCAGGGCGGGGAGGTTGTCGGCGAGAATGTCCCGATTGATGATCGTGAAGCGATCCCCAATGGGCATGACAGAGACGCGTCCCTCGCAGATGTGGGCGGAATCGCACGGCTGCCACAGGGCGATCTCATTGCGCCAGTTGTGTTTCAGATGCGAGGGGCAAACCACAAGCACCTTGCGCCGGGAGATAGCCGCGCACGACCGGATTGCAATGAACGTCTTGCCCAGCCCCATGCCGTAGGCGATTATTCCCGTTCCCCTGCGGCNCGCTATCCACNNTATCGCCTCGNCTTGGTGCCGCAGNGNCCCNNNGCAGCAGTTATTCACCCCAACTGCTGTCGCCGTCATCTGCGGCAGCTTCTCCGCCAGCAGCGTCACCTCCGGGCAGATGTCCTCGCCCGGAGAGAGCAACGCCGGGAGATCGTAGAACAAGATCGCCGATGGGGGCACAGCGGCCTTGTTTTGAAAGATGAAGCGGCGCTTGGTTTTGTCGTAAATCATAATACCCGATCAAAACGGTAAAGGTTCTGAATCTTCTTCGCTCGCATCGCCCATCTCTTCCTTCATCCCGTTCGCCACGCTCACCAGCGGGGCGCCCTGAAGAATCTGGTACGAACCCGGAAAAGGCAGAGNTGTAAGCACCAAATTTCCCCTCACCCGGCGCTCGGTCTCTCTGTCGAGGTCGATGGTCTTCTCCCCCGTCATGATTTTNAGCGCCGTCACGGGGCCGACNCCCTTGATCCCGACCACACTGTCGGAGCTGTCGCCCATGAGTGCCTTCACGCCGGGCACCAGCGCGGGGGGCACGTCCGACTTGACGAATATTCCACTCGCCGGCGAGAGCTGCACGATGCCGGAGCCGTTGGTGACTTGGTAGAGGTCGCTGTCGGTGGAGTACATCACGGTATGAACGAAATGCCCCGACACCGCCCACGCCGCGCAAAGATCGTCAGCCTCGTAACCGTCCTGCCATCGGGGATTGAGCCATGCGTGCGGCCCGCCTTCCTGCATACGCAGAAGATGCAGGGCATCCCGCGCCATGTCCACCACCGCCTGCTGCTCGGGGGTCTTGTCGGACTTCTTGGTCGCCCCCAGCATCGAGCGGCGCAATGGCACACCGCTGTCGATGCAGCATACCACCACATCGGCGTTGATGTCCTTGACAACGCTCTTGATGCGCTCGACGAACATCGCCAGCATGTCGCTGGAGGTGTAGCAGTCCTTGGAGCCGGCGAAGGCGTAGCGATACATACAGTTATTTGCGTCCACGATCAGCCCGGTCTCGTACATGCCGGGCTCGGTCACGTCCAAGCACCGCTGGATCTCCTCGACCGTGAAGTCGGGGAGTGCGAGGGATTTAGGGTCGAGAGTCATGGTTCTCCTTACGCAAAACGGGGTTTCCTTCCCGCCAGCACTTTCTGTTTCAGCATCGCCTCACGCGCCGCCCAGGCGTCCGTGACCATCTTCTTGAGCACGCCCTTGGTGTCCTCAGTCTCGAAGTGCGCGGCCATTTCGGCGAGAGTCATGGTCTGCCCGCCGACACGCTTCCCATCCACGATCTCGCCGCCGACGGTGATCTTCCCCATCCCCGTTTTGTTCGCCCACTCCGCCCCGCTCCCGGTATCGGCAAGAAAATGAAGCATGGCGCGGGTGTCATCGATGCCATAGGCGGGATAAATGGGCGCGTAGATCGTCCGGGGGGCGCCCGTGACCTTATTGCGCTTCACCTCGATCTTCGTCCAGCCCCCCACCTCCACGTCGTCAACCTTCTCTTTGGTGGAGGGCCACATCCACACGCGTATCTCGCTGAAATAGTCCAGAGCCGCGCCGCAAGAGCGATAGAAGGGCGAGCCGAACATCACGCCGGGATTGGTACGCACTTGCGAGGTCAAGATAAGCAGCCCCTTGTTCACGCCGACCGCCTTGGTGACTTCGGAGAGACATTTCGACCACGCCGCCGCAGCCGCCGCCCGCTGGGCCTTGGCCTCCTTCTTCACCCCGCCCTCGGGGGTATTGGTCTTCGACTTCTTGGACAGCGACTTCCCGTCGAGGGCGGCGATGTCGGCAGCGCACTTGAGGGCGTCGGTGGAGTCGAGCGTGACGACCATCGACTTCTTTGCCGCCTTGAAGCGGGCGCGGACATCCGCCTGCCACTGCTCCAGCGTCATGTTGAGATCGGTCACGACCTCCAGCGCCTTGGCGAACTTCTTGCCGTAGAGCCGTTCGATGTCGATCATCAGATTCGGCTCTAGGGCATAGTACAGGGGGCGATGACCGTAGCGATAGAAACTCGCCGCCATGGTGGTCAGCGCCAGCACGGTCTTGCCGACGTTGCTCGCCCCGATGTAGCTGACGGTGTTGCCCGGCCCCGCGAAGGTGTCCGGATTGTCGCTGATGGCGAGATTGAGAGTGGTGATTCCTGAATCGAACATTGGATGCCTCCTAAAATGGAAAAGTCGCCCGCGCCGATGCTGCACGCGGGCGGCAGGTTGCCTACTTCGTTTCGAGGTAGGCCTTGATCTTCATCTCGACCAGCTTGCGGAAGAACGAGGCTTGACACTTGCTCACGTCCACACCCACAGCGGGGTTATGCTCGCAGAAGGCCAGTAAGTCCGGGTAGGGGGCGTCCGCCAGCGTCTCCAGCGTCAGAGTGGGGACGTTCTGCTCGGGTGCCGCTTCCAACACGGGTTTAGACTCCTCTTTGACAGGCTCCGCAACCTTTGTCGCGGCAGCCGCCTCCTGATTGAGCTTGCGCACCTCCTCGGTGATGCCGCTCGCGGTCTTGCCGGCCATAGAGGATGCTGTGAGAGACGATGCGGAGAAGGTCATCCCGTTTCCCATCTCCCCAAGTGCCCCACGCGCCGTGTCGGGAGCCTTTTCAGCTTCCTTTAACATGACCTCCTTCAGCAGAGGCAGCCGCAGATACGCCCGCATCTGGTTCTCCAGATCGAGCGCCGATTCAAACTCGAACACAAGCGTTCCCTTAGCCATGTAGCACCCCCTTCACAATCTCGCGCAGCGCCTCAACCATGTCATAGCTGAACTGGCTCACGTCAAGATCGGCGAACTTGTCGGGGTGATTGCCGACGATCTCCAGCAGCTCCCCGAAGTCCGCCGTGTCCAGATCGACCTTGGGGGCCACGGAAGCCTTGCCGGTGAACACGTCGTAGACCCACTTACCGACTTCGGACCACACCACCTTGGGGAAGGCGTTGCGGTTGATCCACGCGGCGGGGTCATGCTTCGCCGTGGCGATAGCCCACTCCTTACTGAACTTCGACACATCCGGCCCCCCAGCCTCGACGGGGAAGGGCAGGGCGTCCACAGGCGACCATGTGGAGTACCGGCCATGCTCCGGCTTGCCTCCCTTGGTCGGCCATGCGTAGGTGATACGAATCGCGACCGGCGAGACGTATCCCGCATACGATTTCTTGTCAATGCGGACGCGCTTGTCGGCGTCATTGGCGCGATCGTTCAGGATCTGCGTAAAGGTGCGCCCGTTACGCACGAAGTTCCCGAACTCAAACACCCTGATCTTCCCGTCCGTCACCCACTCCCCGCCGTCGCCCTGCTCATAGACCTGACCCAGCATGACGGTCTTGTCCTTGGGCTTGAACGGCGCGATTACCTTCTTAAAGTAATCGGCGGGCTGGCTGTCGCGGGGGAAGCGTTTGTCCGCCTTGATCCGCTCTTCGCACGCCTTGCAGCTCTCTCCGAACTGCAGCTTGCAGGGGGCGCGGCCCGACAAAGCCCCGTCAGCATACCCCTCGGGGATCGGGTGATACCGGACGATGAGTTGATTGCGCAGCGTGCCGGGCGTAGAGACACCGGAACCCATGTACACCGCCTGCTGTTCGGCGCTGATCTGCCAGGACAGGAAACGCACAACGAGGGAGGCGGTGCAATCCTTTACCTCCTTGGGGTTCTTGCCGAAGTGGTTTTTCGCGATGAACCACTCCGCCACCCCCTCGGGGATGATATACAACTGATGGTTGGGATCGTTTTGTGCCTTAGGGACTTCCGTTTCGGCGACTTCGCCGAAGATGTCTTGTTCTTGATCGTTCATTCGTTGTTCCTCGTTTCTTGGTTTACCGTTTGTTGTTAAGTCCCCCGCAAGCCTGTCACCGACAGGAGGGGAGTTGTTTAGGGTTGACCCTTTACTGCGAAATGCGGCTCATCGCCGCCGTTTCCGAGCACACCAGCGACACATGCGCCAGCAGGCATTGGGTATCCGTCTTGACGCCTTCGAGATCGGCGAAGGCTTCGATGCGTGCCGCTACAAGCGGGGCACGTCCGGCGTTGGCGAACACCAGCGCCTTGGCGTCGTCGTCGGTGGGGGCTTTCGCCCAGCCTGCGGGTTTATCCCCCGCCTTGATCGCACAGCGGTTGTTGGCGTCGAACGTCTCAAGGGCGCTCTTCGCTGTCTCCGCACGCAGCACCGCCTCGCGCACTTTCGTGCCCTGGCTTGTCAGGGCAGCTTTCAGTTCCTCATTCATCATCGGTCTCCTCGTTTCTCCTCGTTTCTCCTCGTTTCTCCTCGTTTCTCCTTTGTCTCAACGGGGGCAAACACACACCCCTCCTATATACTGCCATAAAAAACCGCACTTCTGTCTCACTCCGCAGCGATTTTTCTTTGGAAATATCCAAAATCAATGTCGGCGCGGCTGACAGAAGAGGCAAGGGCCGCATAGTCGGGGCAAAGCCGCGCCTTGCAGAATCCCCCGTTCTTCTTCACTGTGGAAATACTTTGCGCCTGCAAGGGGTAGACCGGCAGCACGTCGATGGTCTCGGCATCGGTTTCCACCCCGTCGATCACGAATCCCCGGCTGTTCTTGTCGCGGGTGCAGACTATGGACAGCTCCTCCAGGGTATACTGATCGGGGTCGAAGGGAATGCCCATGATCTCGCAGCGGTTCATCATTTGCCCCACGCTCGGCTTCAGGTGGTTGGTGGAATGGAAAGCGCTGCCCTTGATTTTCTCCGTCCCGTCCGCCCGCACTGCGATGTAGTTATTCACATTACGCTGGTACATGGCGACATAGTGGTCGATCTCCATGACCAGTCCCGTGCGCCGCTCGAACGCCTCGACCTCGGCCTTGGCATGCACGGCGTTTTCGGGCGAGGTCGGCATGACGTACACGCCATCGGTGTTGGTCTGGATGAGTTGCGTGTAAGGCTCCAGCTTCTCCAGCAAGTCCACGATGAAAAGCTGCCCAAGCACGCACACCTGTCGGCCCTTTGCCGGGTCGAACAGGGTGCTGAACGGGTCGAGCATCCCCCCGTATGTGGAGTTGAGCGCCTTTTTGTAGACGTTCCGGCGCCAGTCGCTTTTCGCCATCTGCATACGCGCCAGGCGCACCTTGTCGTAGGCCGCCGCATCCATCGTACGGGAGCAAAGGTTAAAGAGAGCCATGATCGAGGGGTACATGCCCCCTACGTCAATATCCCAGATGTCTCCCTTGTAGACCCCACGCTCGTTGACGCTGTGCGCCCCGCCGATCTGGAAGGTGTGGGGGAGGCCATTAATCTGCGTGGACAGGGCCACCTGCTCCAGCTCGAACAGCGGGCGCGACATGTAGGATAAGACGCTCAGGTTCTTCTCGACGCGCAGGCACTTCGGAAACTGCGTCACCGTCTGCCTCCAAGAGGTATCTTCCGCATCCACCTTCTTGTCGGGATTGGTGACGAACAGCTCCGCCGCCAGCTTCGTGAAGGTCTTGTGCCAGCCGAATTTCTTCTCCCCCAGCATCTCCGCGAAGCCGCAGCGCGTCTCCCACTCGCCGATGAGCGACTGGCACGCCATGCGGACTGTCGCCGCCACATCATACTTGTTATACTCGGCGAGCCGTGCCGCTTCATCGGCGGTGAGCGGAAGGGGATGAGTGAATGGGATGGGGGACTTGACCACCTTCAGCCCGTTGAACTTCTCCCACTTCTTCAGCGACATCGGCGGTATCTTCACCCCCTGCTCCGACATCTTGGGAGCAGGGGGGAGGTCGCGCCCCGCGTCCCATGCGCGGCGGGCGAACGTCCAGACGCCGGGCAGCCGGAACCGCAAGTCCTGAAAATCGGTGTAGCTCTCCCCGTGAATCGGCTCGAACACGCCGTGAATAATCCCGCAGTTAAGGGCGTAGACATCTTCCTGCGGCCAGTTGTCGATGCAGGCCGTGGCGATCAGGTTGTCATAATTGATGTTGTTGAACCCCGCAAACACGGTGCGCGGGTCGATCAGATAGCCCCGCAGCAAGGCTCCGCATTTTTCGGGCGTCCGCGCGGTGATCCACCTATCCATCCACACGTCGTAAAGGGTCAGCATCGTCTCGTGACGCAGCACCTCAAAATCGAAGAAGACCAGGCGATAATTAGGGTTGCGCTTGAGAGCGGAGGTGTCGGTTTGGATGGGATATTTCACTTGTCTTCCCTCCGTTTATCGGCTTTCACCCACTTATGCCACGAGTCGAAAAACGGATCTTGAATGTCCATCCTTGAAATGCAGCAGGCTTGATGTTCTGGAGCAAAGGCCCCTTTTCTTGCCGCTACCACAGATAAACGCATGAGATGGTGCGCCCGCTCCGCCGGGGTCTGGTTCAACGACACAACCAACGTGCAGTTGTCGATGCTGGCGCGGGTGCCGGCCACACTGGTACTGTTCTGGGTGGTCATGTCTCCGCCGCTGCGGTTGCCTTGGGTAGCAGTCAGCACAAGAATGTTCTTCTCCGCAGCCAAGCCGCGCAGCTCCTCCCACATCGCTTGCAGCCCCTCCCATTTCGCGCCCTTGCCCTTCAAATCAATGCCGAGCATATCCGCATAGTCCACCGTCAGCACGTCAACCGGGTGGCCGCTGTCCGCCCGCTGGTCGATCATCGCAGCCAAGCCGGAGACCGTGATGCCCCGCGCCTTGAAAAACTCGGTCTCGATACGCCCGTACTCTCCGCAGGCGACTATCTTCCCGTGCATTTCGCGGGCCTCCTCGGGAGTGATCGGCGCGTCGTTCGCCGTCTCCCACCAGATGCCGGGTACATATTCAGGTGTACCCTTGCAGAGCGTGCAGGGACGGAAAGAGGGGAACGCCTGTAGAATCGCCGTCACTTCCGTCTCTTCGAGGTATTGCGCTGCCACAGGGGGGTTGAGTGGACCGTAACCGCCCTCCTCATACGCCTTGTTGTCGCAACCGCACAGGGCCTTGGCGCAACAGGGCACACCCCTGTAATTGCGCCCCTCCTCATAGGGCTGGCCGTTGCGCTGGAACTCGCAAGACACAATCCGCGCCGCCGTGTCATATTGGTCTTCGTCGCCGACCGACACATGCAGGACATTGCGGCCGTAGCGCATCGCTGCCGTGTCCATCCGGGCGAGGGCAGCGGACTTGCCGACCTTGGGCTGCGCCTGAAACGCGATTAACCCGCCGCGCACTGCCCGCCCGCGGAATATTCTGCCGGCGTAGCCCGGTATCCTGAAAAGATCCTCCTGCTTTTCGGGAGAGAAGGCCCGCTCCAGCCCCGCCGGGGTAAAGCCGTTGCTCTCGCCCCTCTCCTGCGACAGCGCCGCCAGCCTGCCCCGCAGCTCCGCGTCGGCGGCTTTCAGCAGCTCGTCGTCCCACACGTCCGCCGCCAAAGCCACCTGCGCGGCATGGACGGCGTGGCAACGGTGGCGCAGATACACCCGCGCTGTCTCCAGCATGTAGGCGTCGTCGACCGCCGGGGCGCCGGCCGCCCAGCGGATCGCCGTCTCCACATCCTGGGGATCGATGCTGCCGGTGTACTGCATCTCCTTGAGCCTGGCGCCCGCGCTGCCGGGGCCGTGCTTCAGCAGCAGCTCCACGTAGCGGTCGACGCCAGCGTGCTCCAGCACCCCCGGCACGTAAAACCCGGCGAACTCGCCCCGCCCCTTGGGCGAGTGGGCCAGCCAGCCGATCAGCGCCTGCTCGAACTCTAATCCACGCTCGCTCATAGCCCTTATACCCCCAACCTTACGCGCTCTTGCACCCACTCTTCAAGCAGTTGCTCCAAGGTTTCCGCCCTCGCAGTCAGCATCCGCAGCCGGAAAGCGGAGTCAAACTTCGCCCCCAACTCCCCCCGCAGCTTCTTGAGGGCGCGCGCCCCGTCCGAAGCCGAGGCCCTGCGTCCGTAGCCAGTCATATCGACCGCCTCGTTCCAGATGGTGAAGGGGGGTGTGGGTTTCATGCCGCAATCGCCTTTTTGATTCTATCCGTCCTTTCTCTTTTTTCCCAACAACAGCCGATTGGCCATTGAAACCGTCTTCTTGTGGGTACTTCCCACTTCGTCCCATGTGTCAACAAACGCCTGAAAATACGCGGCGGGGTTCACTCCCGCCTTCTTGGCTATGGCCTTGAGCCGACCGCATTGGCGGGCCTTCTCTATATTGCGTTCGCCGTCCGCCGTGGTCGCCGCAATGGCAAGCTCCTGGCGCACCTCATCGAAGGCCAGCTCGGGGGACATCTGATACCCCTTGGGCAGCTTGGTCTTGCCTCTCGATTCTTTCTTCTTTTTGCCGAGCATGGCCAAATCCCCGACAGGCTGGAAGGCGGGAATATCCCCCATAGCATCCCACCGCCACCAGCATTCGGGGCTGGATGCCACAAACCGCGCCCGCGTGGGATCATGCGCCCCCTTGTCCAACCCCGGCAGCCCCGCCGCCTCGAACGCCGCCACACCGTCGGCGAAGCAGGCCATATACTCCTGCGCCGTGCCGCACGCCACCCGCGCCGCGCACCAGACACCTTTGCCCGACGCCGACACCCCGGCGCACACCACCTGCGGGATCTCGCGCAGCTTCTCCAACACGGACGCGGCCTCCACATCATCAAAGTCAAACCCGGCCAGCCCCGTGTAGCCGCACACGTTCGCCTCGTCGGCCCGCCCCTCCGCCTCCCGAAACTTCACGGCGAGGTAGACCGCCATCAGGTTTTTCGGCTTCCAAGCCCTGAAGGCCTCTTTTCCGGTCGCCAGAATCTGACGCCCCTGCGCGGTCAGATCGGCCAGCCGTTTGTTCTCTTGGATTCCTTTGATGAGCGACCACAGGGGCATCGATGTGGGGTGCAGATTCCGCATGGTGCCGCGCGGCTTGAACCGCAAGTGGGTGTTCATCACCTCTACGATAGTCATGACTTACTCCATGCCTGAATCCTATTAAAAATCGCAGGATAGGCGGGGTCTGGCCTTACTCGGGCGCTGCTTGCCGAAAACCCGTTCAATGACACATCGCACCCATTGCTTACACGGGAAAGCGCAACATAAGGGAGTCGGGCAGGCGCGATACCCCAAAAAACGTCCTCCTCGACAATCACGCCGGACAGCGTCATGCCTTGGGCCTTGTGGACGGTGAGGGCGTAGCCGGGCAGAACCGGCCAGTAGGGCATAAACTGAATGCGCCCGGAGCCGAACCGAGCCGCCCCCGCCGCGTTATCGATCCGCATGATGTCCTGAAGCCACTTCTTTCCCTCGGGTTCGAGGTTATCGCCATATTGCCTGAGCAGGCGTATGGCTTTGTTTCGCCCGTATTCGGCGGCATCAGGATCGACATCGTGTTTCGATGAAATAGCCGAGTCCCCCCAGTTTCCATCCGCGAGCATCTTCAGGGCGTTGCCGTCGTCCAGAATCACCTCGCCCTTCTCATTCACGCCGGAGAACGTCGCCCGTGAGCCGTTGATGTAGTTCCCACCCGCGCGGTTGCTCGTGACAATCACGTCGCACCCCTCTTTCAACTCCGCCTGGCCGTCGCGCAACGGCAGGAAATGGGGGCGCCCCGGCAGCCGGGCGAGACATTCCGCATTGCGATTGTGCGCCGTGACGCGCCGGAAGCACATGTGTACCGCATCCTCGTCGTGTTGGGTGTGCTGAGGGGGCGCGATGCCGAACGTCAAGAGGTTGCTGGGGCGCGAGCACTCCCGCAGCAGGTTCAGGCTCTCGAACCATGCCCCGTTGGCGCGGTGGGTCTCCTCCAAGATAATCGAGACGGGGGGACGGCGGCAGAACAGGGGATGAAAAAAGATGCAGCCGTCCGGGGGGCCGAAACGCTTCTGCTCGGGCGTCGCCATGTTCTGCTCGTCGGGGCCGACCACGGGGGGAAGCTGCGCCCAGTCCCCGACCACGACCAACCGCCGCCCGTCGAAGGGCCGCTCAGGGTCGCCGAGGTCGCGGGCAAGGATCTCAAACAACCAGAGCCCGACCATCGAAGCCTCGTCGACCACCAGCAACCGGTCCTGATCGGGAGTCGCCGCCCAGTCCGTATGCGTTCCGCACACCGAAAGCAGCTTGCGCGGAAGCGGTTCCTTGGCGGGGTTCCATCTCAAAGCGTGGTGGATCGTGCCCGACTCCAGCCCGGCATCCCGGTGGATGGACGCGGCCATCGCCGTCGGGGCCATGACAAGCACGTCCATCTGCGCCGCCTGCGCGGCCCGGACGGCCGCGACCAGCGCCGTGCTCTTGCCCGTTCCTGCCTTCCCGGTCAGAACCACATGAGTCGCGCCGTGTAGCACTTCGTCTACGAATCGGGTCTGTAGTTTATCAAGGGTCATCTATCGAGGCTCCTATATACTGCCATAAAAAACCGCACTTCTGTCTCAGCCCCGCTCTATCTCCTGTAGTTGGTGGCCTACTCACACACGGCCCCGGTCCAAGGCGGATGTGCTCTCGTGTGCTTTCGGCCATAAAAAAGGCGGCGTCGCCCAGCTCTGATGCTATCGGCACTTCACCAACTTCACAATCGCCTTGTTCTTATCGCTCATTTCCGTTCTCCTTTTTTTGCGTCCGGCTCATATGAAAGCCTTTATCGCTCATTTCCGTTCTCCTTTTTTTGCGTCCGGCTCATATGAAAG
>JGI24708J26588_10002920_pt1 | contig 12729 bp, 11 predicted proteins | sample BioPla1DNA2_FD_26588 | JGI IMG/M metagenome (IMG submission 26588) | reverse complement strand
TGGTTTAACACAGCCTCAATAAGTTTAAATAATGCCTCCATAGGATTTGAATACAAGCCCTATATGGTTGTAAGTTTAAAATAAATTTCCGAAAAATGAAAAAAAAAGGGCATTAATCGCCTGAGATATGGGCAACTTAGCGGAAAATACTTTTCTCCTTTGGCGGGTTTCGTCGCAGGNAGTCTATACGATACTCCCGAAAATGCACCGCAAAACGTTCAAGGAAGTTCTCTCCCGGTGCTGGTGCTGGCGACATATTCAGTCTGCCTTCAGGGTCTATGAGAAAATATGCAGGTAGGGCCTGCAGGTCATACAGATCAATAAGCTGCGGATAGGAGGCAAAGTGAAGGAAGTCCCATTTGTAAGGGTTCTTTTTTAACAGTTCCTCGATAGCATCTATGTTTTCATCCATCACTACAGTAACAATCTCCATCTCTTTATTCATGGTTTTGTAATACTGTTCCAGCACGGTCAAATCTCTCAGACTTGCTATGCTGCCGGTGTGGATAAAGTTAAGGTAGACAAACTTACCCTTGTAATCACTTAGATCCCTGTTGCGGCCTTTCTGGTTCTTAAGTCTGAAATCAGGGGCCATACTACCCGGCCTAAGCTTGGAAACCTTGGCATAAACTTCAGATGCTGTCTGCCTTACCTTTGGTGTTGAACCTTTATTTGCGGCACTTTGCAGTGCCGCAAAGACTGTTGCTTCGGGAATGCGCTTGCTGTAGAAAGCTTCAAAGAGGCCGTAGATAAGCACCTGTTCGGTTAGTTCTTGGTTTGTAAACAGCGTGTCCTGCATAGCAATATTGGCTATGCTGTCAAATTCCAAGCGGTCGGCCAAAGCCCGGTTGAGCGGGGTCCTTACATCATCACTGAATCCGGCAGGGACAAAGGATCTAAAGAGTGAGGTAAACAACTGGCTGTAGGAGGGAAGTTGATACTCGACCTGATGCTTGTTAAGTTCAGCAATTAGGTNTCTTGCTATATTTCGTTGGCTCATCTGCCTAAGACGCATAAAAGAGAACTGTTTATGCTTTTGAAAGACAGGATTAGGGTATGTATATTTTGCTGCGAGTTGCTGCTCGATCTGTCGTGCCAGTGCTGTGTCGGAGCTTGTAAAGAGCCTGACTGCATAGCTGCTTAGTATGTATTCAAATTCAGCGTCAAACTCGACAATGTTACGGTTTAGCTCTCGACTTTCAGGATTTGCAATGCCCAGAGGCAGTTCTTCAAACCTGAAATAGGGGTTGAGCCTTTCCAGTTGGGTACGCGGTTGAAATGGAGGAAAGACTAGTTTGTACTCCTTACCGGGCTCGACAAAGATAGATGCCCGGGTACGTCCCAGATCCGCAAAGAGAAAGGAGGTTTCATCAAGGGGGAAATTAAAGTCGAAATTGCCCTCATCATCAATGGGCATCGTGATAAGTGGTGCTCTTCCGGGAATTATGAAGTTGGAATAATATTCGAATACAATGTTCATACCCTTGTATTCGGGAGCCGAACCGAAGAATCGCACACTGTCTGTAGCATGTGAGTATGGCTGTGCGTTAAGGGCCTGATGCAGTAGCATCAGGCCAGAAAGAACTGACCAAAGTATCTGTTTCCACGCTCTTCCGGCCATAGGCTGATCAGGTATTTTGATTCAGTGATTCTTTTATCAGCTTGTAGATCTTTTCAGGAATAAACTTAGACGCATCTCCGTTGTGCTTGAGTATATCCCTTACAATTGAAGAGTTTACCGGGGTATGTTCTGGAGTTGTGAGCAGGAATACCGAGTCTATATTGGTCATAGCCTTATTGACCTGAGCTATTGCTCTTTCGTATTCAAAATCGGCTGCAGTCCTGAGTCCCCTTAGTATGTTGGATGCATTCATTCGCTTTGCAAAATCTACGGTCAGATCAGAATAGGCTTCGACTACGACGCGGGGTTCGTCGGCAAACAATTNCCTGATAAACTCAACCCTTTTAGCGACAGGGAAGAGGTAGTGCTTGGTGCTGTTGTGCCCCACTGCTATTATTATCNTGTCGAAGAGGTTAAGTCCCCTTCTGACAATATTATCATGCCCTACAGTAAAGGGGTCGAACGAACCGGGAAATATTGCAATTCTTTCCATGATGTACTAGCGATAAATGAAAAGGTAAAATTGAGAAAATAACTTGAAAGGACAAGGAAAATTGTTATTTTGAGTCTTATTTTGGACATATCAAACAAGAGGTTAAAATCTAAAGCTATATGGAACCTGAATCATTAAGTCTTACAACCCCTGCTGTGTTGTTTTCAGCTATATCATTGATCATGCTTGCCTATACCAACCGCTTTCTGGCTTATGCCTCACTGGTAAGGAGTTTTCATCAGAAGTACAAGGAATCGGCAGATCAGAAGCTTCTGGGGCAGATTGCAAATATGAAAAAGAGGCTTCAGCTTACCAAGGCTATGCAGATTCTGGGAATATCAAGTCTGCTTTTTTGTGTGGTAACCATGTTTATGATCTATGTGGAATGGCAGACTCTTGCTGAGGTGATTTTTGGAATAGCCCTGGTTTTGTTAATACTGTCACTTGCCACTTCTATATGGGAAATACAGATCTCTGTCAAGGCTCTGGACCTTCAACTGGGTGATATGGATGATGTGATGCAGGACCATCTGATCAAGTAAGCCAAGCACCACAATACACATCCCACTTTTTGTCAGATAGAATATACCCTGCATCCGGTCTGCTTTTTTTGCATTTCCTGTATCTACCAGTATTAAAGGCAAAAGGCCGGGGAGTCACACTGCACCCCGGCCTGATNGAGTTGTAATCTTCTATTTAGATAAGCCCATGTTATAGCACGCCCTTGGTGCTTGGCAGCTTATCACTGAATGGGTCCTTTCTGATAGCGGCTTTTATCGCCCGTGCAAAGGCTTTGAAAATACCTTCTATTTTGTGGTGTTCGTTGTTGCCTTCCGCCTTGATATTTAGGTTGCTTAGTGATGTGTCTGAAAAGCTTTTGAAAAAGTGGAAGAACATCTCAGTAGGTACATCTCCGATTTTCTCACGCGTGAACTCAGCATCCCATACAAGCCATGGGCGGCCGCCAAAGTCAATGGCCACCTGTGCCAGACAGTCGTCCATCGGAAGGCAGAAACCATAACGGTCTATTCCTCGTTTGTTGCCAAGTGCCTTACGGAATGCTTCACCCAGGGCCAGTCCGGTATCTTCGATAGTGTGGTGCTCGTCGACCTGCAGGTCGCCGTCAGCCTTTATAATGAGGTCAACACCTGAGTGACGGGCTATCTGATCCAGCATATGGTCGAAGAACCCGAGTCCGGTTGAAATATCGCTATTGCCACTACCATCAAGGTCAAGTTCTATATGTATACTCGTCTCTGCGGTGTCGCGGTCAATTACAGCAGTACGCTCGGTCTTGAAGAGAAAGGTACTTATATCATCCCAACTTTCTGTGACGAGTACACAGTGTTCAGCCAGTCTTGCTTCGCTGAGCTGGGCCCTACCTTCTTCCTCCTGTTTTATCAGTATGCCCTTGCAACCAAGGTTTTTTGCCAGTTCGATATCAGTCAGTCTGTCACCTATCACAAACGAAGCAGCCAGATCATATTCATCACTGAAATAGCCTTTGAGCATCCCGGTGCCCGGTTTTCTGGTATCTAATCCCTCTTCTGGCAGGGAACGGTCTATGTGAATTGCTGCAAAACGGATGTCTTCCCCTTCAAGAGTCCTTAGCATAAGGTTGTGTGCAGGCCAGAAAGCATTCTCAGGAAAAGACTTTGTTCCAAGTCCATCCTGATTTGTTACCATCACCAGTTCNAAATCCAGTCTCCCGGCTATCTTATACAGGTTGCGGATAACCCCGGGATAGAATGCCAGTTTCTCATAGGAGTCGACCTGGTAATCATAAGGAGGCTCCTTGATAATTGTGCCATCCCTGTCAATAAACAGAACCTTCTTCTTCATACTATAGGTATATATCTTATAATGTTTGAAAAGGACTGATTGTTCAGATTTATCTGAACTTTTTCAGCGCTTCGGCTAAGGAGACGTTTTCATCATGTGTTCCTACAGTAATCCGAAGACAGCCTTCACACAGAGTAACTGACGAACGGTCTCTTACTATTATCTCTTTGTCAATAAGGTGATTGTATATGCCCTTTGGGTCATCGGTGCTGACTAACAGGAAGTTTGCATCCGAAGGAAATACCTTTCTTACGAATGGCAAGGTGAGCAGGAAGTCAGCCAACCTTCCCCTTTCTGTTATCAACTGTTCAACCCAGAATTTGACTCTGTCCTTATTACTCTCAATCAGTTCCAAAGCCTTCTTCTGAGTCAGAATATTTAGGTTGTACGGATACTTGATGCGACTTANCACCCTGATAATCTCAGGACGGGCAAAGGCCATCCCAAGTCGTATGCCTGCCATACCCCAGGCCTTTGAAAAGGTTTGAAGTATCACAAGGTTGGGGTACTCCCCAAGTCTGGGCAGAAAACTAGTTCCTGGAGCAAAATCGGTATAGGCTTCATCGAGAACTACTATGCCAGCAAAGTCTCTTACAATCTTTTCAATAGCTGCATTGTCGAAACAATTGCCCGTCGGGTTGTTGGGTGAACACAGCCATATCAACTTTGTATTGTTATCGGCAGCAGCAAGAACAGCCTCAGCGCTGAGGCTGAAATCCTCATTCAGAAGGACGCTCTTGACCGGGGTGTCGTTGGTTGCAGCAGCAACCGAGTACATACCATAGGTTGGGTCTATAGCAACTACATTGTCAATACCCGGACGGCAGAATGCACGAAACAGCAGGTCGATGGCTTCGTCTGAGCCATTACCCAGGAAGATATGATCGGGTTCGACCGACTTAACCTTACCAATTACTTGCTTTAGTTTCCGCTGGTAAGGGTCGGGATAGCGGTTGTAAGGATAATTGAAGGGACTCTCATTTGCATCCAGGAAAATCCCGGAATCGCCGGTATATTCATCACGTGCCGATGAATATGGTTTCAGGTTAAGAATATTTGGCCGAAGAAGCTCTTCTAGTGGTTTCATTTTGTATTCAGGTTTCAGTCTTTGCAACAAATGTTACTATTCTTCTCTGTGAGGAGAAGCATTATTAGTTAAGGTGAGAAGCGGAATAATCAGGATTTAAGGTGTTCAAGCCTTATACTTACCGCCTGTTTGTGTCCAAGGAGCTCCTCTGCTTCAGCCATCTTTTCAATAACAGGCCCCAGACTTTTGAGCCCTTCTCCTGTGATTTCCTGGAAGCTGATCTTCTTGAGAAAACTACTGAGGTTGACCCCCGAATAGGCACGGGCACATCCGTGGGTAGGCAGGGTATGATTGGTTCCTGAGGCATAGTCTCCTGCACTTTCAGGACTATAATGACCAATAAACACAGAACCTGCGTTTCTAACCCTCTCGGCCAGTTGGCCTGCATTTCTGACAGACAATATCAGGTGCTCAGGAGCATAGTGATTGCTCATTTCCATCATCACATCAACCGAGGGTAACAGGAAGGCCTTNCTATTGCTAAGGGCACTGCTTGCACCAGCTTCTCTGGGCAATTGCCTGACCTGTATATCTATCTCTGCCATCGTTGCATCCAGCAATTCGGGTGAATTAGTAAGCAGGATTACCTGACTGTCGGCACCGTGTTCAGCCTGAGAAAGCAGGTCTGCTGCAACAAAGGCTGGATTTGCCGAATCGTCAGCCATAACAAGCACCTCGGATGGTCCTGCAGGCATATCGATGGCTGTTCCCCTGATCGTAATAAGCTGTTTTGCAGCTGTTACGTAGCGGTTGCCCGGACCAAATATCTTGTACACCTTTGGTACAGTCTGGGTACCATAGGCCATTGCTCCAATGGCTTGAATACCACCAACCTTGAAGACCTTTTTTATCCCGGCTGTTTTGGCTGCATAAAGAATAGCGGGATTAACAATTCCGGTCTTTCCTGGAGGTGTACACATCACTATTTCTTCACATCCTGCAATTCGTGCAGGGATACCAAGCATCAGTACTGTAGAGAACAGAGGTGCTGTGCCTCCGGGAATATATAAACCTACCTTTTCGATTGGAACACTCTTCTGCCAGCAAGTGACTCCAGGTTCGGTCTCAACCTTTACTGCAGTTTGCCACTGAGCCTNGTGAAAGCTATCAATATTGTAAGCTGCTCTTTGGATTGCCTGCTTAAGTTCAGAGGGGATTTGTTTTTCAGCTATATCAAACTCCTCAGGACTTACAACAAGGTTAGTTCCAGCGTATCCGTCAAACTTCTCAGAGTAGCGTACTATGGCCGTATCCCCTTCACGTGCTATGTCGTCAAGCACTGTAGCTACTGAGTCAAACAGACCGGAGACATCAACGGGTGGACGTTGCAACAGCCCTTCCCAGTCCTGTTTCGGCGGGTTTATATATTTCTGCATAATGGGTCTAATTAATTACAGTATCATCTTCTCAATCGGGATTATCAATATCCCTTCAGCACCACATGCTTTTAGCTGGTCTATAACTTCCCAGAACTGCTCCTCGCTTATTACAGAGTGAATAGAACTCCATCCTTCCTGGGCAAGAGGAAGAACTGTAGGACTCTTCATTCCGGGTAATATCTTGACTATATCCTTTACCCTTTCATTAGGGGCATTGAGNAGTACATACTTGTTGGTTGCCGATGCCATTACCGAATTAAAGCGGAAGAGCATCTGGTCGAGAATTTCACGCTTTTCAGGTTCCAGATTTTTATTGGCTACTACAACAGCCTGAGAATACATTACTACACCTACTTCCTTAAGACTGTTGGCTACCAGAGTACTACCCGAACTGACAATATCGAATATCGCATCTGCCAGACCAATGCCGGGAGCAATTTCTACAGAACCTGCAATTTCGTGGATCTCAGCCTGAATCTTCTTTTCCTCAAAGAACTTCTTTAGTATCCTGGGGTAGGAGGTAGCTACCTTTTTGCCATCAAACCAGCCTACACCTGTGTAATGCTCACTCTTGGGAATAGCAAGTGACAAGCGGCATTTTCCAAAATTTAGATGCTTGACTATCTCCAGTTCATATCCCTTTTCTGCATATTCATTTTCGCCAACGATACCAATATCTGCTACTCCATCATATACAGTCTGAGGTATGTCGTCATCGCGGAGGAACAATGCTTCGACAGGAAACCCGGTCGACTGGGCAACCAGTCGTCCGGCACCGGTATTGAACTTGATGCCCGATCTGTTCATCAGGTCCATGCTATCGTCGTGCAGACGTCCGCTTTTTTGAAGTGCAATTCTTAAGATTGTTTCAGTATCCTTTATCATATCTGGTCATTTTTGCTGGAAGCAGATGTAATTTACATCCCTTCGGGTTAGTATCCAAAATATTAAATCAAAAAAGGCTTACCATGGGGTAAGCCTTCTGTAATTATTTAAACACGCAACAAGCTCACCCATCAGTTAAGAGGGAAATGATGATGATGAGCATTGATGTGATATGTGTAATTCATGTCGCTATGTATAATTCGTTACAAAACTATGACTTTTTATTTTTGATTCAAATTTTTCGCTTTAAAAATCTTTCAAATTAGTTTACTGCTTCCCGTGAATTTATACTTTTATTATGGTTATTGGCCTCAGATGCAAACAATTACCAAATATTGCACAATTCCTTGGGGTATGGGGTTTTAGGTATTATGTTAAGTGCATGGAAGGATTTGCAGAAAACTTGGTCGTAAAATTTGAAAATATCTGAAAAAGTCAATGTTTACTATTGTTTCGGATAGGACGGAACATAACAATATGTATATTTGGTTATCATAAGCCTTGGAGTTTAGAATTTCATTAATGTATAACTTATTAATCCAGAAAATCTATGCAAGTTTTTACTTCGCCGATTATTTCACTAGACTATGACAGTGTTAAGAAAGTCCTTTATCAAAACTGGGATGGATTTGCTACCTCAATACAGTTCAGGGAAGCAATTGACAAGACTGTTGATTTTGTAAAGCAAAATCCTGTCCTATACATAGTATCCAATACAACCACTCAGCGTCCTGTTGGTCCTGAAGACGGTAAGTATGCAGCATCCAAGATGCCTGTCCTGTTTTCTTCAGGCGTGAAGGCTATGGCATTTGTCCTGCCCAAAAATGTTCTTACCAAGCTTGCTTTGNGCAACTTTGCAAAGGAGCAGGGTATGCCTTCAAATGTTAGGTATTTTGATGACCTTCAGGAAGCAGAAGACTGGTTGTTCACATTCTAATACAGCATCAAACTATGCAGACGTTTCCGCTTCCCTCTGTTTATGAGGCATTGTTACTTGTGATGCAGAATTATCCTGATAATTTCAATGAGGAGAAGAAACTAGAGGTTGAAGCTTTGTTGGACCATTGCATACGGGGACTAGAAAGTAGTTCTGAGAAGTTCCTTGCAACACTTTTCATTAAAGCAATTCGTAAGCACATTGGCTCATCTACATCATTTGAGCATGATGTAAATATCTATCTGCGAAAATTTGAAGTTTCGCAGATAGAGCTTTTCAATTTTCTGATCAATGAGTTTCCCTTTGTANGGGATGCCCAGAAGCTTGTCAACAGTTCGATTGTTTCCCTTATCAGGGGACATGAGGAAGCTGTGATAATGGATATTGGCATAGGTCAGGGAGTTCAGATGCTCAACCTGCTTAAGATGCTTGACGGAACAGAGGGGCTTAGGAAGATAACAATGATAGGGATTGAACCTTTTGGTGATGCACTAAAGGTTGCTAAGGAAAAGTTCAGCGAGGCAGATCTGAGCTTTAAGGTGGAGTTTTATCCTATATGCGAGTTCATAGAAGCTTTTGATTTTAGTGGACTGAAACCTATCTTGTCAAAGACCTCCGGTCCGTTGATTGTCAATGAGTCACTTGCCTTGCATCATGTGCCGAGACTTATTGATCGTCACAAGGTAATTCAATGCGTACGAGCGCTAAAGCCCAAGGCTTTCTTCCTTACTGAGCCCAATACAGATCATTTTGAGCCTGATTTTTACAAGAGGTTTCAAAACTGTTACAACCATTACTTCCATATATTTCAGGTTATTGATACCATTCCATCCGACNATAGGGTAAAAGACGGTCTTAAGCTGTTTTTTGGAAGGGAAATTGACGACGTTATTGGAGGTGGGGATCACGACAGGTCAGAGAAACACGAGCCTGCATTCAGATGGGTTGAGAAGCTGCTTGTTGCAGGTTTTGTGATGGTGGATAGATTTACGGGTCTGCCTGAAGATATTGGACATGGAATAGAGGTGGTCTTTAATCCTATTACAGGAGGAGTCGATTTCAAGGTAAAGAAGGAAACAGTACTGAGTATCTTGCAGGCCGCTTGCGTCAATTGAAATATTATTAAATAAAGNCCCAATATGCAGTTGATCTACAATGAGAATGTAGAGCTGATCTACGATCCGGATAGTTTTGAGTTATTACAGACCTGGAAAGGTTTTGTGCCTTCAGGTTTGTTTCGTGAGGTCATTGACACTTCGCTTGATTTCATTCGCAGCAATAAAGTTGATCTGCTTATATCCGACACCTCACGTCAAAAGGTTATCAGCGGAAATGACGCTGAGTATGCAGCATCTGTCCTTGATGCAATGTTTACCGCAGGCCTTTTTGCAATGGCATTCGTCCTGCCTCAGGACGTATTCACGCGGTTCTCGCTCAAGAAGTTTGCCGATGCCGGTATTGATGCAGATAGGGTTGGCTATTTCAACAAAATTGAAGATGCCCGTAAATGGGGTGGTTTTGTGAAGTCAGCAAAAGGCTGATCTTGAAAGTATGCTGGAAAAAGAAAAGCCGGCTCCTCGGGAAGCCGGCTTTTTTAGGTATAATCGTCCCGGAACCATTGGCTAACTAATATGATTGCGTAACTTTGGCCCAAATGAAATTTTGAATGATGACAATAACAAGACATATTCCCAATATGCTGACCTGCGGTAATCTCCTGCTTGGGGCATTGGGTACCTATATGGCTATCAGTGGCAGACCTGAACTGACAGTATGGGCGGTACTGCTTGCGGCTGTACTTGATTTCTTTGACGGTTTTGCTGCTCGTCTTCTTAAAGCATATAGCGCTATTGGCAAGGATCTCGATTCATTGGCAGATCTGGTAAGTTTTGGAGTAGCCCCGGCTGCTGTACTGAGTTCAATGCTCCACTATCATTTTGTGGGTACCTGGGGCGGAGAGTTTATGAATCTTGAGACCAGGCAGCAGTTTATACTGCTTTGCCCCTTCCTGTTGGCTGCCTTTGCTGCATTGCGACTGGCTAAGTTCAACAATGACAGTCGTCAGACAGAGAACTTTATTGGACTTACAACAACAGCCACTGCTATGTTTGTTGTATCTCTGTTTTACCTCGTCNTTTCCCGTGGTGGAGCCTGGCTTGCATTTACAAGCCCGCTGTATGTCCTGATTCTTGTTGCTGTATTTTGCGCATTGCTGGTCAGTGAGATCCCTATGTTCTCACTTAAATTCAAGAGTTTTGAATGGAAGGGCAATGAAAACCGCTATATTCTTTTGATAATCTCACTTGTTGCTGTAATCCTTCTTGGAGCCGGAGCTCTGGCTCTTATTGTGCCGGTATATGTATTATACTCAGCAGTGTTAATGCTAGGTGGCAAATTGTCAGCAAAAGCATAGCATGCAGAAACACAGGCGTTAAGTCGCCAGACTATTTGAGGGCAGACATCCCAAAAAATTGAACAAAGTAGTAAATTTTGTTGTTGCCTTAGCTCGCAGCAAGGTGGCATATATTCACTATTTTCTTATATTGTCGTTTAATTAATCGGATAGTCGGATGCCTTCAGTACTTATTCATAATTTGGTGCTGCTGATTGCACTTACCAGCTTTTATGGCTTTTTCCTTCAGCACTTTCAAGGAAAACCGAGGAGTTTCAAATTTGTTATAGGCATTTGGTTTGGTCTTGCTGCTATAGCCGGTATGATGCAGCCCTTTGAGTTGTACGAGGGTCTATTCTTCGATGGCAGGGCTATTATAATAGGACTTGCTTCCTTTTTCGGGGGCTGGATTCCGGCATCCATTTCCTCCCTTCTTTCAATGTCTTATCGTATTTATCTGGGTGGTACNGGTGTNTATGCNGGNGTGTGTACGATTATCGTCAGTGCGTTATTGGGTTTGGGTGTAAGGATGTACTACAAGCACAAGGTAACTTCTCTAAGAATTTGGGATTATTATGTTTTAGGTCTTCTTGTGTCTATTGGAATGCTTGTGAGTCAGTTTGCTAATCCATGGGATGACGCGATATGGGCATTGTCACAAATATGGTATTCTATCCTGCTGATATATCCTATAGGATTCATTCTTATTGCAGGATTGCTTTCCAGGGAGGAACGGCGACTTGAGAACGAGGCAGCTCTCAATGAGTCGGAAAGAAAGTTGCGTACTACATTATACAGTATAGGAGACGGAGTTATTACAACTGATGCCAAAGGTCAAATAACTATTATGAACCCTGCTGCTGAAAGAATGACAGGATGGCATGAGATTGATGCTATAGGAAAGGATATAGATGAGGTATTGGTAATTGTAGATAAGTCGGGAGAGAGGACCGAGTCGCCTGTAAGGCGAGTTCTTCGTGAGAAAAAGATCGTAGGTCGGGATTCTTTCTTGTTGCTAGTCTCGAGGGATGGGAAAGAATTGCCGGTAAGCGATAGCGGTGCCCCTATAATACTAGACAAAGAACGTTTGGGTGGTGCAGTACTGGTACTTAGGGATCATAGTGAAGCTTATCAATTTGAAAAAGAAATATTGGAGAAAGAATATTTCCTTAGTGAGTCACAGAAAGCCGGAAGGGTTGGATCTTATCTGCTGGACTTGCAGACTCAGGAGTGGAAATCATCAGCTGTGCTGAATGATATTTTTGGTGTTGATGAGAATTTTACGAAAGATCCGGATGCGTGGTTACAACTTGTACATCCGGAACACCGGGAAGAAGTACATAGGTGTCTATTGGATGTTGCCCATGGTGTATATGAGACATTCGACAAGGAGTACAGGATTATTCGTAAGTCGGATGGAAGTGTAAGATGGGTCCATGGCTATGGTATCTTAAGGTATGATAACAAAGGAAAGGCATTTGCAATGCTGGGCACCATACAGGATGTTACCGAAGCCATCGAAGCCAGGGAACGACTTGAGAAGAGCGAGCATAAGTTCAGAAAGCTGTTTGAAAACCATTCTGCTATACACATGCTGCTGGATCCTGGAACGGGGAGAATAATGTCGGCTAACAAGGCTGCTGCCGAGTTTTATGGATGGAGTACTGAAGAGCTCAATAATATGTACGTCCACCAGATCAATGTTATGGAGAAGGACGACATTATTGATGTGATGAGGAAGGTTAAGGAGGGTCATCTTAACCATATAGAGGTTAAGCACCGTCTTGCCGACGGAAGGGTTAGGGATGTGGAGATATTTTCGAGCATAGTTGACGTTTTTGATGAGGAGTATCTGTATGCCATCATCCATGATATAACTGACAAAAAGCAATTGGTTGAGGATCTTGTTAAGGCAAAGGAGAAGGCTGAGGAGAGTGACCTACTGAAGTCGGCCTTTATGGCCAATATGAGTCATGAGATACGTACTCCGCTTAATGGTATTCTTGGTTTTACAAGCCTTCTTACTACAGAGGATCCGGAGGATCTGCCTCCTCCGGACAAGAGGAAGGAATATGCTGCTATAATAGAGAGAA
>JGI24708J26588_10002918_pt1 | contig 12736 bp, 11 predicted proteins | sample BioPla1DNA2_FD_26588 | JGI IMG/M metagenome (IMG submission 26588) | reverse complement strand
GGGGGGAGCCATAGCAACAGTTATATCTCCAATAATTGGGCTACTTATCTTAAGTACTCATTTCATAAGCAAAAATAATGATATGAAATTAGTTAAGCCAAGCCCAAATTTTGATATCATCAAAAGAATTATTGGAAATGGAAGCGCAAGTTTTATAGTAGAACTTTCTGCAGGAATTGTGATATTTGCTTTTAACAAGGTAATACTAGATATAACTGGTGATATAGGGGTTTCAGCCTATAGTATAATAGCCAACTTATCCCTGATTTGTACTGCTATCTTTATAGGGGTAGGCCAGGCAATACAACCTATTGTTAGTTTTAATTATGGTGCTAATAAGATGGATAGGGTATATGATTCTGTGCGCCTAGCAATATATGTAGGATTTGGCTTAGGTATTATATTTTATGCAATAGGCATGCTTTTTCCGGAGTTTTTAGTATCCATATTTAGCAAAGATAATCAAGAACTTATGAATATTACAGTTAGGGGTATCAGAATTTACTTTATGTCTTTTATAGTAATGGGAATAAATATAGTTATGACCACCTATATACAATCCAAGGAACATGGGAAAATATCTACAGCAATATCATTAATGAGGGGACTTGTCTTAATTATTGCCTTTCTCTTAGTACTACCAAAACTATTTGGCCTAGACGGGGTTTGGTTTACCTTACCAGCGGTAGAACTTGCAACTGCAACAATATCATTTATATGGTTTAAGCAGTATAGGAGTGCAATCATTAATTGTTTAAGGAGGAATCCAGCATGAAAAGAAGATTATCAATATTAATAAGCTTATTATTAAGCTTACTATTAATTTCCTGTTCAGCAGTTGATATATATATAGATGATCTCCTGGGCCAAGGATTAAATGATACTGATTTAATAGAAATTGATAAAGATGGGTATTATACTAGTAAGGAAGATGTGGCCTTATATATCCATACATATAATAAATTACCCAATAATTTTATTAACAAGAAGGAAGCTATGGATCTAGGGTGGAATCCAAGCAAAGGTAATTTGTGGGATGTTACAGATGGGATGAGTATAGGAGGGGATAGGTTTGGTAATAGGGAAGGATTATTACCAGATGGAAGACAGTATTATGAGTGTGATATTAATTATAAGGGAGAGTATAGAGGGGCGGAAAGGCTAGTATACTCAGATGATGGCACGATATATTACACAGCAGACCACTATAAATCTTTTATATTATTGTATGGAGATGATTAACTATGACAGAAGTAATATTAGACGGGCAAGAAATGGTAAATAGGGAGGCTACCCATAAGTATATTAAAGATAAATTAAGTCTTCCTAGCTATTACGGCGAAAACCTAGATGCCTTATGGGATATGATAGTAACTTATGATAGGGATATCCAGATAAGGCTTATAAATAAGGAAGCCCTAGCAGAGAATTTAGGCCAATATGGTAAAGATATTATAGGAATATTTATGGAAGCTTCTAGAGAAAATAATAATATTCGTTGCTTGTAATAGATTTACATTATATAATAAATAATAAAGCAAAATATTCAAGAAGGAGAAGATAATGGGATATCATATTATAATGGATAGTGTTGGCGACAGAACCAAAAATTTATCAAACAAGAACAACTTTTCCCTTGTGCCTCTTAAAATAGTCATAGATGATGATGAGTTTATAGATGATGGGCATCTGGATCAGGGAATGCTACTAGAAAGAATAAAATCAGCCAAGGAATGTCCACGTTCAGCATGTGCATCACCTGGAACATATAAAAATATATTTAAAAAGCATAAAGAAGACAGGATTTATGTTATAACAGCATCTTCTGAATTAACTGGTTCCTATAATAGTGCCAAATTAGCTGAAGAAATGTTTTTAGAAGACTACCCAGATGCAGAAATAGTTGTTATCGACACTAAAAGTGCATCGGCAGGCCAGACACTGGTGGCTTACAAGATAATGGAATATGAAGAGCAGTATAGTGACTTCCAAGTTATTAATAATAAGGTAGAAGAATTTATAGCAGAACAAAACATTATGTTTGTACTAGAAGATATTAACTTTTTAAAGCAAAATGGAAGATTAACAGGAATGAAAGCCTTACTTGCAACAGCCTTAAATATTGTTCCGATATTAATAGGGGACGAAAATGGAATTATTAGATTAAAAGGCCAGGCAAGGGGTATTAAAAGGGCATTAAGAATATTTGGAAATGATATTATAGATGATCTTAAAAGCGGTGATAAAGATACAATTGTAATATCCCATTGTAATTCTAAGGAAAGAGCTATAACTTTAAAGAATAAATTAGCAGATTTATTTCCAGATTTAAGGATAATAGTTGTAGAAACAGGTGGCATCTCTACCCTATATGCTGGAGATGGCGGGGTAGTAGTATCCTACTAAAAGAAAGTGAGTACATCCTATATAAGATAAGCACAAGCTTTGCTTGAGAAAAGTCTTATATAGGATGTACTCACTTTTACTATCCTTACCTATTTCATTTTGAATTCAGAATAAATATGCTCATATTCTTCTAGTACAGCATCTACATCAATGTATAGACTTGCATTTGATATAATATCATCTGTTGGATTTAGCATAATATTGTTTTTAAAGTCCTCTGGTAAAAATTCCTGTGCAGCTACATTAGGATTTGTAAAGCTAGTTAGCTCTGATATTTTTGCACTTATTTCAGGTTCTAGGATAAAGTTTAGAAACTCATGTGCATAATCTAGGTTAGGTGCCTCGCTTGAAAGTACAAAACCATCTATATACATTGGGAAACCTTCAGTAGGGAATACTGGCTCAAGCTTATCATTAGCTGCTTGCCCCTTAACTGCTTGGTTGGAGTACATAAATCCAGCAACAGCCTCACCATTAAGTAAGGAATCCTCAGGAGTATTGGTTTCAAATCTCATTATATTATCCTTTAATTCGAATAATTTATCCTTAGCCTGGGCAACTATTTCAGGATCTGTCTCATTGTATTCATATCCTAAAGTTTTAAGTACAAGGCCCATAATTTCAACAGACCAGTCAATTACAACAAGATTCTTATCAAGTTCTTCTTGCCATAGATCCTCGTAGCTAGTGATAGGATTTGCACCTAGCTCCTCAACAGCTTCTGGGTTTACTAGTAGAAATGATGTTGATATAGCATAAGGGAATGAATATTCGTCACTTTCATCATAATATTGTCCCTGGTAAACTGGATTTAAATTAGAGAAGTTAGGTAGTTTATCCTTATCAAGTTTTTGAATGTTTTCGTTACGTCTTAAGATATCTACCATGTAGTCAGTTACAACAGCTAAATCATATTGATCTGGACTGGCTTCAAGCAAAGACTGCATATCCTCATTAGAAGCTACTTCTTTATAGTTAACTTTAATACCAGTTTCCTCTTCAAATTGTTCAATTATTTCACGTGGTATAAAGTCTGCCCAGGTCATAATATTAATTTCCTTGGCCTCTTCACCTTTACCACAGGCAGCTAACGAAAAGATTAAGCTAGCTGATAAAAGCATACTTATAATTATTTTTAAGTTTTTCTTCATAAAATTAATCTCCTTTTTTAAATTCTTATTGATTACTTTTTTTATTTAAAAGCTGGCTAAGGCCAACTATAAAAAACGTTCCTACTAATATCAAAGTAGATAGAGCATTTATTTTAGGTGTAACACCTACACGCATCATAGAAAATATATGCACTGGTAAAGTAGTTGATGTAGGTCCAGACATATACGTTGAGATAACAACATCATCTAGGGACATGGCCAGGGCCAGTAGTGAAGACGTTATAATAGATGGTGTAACAAGTGGCAATAGTATAGTCTTTATAACCTGCCACCTAGTAGCACCTAGATCCTTGGCTGACTCTATAATAGAAATGTCAATCTCCTTAAGCCTTAGTAAGACCATAAGATAAACATATGGCATACAAAACAATGAATGTGAAAGAACTAAGGTAAGAATACCAAAGGGTAAATTGAGTGTACTAAAAAATAAAAGTAAAGAAACACCTAATGCTACTTCCGGTACAAGTAAGGGGAGAATCATTACCCCGCGGATAACATTTTCCATTTTGCTTGTTACATATGTGGAAATAATAGCTGTAGTAGTACCTAGTATAGCTGATAATATAGATGTTAATAATGCTACCTTTATACTTATCTTAAAAGATTCTATAATAACCTTATCATTAAATAAGTCCCTATACCAATCTAAGGTAAAACCAGTCCAAGAAGCGGTAGAGGGGCTTTTATTAAATGAATATAAAACAACCCCTAGAACAGGTATATATAAGATTACAAAAAAGAGTGATAAATAAAATGTCCGAAATCTATTAGATGTTTTATTCACTAGAACAATCCCTCTCCTTTCTTATCTTTTGTTAGTTTACCATACAAGTAAAGTATAATTAATACTAAAATGATCATACCTATGGAAAAAGCCGCAGCCAGGGGCTTATTCCTACCTTTGGTAACCTGGGAATTAATCACATTTCCTAAAAATAAAGTCATTCCACCACCAAGTAGGTCAGATATAAAAAAGAGACCTAGGGAAGGAATAAAGACTAGGGTAAATCCCCCTGCAATACCTGGCAAGGTAAGAGGGAGTGTTATATTTAGGAAGGTCTGGCGCTTGCTAGCCCCCAAGTCATATGAGGCTTCCAGTAATGACTTATCTAGTTTATCAACTGAATTATATATTGCAATAATCATAAATGGTATTAACATATAAGCAGTACCAATTAAGGTAGTGGAGAACTTATACATCATATTAAAAGGACTTTGAATAATATTAAGCTTTGTAAGGATGTTATTTATAATCCCTGTATTGCCAAGAAGTATAATCCAGCCATAAGTTCTAAGCAAACTAGAAATCCAAAAAGGTAACATAATTAGCCCAATAGATAGAGAGCGTTTTTTTGGACTTAAATTGGCTGTAAAGTATGCAACAGGATACCCGATTATAAGGGTAATAAGGCCTGTTAATGTTGCAAGTAAAAACGAGTTAAAAAACACCTTTAAATACGTTGGATCAAAGATTTTTTTGTAATTACTTAGGGTAAATTTGATTACAACATTACCAAGATCATCCCTTGTTAAAAAACTTAAAATAATAACAAATACTAGGGGAAGACCTACTAAAAATCCTACCCAAATTAAAACTGGTATTGCTGGAGCGTTTTGCTTAAATTTCTCTTTGTTAAACATTTAAACACCACTTTCCTCAAATCCATCTTCCATAGGAAGCAAAATTGCTCCTGACTCTTCCCATGTAATGTATACCTTATCTCCGATTTTATATTCACAATCTTCATTTTGATATTCAATAGCAGTTAGACTTTGACCATTTACATCTAATTCGGTTCTAGTTTGTGATCCTGCATAATGCACAGATACAACCTTTCCTTTAATGGAGTTAGGCATTTCATTGCAGTCAATTTTCATTTTATCCATATGAATAGCTAGTAGGGCCTTATCCCCTGGTTTGCTTTTGCACTCAGCAGTTCTTGAGCAACGAATGGTTACAGTATTATTTCCGAGTTTAACCTTATGATAGTTATTATTATTTTCTAAGATTTCAACTTCCTTTATATTTCTATCTCCTATAAAAGACGCTACAAATAAATTAACAGGGTGATTATATACTTCTCTAGGGGTACCTATTTGCTGGATTACACCCTTATTCATAACAGCTATCCTATCAGATATATTAACAGCTTCCTCTTGGTCATGAGTTACATAAACAAAAGTAGTTTTGGTTTGCTTTTGGAGTAAGGCTAGCTCCCTTTGCATATGTTTTCTTAGTTTAAGGTCAAGGGCACCAAGAGGCTCATCCAATAGTAAAATATCAGGCTCATTAATTAGGGCTCTTGCAATGGCTATCCTTTGCATTTGACCGCCGGATAACTGACTACTCATCCTATCCTCATATCCTGACATTTGAACAAGGTGTAATACCTCTGCAACCCTTACCTTAATCTCATCTTCAGTCATAGATTTTTTAATACGAGGGCCATATGCAATATTGTCATACATATTTAGATGGGGAAATAGTGCATAGTTCTGGAAAACTGTGTTAACATTTCTTTTGTTTGCGGGTAGGTAGACTACAGATTTTCCATTTAATAATATATCCCCAGAATCTACTGTTTCAAGGCCAGCAATACATCTTAGTATAGTTGTTTTACCACAACCTGATGGGCCGAGTAAGGTTAAAAATTCACCATCTTTAATATCTAAGGATACATTTTTGAGAACCTGGAAATTATCAAAATATTTATTAATATCTATTAAACTAAGTAGCGGCTTATTCATATAAAACTTCCTTTCAGCTATTATATAATATCAAAACAATTTTATTATTTATATTTGATATATATGATATATGAATTTTAAAATACCATACATATGAATGCTTGTCAATTTGTATTTGTATACAATATCATAGAATAATAAAATAAGCTAATAGCTGCCATAAAAAAATGAATAGTTTACAGTAGGATATATTATGGTATAATAAGTAATAACATATAAAGGAGAAGTGAAAAGTATGAAAAGGAATAAATTTAAAATAAGTATAGCAACAATTTTAACAGTAATTATGAGCTTTGGTTTAGTAACTTACGCGGATACATCAGCAGTTGTGACTTTAGGTAAAGATCTAACATCAGAACAAAAAAAGCAAATGATAGAACTATTTAATGTAACAGAAGATGAGGTAACATTATTAGAGGTTAATAATGAAGAAGAAAGAAAATACTTAGAAGGAGTTGCTAGTGAAGGACAACTAGGAACAAGAACAATATCATCATCATATGTAGAACTTTTAGATAGTGGATCAGGGATTGACGTACAGACCCATAATATATCTTGGGTTACAAAAGAAATGTATGCAAGTGCTTTAGTAACAGCAGGTGTACAAGATGCTAAGATTATTGCAGCAGCACCCTTCCCAGTTTCAGGAACAGGAGCACTAACAGGAGTATTAAAAGCTTTTGAAGCAGCTACAGGACAAGAAATTAGTGAGGAACAAAAGAAAGTAGCAAACGAAGAAGTTTTTCAAACAGGTGAGCTTGGTGAAGAAATAGGCCAGATAGAAGCTAGTAACCTGGTTAGGGAAGTAAAAGAAAAAGTAATATCAGAAAACATTAAGGATATGGAAGAGATTAAACAGGTAATAATCGAAATAGCAGGGGACTTAAACATAAATATTAATGCAGATCAAACAGAAAAAATAGCAGGACTTATGGATAAAATCAACGGCTTAAACCTAGATAGGAATCAAATTACAAGCCAGCTTAAAGATATTGGAAACAAATTAGATGATGCATTAAGAAACAATGAAGAAGTAAAATCATTATTACAAAGAATTTTAGATACTATAACGAACTTTTTCTCATCAATATTTAAGAGATAATACAAGGCCTGAAAACACTAGTTTTCAGGCTTTTTTAAAAGGAGGATAAACATGAGATTTATTCACACATCAGATTGGCATCTAGGTAAGATTTTTCATAGGATGCATTTAACAAATGACCAAGAAATTGTTTTGGAAGGTTTAAAGGATATCTTAAGGGCTGAAAGACCCGATGCACTAATTATATCAGGAGACATCTATGATAGGGCTATACCTCCTGTAGAAGCTGTAGATTTATTTAGTAATTTTACCCAGGATATACTTATGGAAACAGGAATCCCCATAATAGCTATAGCAGGAAATCATGATAGCCCAGATCGTATCCATTATGGGAGCAAGCTATTAGCTGAAGAAAATCTACATATAATAGGTAAATCAGATAAAGGCTATGAAAAGATAAGCCTAGAAGATGAATATGGCCAGGTGGATTTCTATGTAATTCCATATGCAGATCCAGGATATATAAAGTATATCTATCAAATGAACCATATAAAAAGCCATGATGATGCCTTTAGGGAAATTACCAAAAAGATACTAGAAGAAAAAACTGATAATAGGAGTGTAATAATGGCCCATGCCTATGTTCAAGGTGGTAACATACATTCTGAATCAGAAAGACCCCTTTCAATAGGTGGTACTGATATAGTAAGTGCAGATCATTTTAAACACTTTAACTATGCTGCCCTAGGACACCTACACGCCCCCCAAAGGGCAGGAGAAGACTATATTCGCTATAGTGGATCCCTAATGAAATATTCGACATCAGAGGCGACCCAAAAGAAATGTGTTTATATGGTTGAGCTTGATGAAGATGGGCAAATTAACTACGATGAAGTGGTAATAACCCCACCTAAGGATGTAAGGATAGTTAAAGGATTATTAGAAGACGTTATAGAGGCAGGGCGTAGTGATGAAAATTCCCATGACTATATAAGGGCTATTATTGAAGACGAAGGTGCCCTCCTTGATCCTATGGAAAAAATAAGGGCTGTATACCCTAATGCTATAGCAATGGAAAGGACCTTTTTGCAAAAGCAAAAGGAACAAGATAGAAATCTTGCAGTTAATTATGAAAACTATAATAAAATGAGTATAAGTTCCTTGTTTGAGGATTTTTATGGTCATGTAACAGGCAGTGAATTTACAGAAGACCATAAAAAAGTATTTGAAGATATTACTAAGGGATTGGAAAGGGGGTAAAAATGAGACCTATTTTATTAGAAATAGAGGCCTTTGGACCATTTGCAAAAGTACAAAAAATAGACTTTGAGGTCTTGGATGATATTAATATGTTTTTAATCCATGGTGCAACTGGAGGAGGAAAAACTACAATCTTAGATGCTATTTGTTATGCCCTATATGGGGTTACTAGTGGAGATGAAAGAGAAGCTAGAACCATGAGGAGCCACTTTGCAAAGGAAGATCAGCTAACCCAGGTTAAGCTTACATTTAAGGTTGGCCCAAACAAATATTATGTCCACCGGATTCCAGGACAGGAAAGACCTAAAATGAGNGGGGAGGGCTATACCTATCAGAACCCGGAAGCAGAATTATATATTATAGAAGGCAAAGAAAAAAAACAAATTGCAGCTAGTGTAAGTAGGGTAACAGAGAAAATAGTAGAAATAATAGGCTTTGATGCGGACCAGTTTAGACAGGTAATAATGATTCCACAGGGTAAATTTAGGGACCTTCTAGTTGCTAGAAGTGAAGAAAGGCAAAAAATCTTAGGCGAAATATTTCAGACTCAAAAATATAAGCAGGTAGAAGAAAGAATAAGGGAAGAAGAGTATGCCGTACGGGAGCAAGTTAGGCAAAAAAAAGGAAAGAGAATAGGCCAGATAAAGAATATTAAATATAAAGAGGATACATTACTGGCAAATCTTATAGAAGATGAAAATATGGATCCTGATTTAATAATTGAGCAAGTAAAGATTTTGTCTAAAACTCAAGAAGATGAGATTAATAAGATGGAAGATGAGATTAAAAACCATGATAAAGAACTAGAATTAATGGCTAAGGAAATAAATATAGCAACTAATAATAATCAGAAATATAGGGAAAAAATAAGGGCGAAAGAAGAATTTAGCAGGCTAGAAGAAAAGTCAGGTTTTTATAAAGATAAGGAAAAAGCATATAGACTTGCACAAAAGGCACTTCCTTTAAGAACAAAGGAAAAATATATAGAAGAATTAGAAAATCAAATAAAAGATACAAAAAAAGAGGTTAAGGACATAGAAGCTAAGATAGAGGAGCATGTAATAAAACTTGATAAGGCTAAAACTAATTTAGAAGAACATAGCCTAAGGGAAGAAGAAATAAAAAAATTAGAAATTGATGTAAATAGGGCTAGGGAAGAATACAAACCTAGGCTAATAGAATTTACACAATATAAGAAAGAAAAAGTTCAGATTGAAGATAGGATAAAAAATAATCAGGAAAATCACGAGCAGCTTACCAAAGAAAAAGCAAAAATAAGCCAGGAAATACTGGCAGGTGAAAAAAAATTAGAAAAAAGGCAGGGACTTAATGATAGTCTTAGGGAGCAGGAAGTAAAGCTAGAGAAGCTAACTATGATACTAGGCGAAAGAAAAGATTTAGAAAAGCTTAAAAAGAATCATATACTAATACAAAAACAATATAAAGAAGAAGAAAAAGCCCTAAATAAGGCTAAGGATGAGTATGGCCAGGCAAGTGAGGAGCATAATCAAATAGTACAGCAATGGGTAGAAGCCCAGGCAGGGGTGCTAGCAAAGAGCCTTGAAGATGGTAAGGAGTGCCCTGTATGTGGCTCTACTAATCATCCAAGTCCAGCCTATTTAACTGGGGAAAGGGTTACAGAGGATAAGGTAAAAGAAAAGAAAAAACAACTAGATAAGGCGGAAAAAGAATACTTAAAACATACTGAGAAACATAGTGATATCTTGGCTAAAGGGAACAAAAGTAAAGAAACTATTAAATCCCGCGGAGAGCGCCTTGGTAAGTACGCAGAGATAGAACTTAAGGATGTAGAAGAACAGCATAAGCACTTATCTAAGAAAATAGAAAACACCACTAGCCAGCTAAAGGATCTAGAAGAGCTAGAGAAAAGACTTAATAAGCAAAAGGAAGCAATCCTTGAGATAGACAATAAAATAAATAGTATAAATGAAAAGGACAAAGAATATACAAGTAAATTTACAACCCTAGATACACAAATAAATCAAATTAGGAAGACAATACCAGAAAACTTAAGAAATAAGGAAGAATTAGATAGACATATTGTAAAACTAGAAGGAACCATAAAAGATCATAATAATGCCTATGAAAAAGCCAAAAAAGATCTGGAAGAAATAAAAGCTAAAGGATTAAAGTTAAAAACCACACAGGAAGAAAAATCTAAGCAAATACTATCAATAAGCAATAGGCATATTAAGGAGAAGGAAAGCTTCAAGGTAGAAAGAGAAAGAATAGGCTTTATAACTTTACAGGAATATAAAGATGCCTATAGGTCAGAAGGAGAGTTAGAAGAACTAGATAGGGGGCTAAAGGAATATAATAGCCTATATAGCGCTGCTAAGGCCCAGTATATAAAACTTGAGGAAGAGACAAAGGATATAGAACTAGTAGATATAGAAAAGCTTAATAACCAGTATAGGCAAGAAAAAGAAAACAGGGATAATTTAGCTAGAAGGCAACAAACCATAATAGTAGAAAAGGATCATAATGATAAGCAAATAAGTATAATAATGGAATCTAATCAAGAAATTAAAGTATTAGAAAAAGAATATAGTATAGTAGGTGACCTATATAAGGTTGCTAGAGGAGAGAACATAAAAGGTCTTTCCTTTGAAAGATTCATCCAAAGCTCACTATTTGAAGATGTCCTTATTAGGGCTAACGAAAGATTAACCCTAATGTCTAACACCCGCTATGAGCTCTATAGATCTGATAATAGGGCAACTAAGGCTTCCCATGCTGGGCTTGACCTTGAGGTTTTAGATACTTATACAGGTAAAAAGCGTCATGTAAGTACCCTATCAGGAGGAGAAGGATTCATGGCATCATTATCATTAGCTCTTGGGCTTGCTGATGTTGTTCAGTCCTATGCAGGAGGAGTATCCTTAGAAACCATATTCATTGATGAGGGATTTGGAACCCTAGATATAGAGTCACTAGATGCCTCTATTCAGACCCTTATAAACTTGCAGCAAAATGGTAGGCTGGTTGGTATAATCTCCCATGTACCTGAATTAAAGGATAGGATTGGGGCAAGGCTTGAGGTGGTATCTAGCCAAAGTGGGAGTAAGGCTGAATTTCATATATAGTATAAGATATCATTTCATTTAGGATGAATTTATATTATAATAGGGGTTGTAGGCTAGAAATAAGGAGTTGAAATATGAATAAAAATGAGATTGCCCAGATATTACTAAAGGAACTACCAGAATACATGGTTAAAATAGATGAACCTATGAAAAATCATACATCTTTTAAAATCGGGGGACCTGCAGATGTATACGTTTCCCCCTCCACAGTAGATCAGCTTAAATTTACTATAGATACATGTAAGGATAAAAATATACCATACTATATACTAGGGAATGGTAGCAACTTACTTGTTAAAGATGGAGGATATAGGGGAGTTATCATCCATATTTTTAGAAATATGAACGATATCAGTGTAAAGGGCAATGAGGTATATGCCCAAGCAGGAGCCCTACTTGTTAAGGTGGCCAACACCTGTCTAGATAATAATTTAACTGGATTTGAGTTTGCCCATGGCATACCAGGTACTATAGGTGGTGCCGTATTTATGAATGCAGGGGCTTATGGGGGAGAAATGAAGCAGGTTATATTATCTGCAGATGTTATAGATAAAAATGGTAAGTTAATTACACTCACAAATAGTGAGCTTGAACTAGGATACAGAACAAGTAAGATACAAAAGGAAAATATGATTGTAGTTGGTGCAACTATCTCACTTGAGCAAGGTGACCATAATGAAATAAAAGATATGATGGATGATCTAGCTCATAGAAGAAGGACCAAGCAGCCCCTTACTCTTCCAAGTGCAGGAAGCACATTTAAGAGGCCAGAAGGTGCTTATGCAGGCAAGCTTATAATGGATTCCAACCTTAGAGGATATAAAGTTGGTGATGCATGTGTATCAGAAAAACACTGCGGATTTATTGTTAACAAAGGACAGGCAACATCTAAGGATGTAATTGAGTTAATTAGCCATATACAGCAAACAGTTAAGGATAAGTTCCAAAGAGAGCTACAACTAGAATTAAGAATTATTGGAGAGGATTAAAGGCATGGGGGG
>JGI24708J26588_10002916_pt1 | contig 12740 bp, 11 predicted proteins | sample BioPla1DNA2_FD_26588 | JGI IMG/M metagenome (IMG submission 26588) | reverse complement strand
ATCAAAATGTAACAATAATTTTATAGGAGGAATTTATTATGGGATGTGATGCAGGTATAAAACCAAGAAAAAAAATTCAACTTCAATCAACAGAAATTTCAAACATTCAACAAACGGAGGAAACGACTATGAGTTCAACTATGGTAAGGCAAATAATGCCAACTTTCACAATGGATGCGTACGACGCAAAAACAGGACATTTTAAAACGGTTTCGAGCGACGATTATAAAGGAAAATGGACGGTAATCTGNTTTTATCCGGCCGACTTTACTTTTGTTTGCCCTACCGAAATAGCGGCTATGAATGCCAAGTATGACGAATTTCAAAAGCTGAATACCGAAATCTTAGCCGTATCGGTAGATTCGAAGTACTCTCACAAAAGNTTTGTAGAAACGGAACCTCTCTTGAAAGATTTGAAATTAACCATAGCTTCCGATGCCAATCAAGAGGTTAGCCGTGCTTTCGGAGTGTTGGTTGAAGAAGACGGAGTAGCGCTCAGAGGGCGTTTTTTGTTTAANCCTGANGGGATTTGTGTGGCTCAGGAAGTTCAGGCAGATGCGGTGGGAAGAAATGTAAACGAATTTTTGAGACAGATACAAGCCTGGCAACATGCAACCAAGACCGGAGAGGTATGTCCGGCGAATTGGAGACCGGGTAAAAAAACATTACCCGTGAACACCGAAGCCGAAAAAATGACCGGTCGTGTTGGCGATTACATTACGATAGAAGAAATTTTATCGTAACCCTGAAACCCAAAAAACCCCGAGTGTTATTTTTTCGCTCGGGATTTTTTTTGCCTTATTCGAAAAGTTTCAGTTCATCCGTTTCATAGAACCGTATTATCGTTTTTTCATCTTGAGAGCAAATATAAATGGACATTTGTTCATAATGAAATTTTAATAATTATCTTTACAAAAAGAAGCGATGAAAGTTTCGATTCTTACCGACAACTATCCCGGTGACAACACCGGAGCGGAGCACGGCCTCTCCTATTTTGTAGAGCATAACGGCACAAAGATCCTGTTTGACACAGGGCAGAGTGCTCTCTTCCTGCAGAACGCGTTCAAAATGAATATCGATCTAATGGAGAGGAATCTGATCATCCTGAGTCATGGTCACTTTGATCATGGAAACGGACTGGCACATCTTACAGGTGGCAAGCTGCTCTGTCACCCGGGTTGTTTTGTGAAGCGATACAGAACCATCGATCACACCTACATCGGTTTAAAGAACAGCCGGGATGAAATCGCAGAGAAGTTTGACCTCATCACCGGCAAAGCACCTTACCGTGTCAGTGACTCTGTGCTGTTTTTGGGTGAGATACCACGCATTACCGATTTTGAATCGCAACATACCGCATTCTCGTTCGAAGATGGAACAGCCGATTTTGTTGCGGACGATAGTGCTATTGCACTGCAGACAGAGAAAGGGTTGTTTGTGATCACCGGATGCGGTCATGCGGGGATAGTCAACACCTTGGAACAGGCAAAAAAAGTAACCGGCGAGCAGCGGATTTACGGTATCATGGGCGGCTTTCACCTGAAGGAGCGGGATCGGCAAACCATAGAGACTATCAATTACCTGAAAAAAAATAGGGTGAAACATGTCATCCCCTCGCACTGTACCGCCTTGCCTGCACTAGTGGCTTTTTCGGAGATCTTCCCGATTCAATCGGTAAAAACAGGTGATTGTTATACTTTTTGATGGACCAATTCGTAAGTTCAACTCAGAAGTTGCAATATCCGGGAAATAATGGCGGAAGTAGTAGTTTTGATATACAAATATCGTTGGACGATAGAACTAACATTTAAGCAACTGAAATAGAATTTTCGACTGTATTTATTTCAATCGAATTTATGGGGGGGGTAGGGGAAGTTTGGGGTAAAATTTGGGATAAGTATTATTTTAAAAAAAATAACTGCCTAAATATTAAGCAGTTATTTGTGAAGGTTGTTGTCCTACCAGGATTCGAACCTGGACCAGCTGAACCAAAATCAGATGTGCTGCCGTTACACTATAGGACAATCCTTACTCGCTTCGTAAAAAGTAGTGCAAAAGTAAGATAATTTTTGCTATTTTGCAACCACGGGCGATTTTTTCTTGGTTTTTTGCAACAGAATAATCGAAAAACATCAGTCGGGGTGTGCACTTCCAATTTAAACTTACGTGNAGTTCGTTATGATTTCTTTATTCTGCTATTAGCAGGAAATAATTTTTTTTGCCACGTTGAGCGATAACGTATTTGTTTCCGATGAGATAAGAAGAATCGATTACGGTATCGGAATTTTCCAATCGTTCTTTATTGATTGTTACTCCTCCCGATTTTGTGATTTTACGCATTTCGCTTTTGGAAGGGAAAACAGCAGCCGTTTCTGTCAGCAAGTCTACGGCTTTGATGCCTCGTGAAAGCGCTTCTTTTGAGATAGTGAATTGGGGAACTCCTTCAAATACTTGAAGGAATGTTTCTTCGTCGATGGAACGCAAGGTTTCTGAAGTTGCTTTTCCAAATAATATTTGTGAGGCACTGACAGCCATTTCGTAATCGCTGCGTGAGTGCACCATTACGGTTACTTCTTCTGCCAATTTTTTTTGTAGCGGGCGCAGATGCGGTGCCTTTTCTTGTTTGGCTATCAGTGCATCTATTTCGTCTTTGGAAAGAGTTGTGAAAATTTTAATATATTTAGCGGCATCTTCGTCACTTACATTCAACCAGAATTGGTAAAATTTATAGGGTGAAGTATATTTTCGGTCGAGCCACACATTGCCGCTTTCGGTTTTTCCGAATTTACCGCCATCGGCTTTGGTTATAAGAGGACAGGTAATGGCATATACTTCTCCTCCTTCAATCCTGCGAATGAGTTCTGCTCCGGTGGTAATGTTACCCCATTGATCCGATCCNCCCATTTGCAATCGGCAACCTCTTTCACGATATAAATGTAGAAAATCGTATCCCTGAATNAATTGATAAGAAAATTCGGTGAAAGACATTCCTTCTGTAGAATCGGCGCTAAGTCTTTTTTTTACGGAATCTTTCGCCATCATGTAATTAACGGTAATGTGTTTGCCAACGTCGCGAATAAAGCTCAAAAAAGTATANTCTTTCATCCAATCATAGTTGTTNACCATGACGGCTTTATTAGGTATATTGCTTTCAAAGTCGAGAAATTTGGCCAGTTGCATTTTGATTGCTGCTTGATTATGACGGAGAGTCTCTTCATCAAGAAGTTTTCGTTCGGCCGATTTCATTGAGGGATCGCCTATCATTCCGGTAGCGCCTCCTATCAGGGCTATTGGTGTGTGACCGGCTCTTTGTAAATGCTTTAGCATCATGATGCCCACCAAATGTCCGATGTGAAGCGAATCGGCTGTTGGATCTATCCCCACATAACCTGAGGTTTTTTCTTTCAGCAAATATTCTTCCGTTCCGGGTATGATATTTTGAATCATACCTCTCCAGCGTAGTTCTTCTACAAAATTCATACGATGTCGATTTGTTTGATTTGTTAAAACATTTGCAAAGGTACGACTTTATTTTCGGAAAATTAAACCGGAAAAGTTGCACTTCTAAATTGAACTTAGCCGATAATTGTTGTCATCGTTTTGGACGCAACATTGTAAGAAAAACCATGATATTCATGATTTCGAGACGTCCCAGCAACATGTTTGCGGATAAAACATATTTTGCAGCGTCGGGTAAACTACTGTAATTTCCAAGCGAACTTACGTTTCCGAAACCGGGACCAACATTCCCGATAGTGGCTATTGAAGCGGAGAAAGCCGTCATACCGTCTATATTCATGGCGGCCAGCAATAAGGTTGTTACAAAAAAAGTGATGATGTACAACAGAATGAAAACGGCTGTCTGCAATTCCATATCGCTGTCGATGAGTGTTCCATCAATTTTTATGGCATAAATTCCTTGAGGATGTTTGGTAAGCCTGATTTGTTTTATCATCGATTTGATATAAATATAAATTCTGTCGAATTTTAATCCTCCCGAAGTCGATCCCACCATTCCGCATTGAATGGTAAAATACATTTGTATCAAGATCGCAAAAATAGGCCAGTGGGGGGTGTCCACAATGGAAAATCCGGTAGTTGTACCTAATGAGATTACCTGAAATGCTGCATATCTTATTGATTCTCCCGGACCATAAATTTTTTCTGAAGCAAGTTGTGCTGCAACAAGAAAAATTCCTATTACGAATACCATTACATAAGCCCGAACAACATTCGAAGTGAAAATATTTAATTTTTTCCCCCGAATGGTATTGTATACCAACCCGAAATGCATACTGCTTATCAGCATAAAAAACATGATGATGATTTCGATCGATATACTGTTATAATGAGCAACACTTGCGTTTTTTGTCGAGAATCCACCCGTAGCAACGGTAGCAAACGAATGGCAAACGGCATCGAACCAATTCATGCCGAAAAATTTCAATAAAACGGTTTCTACGGTAATGAGACTTATGTAGACAATGACGATAATATTGACGATTTTTTTTGTTTTCATCCGAAAGTTCAGCATGGATAATCCGGAAACTTCGGAATGATAAATGCTTGAACGAATCCTCTTTTTTTCAGGAAGGATAACCAATACAAAAAGAATAATGCCTATTCCACCAATGAAGTGAGTGGATGCTCTCCAAAACAATAATCCTTTGGGCAATATTTCAACATCGTTCAAGATGGTAGCCCCGGTTGTGGTAAATCCCGAAACGCTTTCGAATAATGAATTGGCTAGCGTAAATTCCCCTCCCCATACCAAATAGGGAATCATCCCTACAAGGCAGGTGATTATCCAACCGAGAACACTTATGGCAATTCCTTCTTGAAATGTGATATCTTCTATTTTTGCAATAAATATTTGAGGAAGTATTCCCAAAGCAACACATACCAATGTTCCATACAAAAGTGGTATAAAAGAGTTTTCGTGAAGAAAAAAAGATATCGATGCAGAAATACACAAAAATAGTGCATTAAAAAGAAGAACAAACCCTAAATATTTCAATATAGCTTTTGTTCGTATCATGTGGATTATTTATTTTTCGTTCATTGAACTTTCACAACTTGTATTTCGGTTGCAATTATGGAAATAGGTATCAACTAGGTGAATCCTATTCGATTATAATAATTGGTGCAAAGGTACGTGTTTTTGAGGCAATTTTTCAAAATTGGATGTAAACTTTTATGAGAAAAAAGAAGTGGAATGCATTTTGATTATCATTATGCATTCCACTTCTTAAAAGATTAAGCGGTTTGTTTTATTGTATCAATGAAACAAACTCACTGTTTGTTCTATATTTAGCAAATTCCAAATCGTTTGCTGCTTTTTGAGCCATCGATTTGTCGCGCTGAATTGCCGTTTGAAGATTTGTAAGAACATCGTTGAAGTTGTTTGTTCTTGCAGCAACGATTGCAGCCAGATAAGCGGTGGTTGCATCGGGATTAGGAATAGCGGCAAGTGTCTGCGATGCCTTGCTGTAATCTTTTACCAGTAATTGGGCTAAGGCCGCATTGTTCGATTTTAGATTGCCGAAAGCTTCTGTAGCTTTGTTATATTCTCCTTCCTTCAAATAAAGCAATCCGAGAGCAGCATTCAGGTTTTTTGCACCACTTGCTTTACCAAGCAACTCTTCTGCTTTATCGAGATCGTTATTTATCATGGCTATTAATGCCAGATTCATATTTACTTCAGGAGCATTTGGGGATATTTGTGCGGCACGGTTAAAGGATTGTTCTGCTTTGTTTATATTGCCTTGTTTATAGAAAAGCACTCCCAAATTGTTCCATCCTCTGTAATCTTGTGGGAAATTTACCGTGATATATTGATAGATGCGTTCTTTCTCGGCATCATTATCGGTAAGTGTGGTTGCGTAAAGTAATTCTTCTATGTTTAATTTTTTGGGATCATTGCGCCAGAAAGACATAATTTCATCATCGGTTTTACCAATTATATTTATACTGGCGATTAATCGTGCACGACGCAGCTCAGGAAGAACGGTTTCGGCCAATTCTTGGTATATATGCGAAAGATTTTTAATTTGCTGTTCACGTTCCTCAGGATCGGTATACATTGACAATATTCTTATGATAAGTTCTTTGTCTTGTAGATCCGAAGCTTCCACCAACTGCTTGAATCCTTCCCAGTCTTCTTCCGTGTAATGGGTATTGATATCGGTAGAAATATTTTTCTTTTTAAATTCCTTATCTAAATAATTCAAAGAATTTTTTAGGCGCTGTTGGGCAAGGGTTTCATTAAGTGTTAATGGTCCATCGGGCGAAGCATACCACCTATTTCAAGCGCAATTTGCTGTTTAGGATTGCTAAAGGCTTCCTCAACGCGTTTTTTCCATGCCTGAAGCCCTTCTTTGGTTAGTTCACTTTGTCGTAATTCGGCACTTTCAATCAGAAACATAATCGCTTCTTCTTGTTTCTCTTTAATGATGCGTTGAAAGTTATCGTCTGAAAATGAGGGATCTGTCGTTAATGCATCAGCCAACACAGAAGTAGTAATTACACCATCGGCAACTTTTACATCGGGAAGATTTGCTTTTTTATTTTTTATTTGTGCGTCAAAACGCATAAAAAGTTCAGCAACTTCCATTCCTTTCTGATAAGGAAATTTAAAGTTCATGACGAAATTTCCTCCTCTTTTTTTAGGAATCGTTATACCGTTCCCGGCCGCTTTTTCGCCCTGATAGGTATAGGGAGTTGCTTTCAATTCCTTGTTTCCTGCGTATTTAAGCACAGGTGTAATAGTTACTGTTGCATTGGGATGGAACCATTTTTCGGGGAATGTTCCATTAACGGTCACAGGCACTTCCATCCCAACTGTTTCAAGGGGAGAAGGTGTTACTTTAAAATTGGATTGAGACAGCGGCTTAAGACTGCTGCTGCACGAGGTAGCAAACAGAACAATAGCTGTTGCCAACGCTAGGGATACGTTAAATAATTTTTTGCTCATAAAGAAATAAATTTATTATAGATTAGTTTTTCATTCATTATATCCTAAATCGTTGTACAAAGCTATCGATTTTTCTTTAAAAAAGAAAGAGAATTTTTTCACAGATTGCACATTTAATTTTTATTTAGAATTTAAACTTTAAATCCCATTTGTTTTAGTAAATCTGCAATGGTTGGATCTGCATTTATGACTGTATATGCGTTATACTCGCGTCGGAGAGGATAATGTGAGCGAAAGTAATAAAATTTATCGGGTGATTTTTTTAATTCCTTTGTTTCTTTCAAAGGATCATATGTATGAAGAACCGCGCAAAGCGTTTGTTTTTCGGGGCTGACCCCTTTCAGGTCTATGATAGGATTTGGGGGAGGGGGAACAGGCGGCATAAGTTTTACGGGATCGATATCGAAATGAAAAAAATCACAAAGATTTTCGAGTGTCATTTTGGTTGCTGTCCATTTGCCGTCGGCAGAATATCCGGCAACGTGTGGAGTAGCAATATCGGCCATTTCCAGAAGTTCGGTGTCGATGTGGGGTTCGTTTTCCCAGCAATCGATTACCGATCCCGATACGAGACCCTTTTTAATTGCTTTTTTCCATGCTTGAGTATCGGTTACACTGCCACGACAAGAATTGATAAGAATGGGTTTTTTATCCAATTCGTTGAAAAAATCTTCATCGACCAGATGCCATGTTTTGTGTTTTCCTGTTTTGGTAAGCGGTGTATGCAGTGTGATGATGTCCGACTTATTTTTGATGGTTTCCAGATCAACAAACATGTTGTCGGCATTTCCTTCGCGTTCCTCTCGTGGTGGGTCGTTCAATAAGACTTGCATACCCAGTTTTTTGCAGGCGGATTCTACTTTGCTTCCAACATTTCCAACACCCACAATGCCGATAGTTTTTTTTCTTAGGTCGAATCCCTTTTTCTCGGCCAGGATCAGCAAAGATGCCGTCACGTATTGCTCTACCGATCCGGCATTGCAACCCGGTGCCGTACGCCAAGCAATACCGTGCGTATCGCAATAGTGAGTATCAATATGATCATAACCTATGGTAGCCGAACAAATGAGCTTTACAGATGATCCGGCCAGTATTTCTTCGCCAAAATGCGTTACCGTTCGCACAATCAGTACATCTTTGTCTTTTACCGTTTCTTTGGTGAACCGATTCCCGGGTAGGTATTCTACTTCGCCGAAATGTTCAATGGCGCCTTTTAAATAAGGAATATGGGCGTCTGCCAAAATTTTCATTGTTCGAATTGATTTATAAAGTTTTTTTCAACCAGGCATCCATTCCTTTTGCGGCTTTGCGTCCATCTCCCATAGCGAGGATGACGGTAGCTCCGCCGCGCACGATGTCGCCACCTGCGAATATATAATCTACACCGGTTTGCATGGTTTCTTCGTCAATGACTATTGTTCCATAAGGGGTGACTTCTAAGCCGGTAAAAGTAGATGGAATTAAAGGATTGGGAGAGACACCGATGCTTACAATGACTTCGTCAACTTCTATCCATACCGTGTCGCCTTCAATAGGGATAGGACGACGGCGGCCCGAAGCATCGGGCTCGCCAAGTCTCATGCGTTGCAGCAACATTTTCCGAACGTGTCCTTTTTCATCTCCTTCGTATCTCAAAGGATTGTGCAAGGTGAGAAATTCAATGCCTTCTTCTTTGGCATGTTTCACTTCTTCGATTCGAGCCGGCATTTCTTCTTCTGAACGTCGATAAACGATCATTGCTTTTTCTGCACCCAGGCGTCGTGCTGTGCGAACGGCATCCATAGCGGTATTTCCTCCGCCTATTACCGCCACTTTTTTTCCGCGATGAACGGGAGTATCGCTGTCGGGATCGGCTGCACGCATTAAATTTACGCGAGTAAGATATTCGTTGGCCGACATAACCCCAATAAGGTTTTCTCCCGCAATATTCATAAAATTGGGAAAACCGGCTCCACTGCCAATAAAGATGCCTTTATAACCAAATTCCTTTAAATCTTCTTGCGAGATGGTTTTACCTATTATGCAATTGGTTTCGAATTTTACGCCCATTTTTTTTAGCACCTCGATTTCGGTATCGACAATTTTGTTGGGCAAACGAAATTCGGGAATACCATAGCGAAGAACTCCTCCTAATTCGTGTAACGCTTCAAAAACAGTTACTTCATATCCCAGTTTTGCCATATCTCCTGCGAAAGCCAAACCGGCAGGCCCCGATCCTACAACGGCAATTTTAATTTCGTTTGTTGAAGCGGTTTCCGGGATGGAAATATTTCCGCTTTCATGTTCATAATCGGCTGCAAAGCGTTCCAGATGACCAATGGCAACAGCTTCTTTTTTGAGTTTTTGGACGTAAAAGCAGTGGCTTTCGCATTGACGTTCCTGCGGACAAACCCTTCCACATACAGCGGGGAGTGTATTGGTTTCTTTCAGTGTTTTGGCTGCTTCAAGAATTTCGCCCCGCTCAATGTTTTTGATAAACTTTGGAATGTTTACCTCCACGGGGCATCCCATGATGCAGGTAGGATTTACACAATCGAGGCAGCGATGCGATTCGGCAAGAGCCAGTTCCGGTGTAAGTCCAAGATTTACTTCCTGAAAATTGTGAATACGGATTTCCGGTGGTTGTTCGGGCATTTTTACGCGAGGCAGGTCTGTGCGTTCTTTATTTTTCATTGTTTTACGTAACGCTTCGCGCCAAGGCTGATTTCGCTCAGCATGCAAATATTCTTTTGAAAGCATTTCAATTTGTTTTTAAACTNTTGACTAAATTCAGAATTGGTGTTTCAATCGTAGGCATTCAATCGCATGATCAATTCATCAAAATTAACTTGATGAGCATCGAATTCGGGACCATCGATACAGACGAATTTTATTTTACCGCCTACTGTTACTCGGCATGCTCCACACATACCCGTACCGTCTACCATGATGGGATTTAGTGAGGCGATGGTGGGAATATTGTATTTTTTGGTGAGTTCCGAAACAAATTTCATCATAATCGTAGGACCGGCGGTGACGCATAAATCTACTTTTTTACTTTGGATAATCTCTTCCACACCTTCGGTTATCAAGCCTTTTTTACCGTATGATCCGTCGTCGGTCATGATATGAACTTCATCTGCAAATTGCCGAATTTCATTTTCCAGAATAATGAGCTCCTTGGTGCGTGCAGCCAATATGGCAATTACTTGGTTGCCTGCCTTTTTCATTGCCTCAACGATGGGCAATATGGGGGCAATACCTACTCCGCCACCTGCACAAAGTACGGTGCCAAAATTATCGATGTGCGTGGCTTTCCCCAGTGGTCCCACCAAATCGGTCACATAATCGCCAACATTGAGTTCGCAAAATTTTCCCGACGATTTTCCCACGTTTTGTACGACCAGCGTAATCGTTCCTTTTTGTGGATCGGACGATACGATGGTATAAGGTATTCGTTCTCCCTTTTCCCCAATGCGAACAATCACAAAATGGCCTGCTTTACGGCTTTTGGCTATCAATGGTGCTTCAATTTCGAATTTTACGACCTTTTCCGATAAGTATTCTTTTCCTACGATTTTATTCATGACAAATAAGGGTATTGGTATTCTCTTATTTAAAAGACTGAACTTTATTTTACAAAAATACACTTTTTTGTGTGAACAGAAACCGGAATTCCAAAATAACGGCAAAATTTGGAGAAAAATAGAGTTTTTAGTTGAAAAATTGTATTTTTGTACAACAACGAAATTAAAGCAGATTGATTATCTTTGTGTTGTATCGTGTAATATAAAAAAAATTAAATTATGAAAGATTTCAGTGCAAATGCCAATGCAATTTTTGACCGCGCCATTGAAGATTATCATCTCGTGAATCATGTAGATGCCGTTATGAAAAATCCGTTTCAACCCGGGACAATCGATTCGCTTCTTTATGAAAAGAATTGGATTGATGTGGTTCAATGGCATCTCGAGGATATCATTCGTGATCCTGAAATTGATTCTAACAAAGCATTGGAAATCAAACGTCGCATAGATCATCGAATCAGGAAAGAACGGATTTGGTGGAAAAAATCGATGATTATTTTCTTAATTTTTTCAAAGATGTAAAGCCCCTTCCCGATGCTTCCATCAACACCGAAAGTCCTGCATGGGCAATTGATCGATTATCGATTCTTGCCGTAAAAATTTATCATATGCGAGACGAAGTTAACCGGATCGATGCTAACGAACAGCATGTAATTAATTGCCGTAGAAAATTGAATGTTCTTATTGAACAGCGCGAAGATCTCTCACTTGCCGTGGACACCTTGCTGCAGGAAATTGGCGAAGGAAAAAAATACATGAAGGTGTATAGGCAAATGAAAATGTATAATGATCCTTCTCTTAATCCTGTGTTATATCGTAAACAACAAGATAATGGCTAATGTTTTAGTCATTCGGCTGTCGGCATTTGGCGATGTAGCGATGCTTGTTCCACCTTTATATTCGGTGGCAAAGGCATATCCAAACGATACCTTTTACGTTTTGACAAATAAAAATTTTGTTTTGCTTTTTGATCTCGGATTGTCCAATATTCATCCTATTGGTGTTGATCTNGCAGATTATAAAGGCATTAAAGGATTGTTTCGTTTGGGAAATTTTCTTCGAAAATACGATATCGATAAAGTGGCCGATGTGCANGATGTATTGCGAAGTAAGTTTTTGAGGACTTACTTCGCTTTTTTAGGAAAAAAAACAGTTCATATCGATAAAGGAAGAAAAGAGAAGAGAGCCGTTATTTCACATAAAGTTCCCTTACAACCGCTAAAACATACCATTGATAGATATAAAAATGTTTTTGAAGCAATGGGATATGNNGCGGAAATGTCATTTTCTCATTATTTTTCCAATGTNTCNGNTGAGATNGCATTGCCTGAAAATATTTTTTTGGATGAATCGAAAAAAAATATCGGAATAGCTCCTTTTGCCAAACATAAAGCAAAAATGTATCCGNTGGAGAAAATGGAGCAAGTAATAAATAACTTGTGTACTCGTTCCGATATCGTTATTTATCTTTTTGGCAGTCAAAACGAGGCTGAAATATTGGAAAGATGGCAAACGAAATATAATAATGTAGTTTGTATTGCGGGGAAGCTCAATCTCGCTCAGGAGTTATTTCTGATGTCTCAACTTCGAGTAATGCTTTCTATGGATTCGGCCAACATGCATTTGGCATCGTTGGTAGGTGTTCCGGTGGTTTCTATTTGGGGAGCTACTCATCCGTATTTGGGTTTTTATGGTTTTAGGCAGTCTATTGATGATGCGGTTCAGATCGATTTGGATTGTCGGCCGTGTTCTGTCTTCGGCAACAAACCATGTAGGCGCGGCGATTATGCATGTCTAAATTATATTGATTCCGATATTGTTATTCAGCAATTACAAAAGCATTTAGATTAATTTTCGACGCTATTTTTTGTTCTAATTAAACCTTTTATGTATTTTTGTGTCATAGTTAACGGAAAAAGAGATCATTGAAATATGGGGTTGACCGGTTTTGACAGCGAGCAGAAGAGGTTTGCAAGCATGCAGTGCGTTGACGTTTTTTGCACTTTAATCTCAAACGTCGAATCAATAACTGGCAATAACAACTATGCTCTTGTTGCGTAATCGAAGTACAGTAGATTAATCGCTTAATCCCGGCACAAGGTGCTGGGACAAGACATCACCCGGAAGCTGTGGCTCCGAAGCATTCCGATATGGTGGTGCAGATAAATCGGAGATAGGATAGGCGATGCTTCGGCGCTTAT
>JGI24708J26588_10002913_pt1 | contig 12749 bp, 8 predicted proteins | sample BioPla1DNA2_FD_26588 | JGI IMG/M metagenome (IMG submission 26588) | reverse complement strand
GCAGTCTCGAACGTGACTTACAGTTTAAGTACAAAGGGGGAATATGAGTGAGGAGAAGAATAACAATTATATTATGTGTGGCCATGCTCCTGCAACTGTCTATAGGTGCGGCACTTGGGCTGGCAGAAGATGCAGGTGATTCGATGGCACAGCCGGAGTTGGTGTCCATAATGGCAGCAACATTATCTCCCGGAAATGTTGTAGGGACTACTTCAGCAACGATTACCGGCCATGTTTACGGCAGCTTAGTTGTTAATATAACTGAGGCAGAGATCGTAACACCCTATGTAGGAGACCCACCCCCAACTGCCGGGGATAATTTGATTACAGGCTATGAGTCAGGTGCTGATATTAATGCTGGAGTAGCAGCAGGTAATTGCCTGCAGGTTTATGCTGTTGATATGGAAGACCAGGCCCGGATAGTAGGCTTTTATCAGGCAGAGCTGACAGAGGCGGATATAAAAGAAGTAGATATGGAAGAAGTGCCGGTTGAAGACCGGATGATGCTCGATATGGCGCCTATGTCTGGGGAGCCCGTTATTATAACAACAGATAATGGAGCAATAAATAATGATGGAATCTATAAACTATCCGCAGACTTTACAGGAGAAATTTCCATTGGGACTGCAGCAACATCGGTTACGATAATAGGCAACGGTTTTGGGACGCAGCATATAGATACATATATCAACGTAGCAAGTGGGAGAAGTAGTGCTCTAACTCTTACCATTGTAGATTTGAATATTCAAGCACCAGTGGATAAACCGGGAATAGATTTCAGTTCTGCTGGTAATTATGCCCATGTACTGGATATAAGCGGTTCCTCAAAAGCAGCAGGAGATACTGACTATGCCGGGATACAGGTGCCTGCGGGAGTATCTCTCACTATTACATCAACATCTAATGGATCACTGGAAGCTGTAGGAGGCCAAAATGGAGCGGGTATCGGCGGAGGGAAGAATGGCCCAGGGGGCAACATCACTATTTCCGGCGGTATTGTAACAGCCCAAGGTGGTAGTGGCAGTTACCTTAGCTATGGAGCAGGTATCGGTGGGGGAGGGAGTGAATCAGGAATTGGAGGTTCAGGGGGCACCATAACCATCTCTGGCGGTACTGTAACAGCCCAAGGTCAATATGCTGCAGGTGTCGGTGGCGGAGGAAGTCAATCAGAGGGACAGGGAGGTTCCGGAGGCGCCATTACCATTACTAACTACCCTACAGTCATAGCTAGCAATGGAGGATCTACTGGTCTGGCTGATATCGGAAATGGATATAAAGCTAATCTTGCAGGAACAACTACTATTAAGAATGGAAGTGGTACAGATTTAACATATATTAGACTGCAAGTAGGCAATTTGTCATCTGCTACGGGAAATAAGATAACAGTTAATGGACAGGAATATGAAATCAATAACGCTGGGCGGACTGGGTTTTTTGTGGATAAACCAACGTCAAGTCTGGATATTACCTTGAATCTTGCCGGATATGACCCAGTTACAATAAATAGTAACCCGGGAGATGTTCAAAACCAAAAAATATATATGAATTATGGCATAAATATTAAATATGAAGCCGCAACAGGCGGAACAGTAAGCAGAGCTAGTGAAACCCCGGCGTCAATAACGGGAGTAGCCCAAGGCTCAACAGCAACAGCAGATACTGGTTATAGCTTCAAAAACTGGACTAAGGATGGGGTACAAGTAAGCACTGATGAACATTTTACTCCGGCTAAACAAAATGGACTAAACGTAGCAGCAACCTATATTGCGAACTTTATGGAGAATTACACCATCACCTATCATTTAGACGGGGGCATCAACGGTGCCAATCCCACAAACTACAACGAAAATACTCCTACTATCGCACTGCTGCCGGCAAGCAAGACCGGCTACAAGTTTACAGGCTGGTTTGATGCACCGACAGGCGGAACACAGGTGATGGAGATTGCTAATGGTTCCACAGGANATAAGACACTTTATGCCAGGTGGACAGAGATCGATTACACCACCGACTACGAAATCATTGGAGATCCTACCCACTACACACTTTCGGAAAATGTACTCACTATCGGCACAGGGGCAAATGGTAATACCATAACCGTTAAGGGCACAATGAACGGAAGCACCCTTGCCATTGCCGACGGTGTTACGAATCTTACTCTAAAATTGAATGGAGTGGAGATTACCAGCACCAGCAAATCACCAATCGACCTACAGGGAAATTCTAAGGTGACTGTAGAGGTAGCCGGCGGTACAACAAATATATTAGATGCAAGTGGAGCAGCAAATAAAGCAGGTTTGCATGTTCCGGTGAATGCTTCTTTGACGATTACCGGCACAGGATCCCTTGAGGTGACAGGCGGCAATACTGCTGCAGGGATTGGTAGTGGTGATTTAGCTGTAAGAAGCGGTACTATTACCATCAACGACGGCACAATAACCTCAACAGGTGGAGCGGGAGGTGCCGGAATCGGAGGAGGTAAAAACAGTTCTTCAGGAGCAATTACGATTAACGGAGGCACTGTTACTGCAACAGCACCTATTGGAGCTGCCGGTATTGGTGGTGGCAATAGTAGCGAAAGTACCTATATAACTATAACTGGAGGCACAGTCATTGCAATGGGTACCACTGGGAGTGCAGCGATCGGCGGAGGATGGCAAGCTAATGGCGGTACAATAATTATCACTGGTGGCACCATCAATGCAATAGGCGGCAATGGAATTGGCAGTGGTTATCAATCCACAACAGGCAGCAAGATCACCATCGATCAATCTGCTGATGTTACCATAGTATCAGATTTTAACAACTTTGCTATCAATGGAGATAGCACAGGCATGGTCATAAATGCAAAGTTGGATGCTGCAATAAGCACAAGTGAAAGGTTCTTAGAAATGGATTCACGCATATTGAGATTACCAGCATCGACCAAATGTTTTGCATTCTCTGCAGCGACGGCTTCGAAAATATTTGTTTATTCTGATAAGTTATGTTTGAATCTGATAGGCAGGATCGTAACGGATTCAGGACAGCCCGAAATTCCTGTTACCAACTTAGGTGTGGATCCGACAAATGTCACCCCGGTTAAGTTTCAGACTTTGCTATCCGACAGCAATGTGGTCATTAGTGCAGTCAACCCAAGCTATGAGTATATAGGCAGCCCACTGATTCCGGAACCTACAGTAATATTCGGTTATACTACTATAGTAAAAGACACCGATTATACCTTAAATTATAGTGATAACAGTAATGTGGGTACGGCTAAGATAACCATTACCTTCATAGGTAAATACTACGGTACTGTAGAAAAAACATTTACTATAACCAGGGCAAATCTGGCTGCTACCGTCGAAGATTACAGCCGAAGTTATGGGGAAGCCAATCCGGAATTCGTAGTAACCGTGACCGGATTCAAGAACGGGGAAACCGCCTCCACAGCATCAGGTTACAACGCACCAACCGCTAGCACTACAGCTACGGCAGCAACGGGGGTAGGGACTGCAGAAATAAGCATTACTGGGGGAACGGCAGATAATTATACCTTTGATACTAGTGACAGAGGGAATTTAACTATCACCCCAAAAGCCTTGACCGTAATAGCTGCAGCAGATGACAAAACCTATGACGGAACCTCAGCAGCAACCGGAACTATAAGTCTATCCGGAGTTGTGGGGGCAGACGATGTAACCGCTAACGGAAGTTTTTCCTTTGCCGATGCGGACGCCGGAAACGGAAAAACCGTACATGTTACTGGCATTACCCTGGCAGGAGCAGCTGCAGGCAACTATAGAGTCGATGCCAGCACCACAACCACAGCAGATATAACCCCAAAGATTCTTACCCCGACAGCCAGGGCCGATGATAAAGTCCATGACGGCACTACCTCGGCGTCTGGAACCATCACCTTTTCGGGAATTATTGGCAGCGGCGATGTTTTTGCATCGGGAACGTTTGCCTTTGAAGATGCTCAGGTTGGTACAGATAAAGTCGTAAACGTAACAGGAATCAGTTTGGGTGGAGCCCAGGCTGGCAATTATTCTTTGAGCACCACTACAGTAACAGCAACAGCCGATATTACCAAATCAACTAACGCAGACTTGTCCGGTCTATTGGTAAGTGGCGGCTTGATTCTATCTCCGGCGTTCAGTGCTGCAGAGACTAACTATAGCGGGAATGTAAGTCATAACACCAGCAGTATCGTTATCACCCCAACAACAGCTCACAGTGCAGCTACGATCAGAATCAACGGAGATATAATGACCGGAGCAAGTTCAACCGTATTACTAAATGTAGGAAACAATACGATTATCATTGAGGTCACGGCTCAGGATGGGGTTACGAAAAAAACCTACAGCTTAAATATAATAAGAGGCAATGCCTCAAGTAACAACTCTTCCGGCGGTAGTTCAGGAGACATTACACCTTCGACATCTGCCACCCCTGCACAGCCGGACAACAACGGCATTGACATACTTGTCAACGGGAAAACAGAAACCGCTGCTACGGCAACAACCAGCCAGGAAGGCGATAGAACAGTAACCAATGTAATTGTGGATGACAATAAAGTAGAAGAAAGACTGGAGCAGGGAGGCAACCATGCAGTTGTAACGATTCCTGTCAACAACGGTGCTGATGTTGTAATTGGAACCCTGAATGGCCAGACCGTTAAGAATATGGAAATGACTGAATCTGTACTGAAAATCACAACCGACCAGGTTACTTACACACTTCCCGCTTCGCAAATAAATATCGATGCCGTTTCCCAGCAAATCGGCAGAGAAGTGGAGTTAAAAGATATCGCGGTAAGCGTGAGAATATCCGAGCCCCCCGCAGAGACGGTTAAGATCGTCGCCGATACTGCCAACCAAAACAATTATCAGATTGTAGTCCCGCCCATTGAGTTTGCAATCACCTGCTCCAGTGGTAATAAAACGGTAGGGGTCACTAAATTCAATGCTTATGTGGAAAGGTTGGTAGCCATACCTGAAGGTATCGATCCGTCCAGGATCACCACCGGTGTTATAGTGAATTCCGAAGGTACTTTCTCTCATGTACCTACCGTGATTACCGTAATTGACGGAAAATATTATGCCAAAATCAATAGCCTGACCAACAGTACCTACTCCGTCATCTATAGTCCCAAAGTATTTAAGGATGTTGAAACACATTGGGCCAGGGATGCCATCAATGATATGGCATCGCGATTAGTGGTAAGCGGGGTAGGCCAGGATACATTTGAGCCTGGTAGAGATATTACCCGAGCCGAATTTGCCGCCATTGTAGTCAGGGGTCTAGGGCTTATGCGTCCCGGAGTTGGCCAGGACAATTTCGATGATGTTATCCAGAAGAACTGGTACTATGATGCCGTTACCATCGCCGGTGAGAATGGTATTATATCCGGATACGGATACGGAAAATTCGGACCTGATGACCAAATCACCCGGGAACAGGCCATGGCCATGATTGCCAGAGCCATGCAAGTCACCAAACTGGAGGCCAATCTTACCGACAGTGAAACAAACAAGGTACTGGCAGGATTCACTGACGCCAACAGAGCCGCCGACTATGCTAAACCCGGTATAGCCGCCTGTGTGAAAACCGGCCTAATATCCGGACGGAACCCCAATACCCTTGCACCTAAGGACAACATCACCAGAGCCGAAGTAGCAGTAATTGTGCAGAGATTGCTGCAAAGATCTGGTTTGATATGACCAGGCTAAATATTTATCAGACAACTATAAAGTAGCTTTTGAAGTTACTCAGACCGTTGATAAACTGTAAATAACAAGAAGGTTGAGATTGCCGCGCCTTCGGCTAGCACCTTAGTAGCGAGCAAAGGGAGCATCAGTAGTACTGAAAGTGCAATGACACTAGAAAACCTGACATTGCAAGCAGCAGGCGTGGCCATCTAATTTCTGTAGCTTTTTTGACACTATCTAAGCAGTTTTTACAGCTGCTTACTATATAAGGGTTAATATTCGTGCAAGAGTACTGTGAAATAGGACTTGATTTAGGCTTGAAATGAAGGCTTCCTTGTTCTTTTGTCGAATGATAGGGTCGTATAGTAAGAAGCCATTGAAGAAATAATTAATAGAGCTGACAATGCTCTCTGTGAAGGAAAGTGTACCGGTGAAATCAAGGTAGTTATCGCATTTTAGATTGGAGTGTGAGATAAATGGATTGTATTGAAGCGATTATGACCAGGCGAAGTATCCGAAAGTACCAAGAGGCGGAAGTCCCCCAGGAGGATTTGATAACCATTTTGGAGGCGGGTCGTTGGGCTCCTTCCGCTGGTAACTATCAGCCCTGTTATTTCGTGGTGGTTGATGATGCCAATAAGCGCAAAGAGCTTCAGGAAGCTGCTTATGGGCAGGAGATCCTCAATACCGCCCCCCTGGTTATCGTAGTATGTGCCGATCCTCAACGTACCTCTGAATATGGCGAGCGAGGCATGAAACTCTGGTGTCTATTGGATTGCGCCAATGCCGCCCAAAACATGCTGCTGGCTGCTCATGCCCTCGGCTACGGTTCTTGTTGGATGGGTGGTTTTAGTGAAAGCGGGGTCAAAAAGGTATTGGGATTACCTGAGGATTTTCGTGTCATGGCCTTGCTGCCCATTGGCAAAGCAGCGGAAGAGCCAGATCCTCGTCCCAGACGACCATTGGATGAGATGGTACGCCGCAATCAATGGTAAACATGGTAGACATGAACTAAAGAAGTGCAGGAGTGATTTTTTATCAAATCACTCTTGCACTTTTTGTTGTTAACAAATATAATCAAGGTTGTAATGATTACAACTGTGCAGTGATTTCTTACTAAGGGGTGGTGAGTTAATGAAAACTTCGCTAGAAGTCTTGAAACAAGAATTATTAGATAATAATATTCATCTGTCCCACCAAAGGCTAAAGGTTTTAGAGTACCTTATTCAAAACCACAACCATCCCACCGTAGAACAGATTTTTACTGATCTGCACAAAGATATTTCTACACTGTCAAAAACAACCGTATACAACACCCTGCGGGTACTAGAAGACGCTGGTTTAGTTCGGGTAATTACCATCGAAGGTACGGAAACCCGATATGATATTGAAGTTGAGAACCACGGTCATTTCAAATGTAAATCCTGTGGAAAGATATATGATTTTGAGATTGATATGAATGTTTTAAGCTCCCCTGATTTAGAGAAATTTCAAATCAGTGATAAAGATGTTTATTTCAAAGGCATCTGTCCGAAATGCTCTCAACATTAATTAAATAAAGGAGGCAATGACATGGGAAAATATGTATGTTCTGTTTGTGGATACATCTATGACGAGACAGACGGCAGCCCTGAAGCTGGTATTGCGCCAGGCCATTCCTTTGCGGATCTGCCGGATGATTGGGTGTGCCCCATTTGCGGAGCTGATAAAGACGCATTTGAGAAACAGGGTGAACCTGACACAGTCGTCGAAAAACGGACGGTAACTGTGATGGAGACTTCCTCTGATATGAAGGAGATGTCTGCCTTGGAAATGAGTGCTCTTTGCACTAATCTAGCCCGTGGATGCGAAAAACAGTATATGCCGGAAGAGGCTGCTGCCTTCAAGGAACTGGGCGCATATTTCCAAGCCGCTTCAGCATCTGCTCAGGCACCCGAATTTGATCAGTTACTGGCTCTCATTGAAAGAGACCTGGAGGAAGGTTTGCCCAACGCCCATGCCGTGGCATCCGAAAATAAAGATCGAGGCGCGTTGCGAGCTCTGACCTGGAATGAAAAAGTTACTCGCATTCTAAAATCCATTTTGACTCGCTATCAGAAAGAGGGCAACGCCATGCTTGAAAATAGTGGTGTTTATGTCTGTACTATCTGTGGCTTCATTTACATAGGAGATGATCTGCCGGATGTTTGTCCGGTTTGCAAAGTGCCCAACTGGAAATTTGAAAAGGTAGAAGGGAGGTAGCGCGAATGTACGAAAAATACGCGGTAAGAAATATTCGTCTTTGCACCAAGGACTGCTTGTGTCTTTATGTTTGCCCAACTGGTGCCACCGATACAGAAAATAGCATTATTGATGTAAGTAAATGTAACGGCTGTGGAGATTGTGCCGCTGCCTGTCCATCGGGAGCTATCTCCATGGTACCTTTTAAGTATCCACCGCAGCAGCCTAAAACAGAGGCTGTGGTTGGTGCGATGAACGTGCTTCTGCGCAGCAAATCCCAGCAGGAAAACATAGCAGCTGGATTACCTGGAAAATTGGCTGTTGCCCTGGAAAAATCCAACCGTATCATGGCAGAGGATATTATCCGGGAAGCAGGATATATGATTTCTCAGAGCCAGAATACTCAAGATTTTCTCCAATCACTTTTGGATAAGGAACAACCCGAAGGTTTCCCCAAAGAAGTGGTAGGAAAGTTATTACAAACTTTTAATACGCATAAGGAGGATGACAAAATGAGTGGAAGCAAAACCAAGGACAATCTGATGGAGGCATTTGCCGGAGAATCTCAGGCTAACAGAAAGTATATGGCCTACGCCAAGGCAGCTGAGAAAGAGGGAAGATTGAACGCAGCCAAATTATTCAGAGCTGCAGCCGATGCTGAAACCTTACATGCCCTAAAAGAATTTGAGTTAGCCGGAAAAGTTGGTTCAACCGCTGATAATCTCAAAGATGCGGTGGCTGGAGAAACCTATGAATATCAGGAAATGTACCCACCCTTTATTAAGGAAGCTGAAGCTGAGGGCAATAAGGCGGCAGCTATGATATTTACCTTTGCCATGAAAGCGGAAGAGGTGCATGCGAGACTTTATCAGGAAGCCCTTGAGACCCTTGACCAGACCGAAGAAGTATTTTACTATCTATGCCCGGTCTGCGGAAACATCGAGAAATTCCAGCCCGAAAAATGCAGCATATGTGGTGTTCCCGGAGATAAGTTCATTAAATATTAATCACAAATCATTCAACAAGAATCAAGGGACACAGTGGGATGGCCTAGAAGCCCCACTGTGTCCCTATATTTGTTATGTTATATGATTCATGCTAGAATACATTTTAGTTATGATGATTTAGTGGAAAGGAAAGATGTCTGGGGCGCAGGGAATAATTACTCTCCGTTATCGTAGGTTTTTATATCTACATTGGTCAGATCCCTGACCGTGTCTTCGATGACGTGAACCTGCAGTGTCTCATCCTTATCCTTTATAAATCTAAAAATCCCATTATTAAAGTCTGTTCCAATCTCTTTAAAGAAGATCCCTTCATAACAAAAGTCTTTTGGGTGTCGAAAAACTAGGCGGAATTCTTCTCCTTCTTTAATGAGATAGGCACGTACACCTTTTTCATAATTGCTATCGGGGTCTCTAAGATAGCGGGCGACCGAGATTATATGTAGGTCTACAAAGGGAATCTCCCTCAAGAGCAAGTTAACGATGGACTCTCGTGTAATTTGCTCCCAGCGGCTTTGAACGGTTTGTCCCATCACAATTTGAGTTACTTTTCTTTCTCGAGCTGTTTCAGCGATAACCTTGTATACCGGGCGGCAGTCGTTATCTTTGAGGATAAAAGCATCGGCGCCAAGCTCCTGGGCCAAATGTTTCCATTTTGCTATATAGCTGGATTTCTCAGCATCTAATTCATCAAAAGGTTTGGGATCCACGGTAAGAATGTAACAGGGGCAATGAAATGTCTTGGCGATCTTGTTGCCACGACGTATGAGGCGCTCGCCGTTTGGTCCATAATTGATGCAAACGAGAATTCCCTCATCCATCTGTTTTATTTTATTAAACATATTTTGCACCTCATATTCGATAATTATTTTTGACTATAGCTCATGGGACAAATTCAGTCAACTGTGGTTAAATTCGTAGTTACAAAGGAGAAATGTACATGGAATGGTTTTTCCTCATGATGGGTTTGCCCTTCCTATTTGCACTCATTGTCCCAACTTTATATAAAAGATTTACCCCCCAAATCCATATTGGTTGGTTTGTTCTGGCGATCCCTTTGTCAGTTTTCGTTTATCTGCTCTCTTATATACCGCTGATCTTGGCAGGGGAGACCTTGTGGGGAAAACTGCCCTGGATCCCTTCTTACGGCATCGACCTGACTATGACCATAGACGGATTATCAATGGTCTTCGGTCTGATCATAAGCGGTGTGGGCTTTTTAGTGGTATTATACTCAATCTACTACCTGTCCCCTAAGAAAGAAGCCTTACATAATTTTTATATCTACTTGCTAATGTTTATGGGGGCAATGCTGGGGCTGGTTTTCTCAGATAACATCTTTGGTCTGTATGTTTTTTGGGAAATAACCAGTGTGTCGTCATTTCTATTGATCGCCTACTGGTTTCAACGTGAGAACTCTCGGGCAGGTGCACTAAAATCTCTTTTGATCACTGTTTTTGGTGGGTTCTGTATGTTGGCAGGGTTTATTCTACTTTATATTATTACTGATACCAGCAGCATTAGGGAAATGATGGGGCAAGTGGCCCAGATCCAGTCTCATGGATTGTTTGTACCCGCTATGCTCTTAGTTTTATTAGGAGCCTTTACTAAATCGGCTCAGTTTCCATTTAGTATTTGGTTACCCGATGCCATGGAGGCACCCACCCCGGTCAGTGCTTATCTGCATTCTGCCACCATGGTGAAAGCGGGCATATATTTGGTTGCTCGTCTTACTGCTATTTTTGCAGGAGGAGCCCTNTGGTTCTGGCTGGTATCAAGCATTGGTCTGGTCACCTTGTTTTACGGAGCCATCAATGCTGTAAGGCAGACCGACTTGAAAGCTCTATTGGCCTATTCTACCGTGAGCCAATTGGGTCTGATCATGAGTCTGTTGGGACTGGGGTCGGCCGCCCTCTGGCCAGAGGCAGGGAACCTCAGTGGATTATTTGCCCTAGCTTTCTTTGCGGCCGTTTTTCATTTATTCAACCACGCTACCTTTAAAGGATGCCTTTTTATGGTTGTAGGGATAATTGACTTGGAAACGGGAACACGTGATATTCGGAAACTAGGTGGCTTAATGTATATCATGCCGGTGTCTTTCACTCTTACCATGGTCGGAACCTTATCCATGGCGGGCTTGCCTCCCTTCAGCGGGTTTTTGAGCAAAGAATTATTCTTCACTGCGCTTCTCAATGCATCCCACATGACTTTTTTTAATATGGAATCCATTGGTATACTTATCCCAATTATGGCCTGGATAGCAAGTATCTTTACATTTATCTATTGTATGATCATGCTATTCAAAACCTTCACGGGCAAACCTCACTACCCCAAGGTGGGGAAAAATGTTCACGAAGCGCCGGTGGGTATGTTGATCCCTCCTACGATATTAGCTGGGTTAGTGCTAGTGGTCTTCTTCTTCCCCAATCATCTGGCTCAGTCCATATTATTACCTGCCTGGGCAGCGATTGTGCCTGGTCTAGCTCAAAAGGGTATTCTGCAGNTCCAGATAAGTGCCTGGCACGGGTTGAGTCCAGAACTTTTCATGACTGTGGGAGTAGTTATCATAGGAGCCTTTCTTTACAAAAATTTGTCCAAGTGGCAGGGAATCTATCATTGGTATCCCAAATCCTTAACCTTGAACAACATCTATTATGGTTTCTTAAAAGGGATGGAGTCGTTCTCTGGAGCTGTGACCCAGAGGTACATGACCGGCTCGGTGCGGGACTATTTGGTATACATTTTTATATTTATCGTGATGATCGTGGGCGGTGCTCTGCTGTTAGGTCAGGGTTTTAAGTTCGCTCCTTTCCAGGATGCACCAGTAAGCATTTATGAAATCGCTCTGCTCTTGGCTATGGTGGTTTTAGCAGTGACGGTTCTGTTTGCCAGAAGTAGGCTGACCTCCATCTTGGCGGTGGGGGCCTTGGGTTATATGGTAGCTTTCCTGTTTGTTCTGTTTCGGGCCCCCGATCTGGCACTTACCCAATTGGTGGTGGAAACAGTGACCACTGTCCTCTTTTTGCTGTGCTTTTATCATTTGCCTAAAATAAAAAAAGACAACTCTTCTTGGCGGGTCAAAGCCACCAAGGGGACGATCGCCCTCGGTATGGGTCTGGTGATGACCTTGGTGGCTTTATCAGTGAATGGAAGTCGCTTTTTCCCATCTATCTCCTGGTTCTATGAGAACGCCTATGATCTGGCTGGGGCCCAAAATATTGTCAATGCGATTCTGGTGGATTTTCGTGGTGTTGATACTATGTTGGAGATTTTGGTTCTGACCATGGCCGGACTAGGGGTATATATTCTCGTAAAACTACGCAAAGAGGGTGAAGAACGTGAAAGAACCTAATGACGTGATTTTGCGAATCGTGACCGGGGTAGCGGTGGTCATTATTCTGACCTTTGCTATTAATCTTTTTGTCTCCGGTCATCATAACCCTGGAGGCGGCTTTATAGGGGGCCTAACTTTTGTGAGTGCTATTGTGCTCCTGTTTTTGGTCTATGGCATTGAGAAGATAAGAAATAACATTCCTCTTGATTTTAAAGTTGTGGCTGGAGTAGGAGTTTTGATCGCGGTTCTCACTGGAGTCAGGGGAATGTTGGTGAAAGAGCCTTTCCTAACCCAGATCTTTGGCCATGTCTATGTGCCCTTTTTTGGAGAAACGGAATTGGCCACGGCAGTTTTATTTGATGTGGGTGTGGCCCTGGCAGTGATTGGGGCCTCTTTGACAATAATAATAAGCATAGGTGATGATCGATAAATGGAAACCGTGATGTCCATCGCTATAGGGAGCCTCTTTACGATAGGAACGTATTTAATACTTTC
>JGI24708J26588_10002911_pt1 | contig 12753 bp, 9 predicted proteins | sample BioPla1DNA2_FD_26588 | JGI IMG/M metagenome (IMG submission 26588) | reverse complement strand
TATCTTGCCAAAGAGGTATTGGATATAGAAAGTAAAATGGTGTATTTTTGTGATAAATCTGATGAAATAAAGGTAGAAAATATAATATATGAGTTTGAGATAAAAATTGATTTTCGGACTGAGAGTAGACAGGATATTAAATATTAGGGGGGAGACTATTGAGTAAATTAAACGTTGATCAGAAAAATGTTAAGGAGTTGTTTACAGGTAGGACTGCCAATTATCTTATACCAGATTACCAAAGACCTTATGCCTGGGATGAAGATGAGTGCCAGACCTTGTGGGATGATATATTTGCCTTTGCTTTTCCAGATAATAATATTGATTTATTTGGATCTGGTGATGAGTATTTTTTGGGAACCATTGTTACCTATAAAAATGATAATGAGCAGTCAGAGGTCATTGATGGGCAACAAAGGCTGACGACTCTTTTACTACTATTAAGAGCTTTTTATGATAGGTTTGAAAATATGAGTGACAACCACTCTAAGAAGATGAGAACTAACATAGCCCAATGTATATGGAAAACTGATGAATTCGATGTTGCTGATATGAAAAACTTAAAAATTGATTCTGAAGTTGCCACTGATGATGAAAAAGAGGAATTTTTAGAAATATTAAAAAGTGGGAAATATCCAAAAAAATCTAACAGCAAGTATGCTATGAATTTTAAATTTTTCCAAGAAAAGATTGAAGATTTTATTTCCGAATATCCCTCTTATTTTCCGTTTTTACCTGCAAGGATCCTAAATAATTGTATTCTTTTACCTATTGAGGCAGATTCTCAGGATACTGCCCTTAGAATATTCTCTACTCTTAATGATAGAGGTCTACCCTTGGCAGATGCGGATATATTTAAGGCTCAATTTTATAAATATTATGAGAAGAAGGGAACCAAGGACAAATTCATTGATGATTGGAAAGAANTATCAGCGATTTCAGATGCCATCTTTAAACCTTCAGTCGGAACTCCTATGGATGAATTATTTACAAAACTTATGTATTATATTAGGGCTTCAGAAGGNATAAGGTATACAACTACAGAGGCCTTAAGAAGATTTTATGAATATAATAAATACTCAAGACTTTTAAAAGATGATACTATAGACAAGCTTTTAAGTTTAGCCAATTTCTGGAAGAGTGTGGCAGAAGAAGATAGGGAAATATTTACTGAAGGAGTTATAAAAAAACTTTTTGTCTTAAAATATGCCCACAATAGTATGTGGGAGTATATAACTTCTGTTTATTATCTATCTATGAAAGATCAAGATGATAGATTGGATAATGATCTGTTTGAAAAGTTTTTATCAAAAATTACAGCCTTCATATTAGCCTATGGCCTAACAAATCCAGGCTTAAATGCTTTGAGGACTCCAGTATATGCTGAGATGATAAAGATAACAAATAAGGAAGAGATTAATTTTGAGAAATATAAATTTGAAGAAGATAGTCTCAGAAATATCCTTCAAAATTACAAATTTACTAATAATAGGAAGATAACAAGATCATTTGTAACCTGGTTTGCATTTAGCTTTGAAGGACAAACTTTACCGGCTTCANACAAGACTTATTTTGACATTGAGCATATTTATGCTAAAGCTAGGCATAATAAGGAAAATAAACTGTCTAATCCTAACAATTTAGAAAGTCTAGGAAATAAGATACTACTTGAGAGATCTATAAATATCAGAGCATCTGATTATAGATTTGAAGATAAGAAAAAATATTATGAAGGCTATACAGATGCAAGAGGAAAAAATCATCCAGCTAGTATTATAGAGGAGTATAAGGGGCTTGTCGAGAAGCAAGATTTTCTAGAAGAAGATATTGTGGAAAGAGCTATGCAGATAATGGATAAATTTATTGAATATTTAAAAGTAGAGGATTTAATAAAGTAATGTCAAGTATCATTACAGGATAATGTGTAATATTAAAACCAGGGTTAAATAAAATAAGCTTATGTGTAGTAGATTTAGTATTTGTCGAGTAGGTTAACTAGAAGTGGAGTAAATATCAATTAGTTCTAAATACTATTGGTTTTGGGACTGTTCTATGGGGTTTATTTGAAGATGCAGTGGGAATTTTTTGTGACGAGTAAATATAATTCGTGTCGAGTAGAATTATAAAGTCACCTGGAACTGGGACTGGAATGGGTAAAAAAATATCTGAACTGGTACTAATGGAACGAACAGAACGAAATTGTGCTGTATCAAAACCCTTATATTAAGCCATTTAGCATTTAACGAATGTTAGAAAATAAAGAATGGGAATAATATACTATTATAAATTAGGAGGAATAAAATGATTGACCAAGAATTGGCAGCAAAGATTGACCACACATTGTTAAAAGCTGATGCTAAGGAGGAAGATATTAGAAAGCTATGTGATGAGGCTATTAAATATGGATTTGCGACAGTATGCGTTAATCCGTGTTATGTTCCTATGGCAAAACATTTACTTCAAGATACTAATATTGGAATTACAACAGTGATCGGCTTTCCTTTAGGAGCTACAACTAGTACAGTAAAAGCAGCTGAAACCCAAGAAGCCATAGAAAATGGTGCTAACGAAATAGATATGGTAATAAATATAGGAGCCCTAAAGGATAAAAAGTATGATTATGTAAGANACGATATAAAAGCTGTTGTTCATGCTGCAAATAATAAAGCAATAGTAAAAGTGATTATTGAAACGTGCCTTTTAAGCAATGATGAAAAGGTAAAGGCTTGTTTGCTGGCAAGGGAAGCTGGAGCTCATTTTGTAAAGACTTCTACAGGATTTTCAGAAGGTGGAGCAATAAGAGATGATATTGTATTAATGCGAAAAACAGTAGAAGACACTATGGGAGTAAAAGCTTCAGGTGGAATTAAGACCAAAGAGGATGCAGAAGCCTTAATAAGAGCTGGAGCTAACCGCTTAGGAACTTCTTCTTCCGTTTCATTTGTAGAAAGTGTATAATAAAGAATTTTTACGAACGTTCCTTTTGTTTTTTAATAAAAAGTTCGAGAAACTGTTGACAATATATGATATTATTTGCTACAATACATTTGTGAATAAGGATATTAATATTTTTTCACTTATATAAATCCGGTAATATGGTCTGGATGTTTCTACCGACAACCTTAAATTGTCTGGCTATGGGTGAAATGAACGGCTTAATTATACTTTATTAATAGGTTCGTTCCTTCATCTTTGAGGGAACGGATTTTTTAATGAGGTACGAATTTCCATATTAATTTATGGAAAGTAAGCATAGCTTTTTCAATTTAAATTATTAAGGGAGGAAATTGATAATGGCACAAAGCAATGCAAGTAAAAAGCCTCAAAGTAATAGTTTATTAGAAAAGGTGTTTAAGTTAAGTGAGCACAAGACTAATGTTAGGACAGAAATAATAGCTGGCTTTACAACATTCATGACCATGGCCTATATTTTAGCTGTAAATCCTAATATCTTAGGGAATCCAGATGTTGGTATGGATCCTAATGCTTTATTTACTTCAACTGCTTTAGCAGCAATCATCGGAACTTTGTGTATGGCGTTTTTTGCAAATTATCCCTTTGCTTTAGCACCTGGTATGGGATTAAATGCGTTCTTTATCTACACAGTTTGTCTTAAAATGGGCTATAGTTGGCAGGTAGCTTTAGCAGCTGTATTAGTAGAAGGTATAGTTTTTATTGTTTTAACAGCATTTAATATAAGGGAAGTAATTTTTAATTCAATTCCACAAAATTTAAAACACGCAGTTGGAGCAGGAATTGGTTTGTTTATTACTTTTATTGGTCTACAAAATGCAAAAGTTATTGTAGATGATCCTGCTACACTTTTATCCTTGGGGGATGTAACTCATGTAGTACCTTTATTGGCAATTGTAGGTACAATTATTACAGCAATTTTAGTAGTAAAAAAAGTTAAAGGCTCTATTCTTATTGGAATATTTATTACTTATATCTTGGGTATTATTGCAGAATTAACTGGCTGGTATGTTCCTAATCCAGAGGTAGAAATGTTTAGTTTAATACCTTCTGGTATTGTATCAATGCCTCCAAGTATAAAAGCAATTTTCTTTAAATTTGATTTTACACATGTTCTTTCATTAAATTTCTTAATTGTTGTATTTGCCTTTTTATTTGTCGATATATTTGATACCTTAGGAACATTAATAGGAGTTTCAAACCAAGCAGGAATGCTTGATAAAGATGGAAAGCTCCCTAAAGTTAAAGAAGCTTTATTTGCTGATGCTATTGGAACAACTGCTGGAGCAATTCTTGGTACTTCTACAGTAACAACTTACGTTGAAAGTGCTTCAGGTGTAGCTGAAGGAGGAAGAACGGGCTTAACATCTGCTGTTACTGCAATCTTTTTTGCAATTGCATTATTCTTCTCACCAATTTTCTTAGCGGTTCCAAGTTTTGCAACTGCACCAGCTCTTATCATTGTTGGGTTTATGATGATGCAGTCTGTAACTAAAATAGATTTTACAGATGCTCAAGAAGGAGTCCCTGCATTCTTAACCTTGATTTTTATGCCATTAGCATATAGTATTGCAGAAGGAATTGTATTTGGTATAATATCTTATACAGTTATTAATGCTTTAACAGGGAAAGCAAAGAAAGTTCATCCATTAATGTATGCTTTAACAGTCATATTTATTTTGAAATTTGTTCTTGAAAAATTAATTTAATATAAGCCTTGTATGACTGGCGGATAATGGGAAAACCCATGGGGAATACAAGGTAGAATTTGCCGACCGCCTGGGCAGACGGAAAACTAAGCTTTCTGTTTGTTCAGGCGGTTTTTTATTTTTTTACCATACATTTTATAATGTAGGAGGATGATGAGAATGTTTAAAAAAGAATGGAGGGCTTTTAAAGAAGGGGATTGGCAAAAGGAGATAAACGTAAGAGATTTTATCCAAAAAAACTATACCCCTTATGATGGCAATGAAGACTTTTTGGAAGGAAGCACGGAAAGGACAAGAGCACTTTTAGATAGATATAAAGATTTATGTCGTTTAGAGTCCGAATGGGGAGGAGTTTTAGATATTGATACTTCAACTGTATCCTCCTTGCTAAATTATTCACCTGGTTATGTCGATAAAGAAAAAGAGATTATTGTAGGCTTGCAGACAAATAGGCCTCTTAAAAGAGGAGTAAATCCTTTTGGTGGAATACGTATGACAAGGCAAGCCTGCGAAGCTTATGGGTATAAATTGGACAGAAAGGTAGAAGAACATTTTGAATATAGGACAACCCATAATGACGGGGTTTTTAGAGTTTATACAGATGAAATGAGAAAGGCGAGAAGGAGTGGAGTTATTACAGGACTTCCTGATGCTTATGGTCGAGGAAGAATTATTGGAGATTATAGGAGAATACCCTTATATGGCGTAGATTATCTTATTGAGCAAAAGAAAATAGATAAAGTTAAGCTTGGGAAAAAAACTATGGATGAAGAAAATATCCGGCTTTCAGAAGAACTCTATAGGCAAATAGACTTTTTAGAAAAATTAAAACAAATGGCAAGTATGTATGGTTATGATATATCAAAACCTGCAAATGACGGGAAAGAGGCTGTTCAATGGCTATACTTTGGATATTTAGGGGCAATTAAAGAACAAAATGGTGCGGCAATGTCCCTTGGGCGGGTTAGTACATTTTTAGATATTTATTTTGAAAGAGATTTAAAAGAAGGAAAGTTAACAGAAATAGAAATACAAGAAATTATTGATGATTTTGTCCTTAAACTTAGAATGGCAAGGATGCTTAGAACTCCAGAATATAATGAATTATTTGCTGGAGATCCTCTTTGGATAACAGAGTCTATTGGTGGTATGGGTGAAGATGGAAGGACCTTAGTTACTAAAAGTTCATTTAGGTTTCTTAATACTCTTTATACTTTAGAACCTGCACCAGAACCTAATTTAACAGTTCTTTGGTCTAATAAGCTTCCAAAAAATTTTAAAAAGTTTTGTGCTAAGGTATCTATTGAAACTGATTCAATACAATATGAAAATGATGATATAATGAGAGAAATATATGGAGATGACTATGGTATTGCTTGCTGTGTGTCAGCCATGAAAATCGGGAAACAAATGCAGTTTTTTGGAGCAAGATGCAATCTTCCTAAAGTATTATTAATGAGCTTAAACGGTGGAATTGATGAAGTTAGTAAAGAACAAGTAGGGCCTCATACAGAAGCTATTTCTAGTGATATTCTTGACTATGATGAAGTTATGGAGAAATTTTCTTTCTATCGTAAATGGCTGTGCCAATTATATGTTAATACCATGAATATCATTCATTATATGCACGATAAATATGCCTATGAAAAGCTTCAGATGGCTCTTCATGATACAGATGTTGAGCGATTTATGGCCTTTGGAATTGCAGGCCTTTCGGTAGTAGCAGATTCTTTAAGTGCAATAAAATATGCAAAAGTAATTCCAATAAGAGACGAGGACGGAGTTATTACAGACTTTATAGTTGAAGGGGATTTCCCTAAGTTTGGTAACAATGATGAAAGAGTAGATAAAATTGCTAAGGAGTTAGTTATAGATTTTTATAACGAGCTAAAAGAGACTCCTGCATATCGTAATGCAATACATACTTTATCTATTTTAACCATTACTTCAAATGTGGTATATGGAAAGAAAACAGGAAATACACCTGATGGAAGAAAAAAAGGTGAACCTTTTGCACCTGGTGCTAATCCAATGCATAATAGAGATGAAAAGGGAGCCCTAGCTTCTTTGAATTCCGTAGCAAACTTACCTTATAATAGTTGTAGAGATGGAATATCTTGTACTTTTTCCATAGAGCCTAACACTTTAGGGAAAACTATAGAAGATCAAAAAAATAATCTTATAGGAATATTAGATGGTTATTTTTCACAAGAAGCTCATCATTTAAATGTTAATGTTATTAATAAAGAAAAGCTTATAGATGCTCTAAAACATCCAGAAAAGTATCCTAATTTGACAATAAGAGTGTCTGGTTATGCAGTTAACTTCCATAAATTAAGTAGGGAGCAGCAAGAAGAAGTAATTAATAGAACATTTCATAATAAATTATAATAAATATGAAAGGAGAATTAGGATGAAACGTGCTTTAATCAGTGTTTCAGACAAAACAGGAATAGTTGAATTTGCAGAAAAAATATCAGAGCTAGGTTATGAAATTATATCTACAGGAGGTACTGCAAAAGCCCTTGAGTATGCCGGAATTAAAGTAATTAATATTAGTGATGTTACAGGATTTCCGGAATGCTTAGATGGAAGAGTTAAAACTCTTCATCCTAATATTCATGCAGGTCTTTTAGCTATAAGAAGCAGTGAAGAGCATATGAAGCAAATAAAAGAATTAAATATAGATACTATTGATTTAGTAGTAGTAAATTTATATCCTTTTAAAGAAACTATACTTAAAGATAATGTAGAATTAGAAGAAGCTATTGAAAATATAGACATTGGTGGACCTACAATGCTTCGTGCAGCAGCAAAAAATTACCGGGATGTAATTGTTATTGTAGATCCTAAGGATTATAAGATGGTATTAACTGAACTTAATAAGGGAGATTTATCAGAAGCAACGAGATTTTATCTATCTTCTAAAGTATTTGAGCATACAGCAAGCTATGATACTCTTATTGCTAATTACTTTAGAAAGCAAAGAGGAGATGATGGTTTCCCAGATACTCTTAGCTTAACTTTTGAAAAGGTTCAGGAAATGAGATATGGTGAAAATCCTCACCAAAAAGCAGCTTTTTATAAGGAAATAGGTAAAAATGTTGGATGCTTAAGTTCTGCAGTACAAGTTCATGGAAAAGAATTATCATTTAATAACATAAACGATACTAATGGTGCTTTAGAGCTTTTAAAAGAATTTGATGAACCAACAGTGGTTGCATGTAAACATGCAAATCCTTGTGGGGTAGCAAGTGGAGAAACTATCTATGATGCCTATATTAATGCTTACAATGCAGATCCAGTTTCTATATTTGGAGGTATTGTAGTTGCTAACAGAGAAATTGATAAAGAAACCGCTCAAGAAATGAATAAGATATTTATAGAAATCGTAGTTGCACCTTCTTATTCAAAAGAAGCATTAGATGTGTTAAGACAAAAGAAAAACATCCGTATACTTCAATTAGACAATATTTCAGCTAAACTGCCTAAAGGTTCTTATGATTTAAAAAAAGTAGCAGGTGGATTACTTATTCAAGAAGTAGACAGTTTACTTTTGCCTGATGAAGAGTTAAAACTAGTAACAAAAAGAGAACCTACTAAAGAGGAAATGGAAGACTTATTATTTGCATGGAAAGTTGTTAAATATGCGAAATCAAACGGTATAGCTATTGCAAAGAATAAACAATCATTAGGAATAGGACCAGGACAAGTTAATAGAATTTGGGCTTGTAAACAAGCAATTGATCACTGTAAAGAACACATTGGTGAAGAAGTATTAAAGGGTGCGGTTATGGCTTCTGATGCCTTTTTCCCATTCCCTGACTGTGTAGAAGAAGCAGCTAAAGCGGGAATAACTGCCATAATACAACCAGGTGGTTCTATAAGAGATGAAGAATCTATAGAAGCTTGTGATAAATACGGTATTACTATGGTATTTACCAACATGAGACACTTTAAGCATTAATAATAAACAAAAAGAATCATCAAAAAACTTAACTTTTGATGGTTCTTTTTTATTTTTGGCTATTAAATTTTAAATGAATTTCTTAATTTGTTTTGATAAAAAACTTTATGGAGGGCAAAGATAAGAAAAAGAATTTTATTTTTAAAAGCCTAAGTAAGCTAGTATAATTGCAATTATTAATAAATGTGTTACAATATTTAATATAGATAATAAAAAACTATAATGTTTAAAGACATTTTTTAAGGAGATGGACATAAATGAGCTTTGTTTTAGATGCCCATTGTCATACAGTTGCCAGTGGTCATGCTTACAGTACAGTACAAGAAATAGCAAAACATGCTTCTGAAATTGGATTAGAGCTTGTTGCAATTACAGATCATTCGGATAAAATGCCAGGGGGTGCACCCCTTTTTCATTTTCATAATTTAAACGTAATTCCCCAAAAAGTACATGGTGTAGAAATATTAAAGGGAGCAGAAGTAAATATTATGGATTATGACGGAAATGTAGACTTAGATGACTATACTATGGAGATACTTGATATAGTTATTGCAAGCTTTCATCCTCCATGTATAAGACCTGGGAATATTCATGAAAATACCCGTGCTTTAATTAATGTGATTAAAAATCCTAATATAGATGTTATAGGTCATCCTGGAGATCCCCGTTTTCCCATTGATATTAAAGCAGTGGTAGCAGCTGCTAAGGAATATGGTACATTACTTGAAATTAATAATAATTCTTTAAATCCCAATAGTTTTAGGGCTGGTGGAACAGATATCATCAAGGAAATAATTTTAGAGTGTGTAAGAATGGACATGCCTTTTATTATTGGTAGTGATGCACATATTTCTTTTGATGTAGGAAATTTTAAATATGCAGAAAAACTCATTGGCCAATTAGATATTCCTAAAGATTTAATTGTTAATACATCTGTGGAACTATTAAGGGAATTTATATAGCTTGACGTATTGCACTTTCATACTGTAAAATAGTAAAGAAATAATTATTCTATTAATTTACTACTTATTGGGTAGGTGAATATAAAATGAATAGCAAAATTAAAGATGAAAGTACGGACAGGCTTTTTGAGGCAATATTATTACTTAGAAATATTGATGAATGCTATTCTTTTTTTGAAGATATATGCACAATAAATGAAATTAAATCTTTAGCGCAGAGGCTTGAAGTAGCAAAAATGTTAAAATCAAATAAGACATATGCAGAAATTACTGAAAAAACAGGAGCCTCAACTGCAACAATAAGCAGGGTAAACCGTTCATTAACTTATGGATCTGACGGTTATAATATGATACTTGATAGGTTAAAAAAGAAAAAATAAAAAACAAATAATCCTTTCCATTAAATTATGGAAAGGTTTTTGTTTAACTAGAAAAGGAGAATTATTATGTCTTTACTTGAGGGATTAAATCCAAAACAAAAAGAAGCAGTATTATGTACTGAAGGACCTTTACTTATTCTTGCAGGAGCAGGTTCAGGAAAAACTAGAGTCCTTACTCATAGAATAGCATACCTTATTAAAGAAATAGGAGTTGAACCTTGGAGGATTCTTGCTATAACTTTTACCAATAAAGCAGCTAATGAAATGCGTGAGAGAGTTGATAAATTAGTAGGAGAGGGTTCGGAAGATATATGGGTTAGTACTTTCCATTCTACTTGTGCAAGAATTTTAAGGCAAGATATAGAAAGGCTTGGATACAGCCGTTATTTTACCATTTATGATGCAGAAGACCAAAAGACCTTAATAAGAGAGTGCATAAAAGAATTAAATTATAATGAAAAAAACTATCCTGTCGGCAGTACTTTAGGAGAAATTAGCAACCAAAAAAATGAACTAATAAGTCCTTTGGAATATGAAAAAATAAATCGAGGAGATTTTAGAAAAGAAAAATATTCTAACATCTATAAGCTTTATCAAAAAAAATTAGAATCCAATAATGCCTTAGATTTTGATGATCTCATCTTTAAAACTGTAGAGTTATTTACTTATAACCCTGATTTACTTGAATACTATCAAAATAAGTTCCAGTATATTTTGGTTGATGAATATCAAGATACTAATACTGCCCAATATAAACTTGTAAATTTATTAGCTTCAGCACATGGAAATATTTGTGTAGTAGGCGATGATGACCAAAGCATTTATGGCTGGCGAGGAGCTAATATAAGAAACATACTAGACTTTGAAAAAGATTTTAAAAATGCCAAGGTTATTAAGTTGGAGCAAAATTACCGTTCAACTAAAGTAATTTTAGAAGCAGCAAATCACGTAATAAAAAATAATTATGGAAGAAAAGCAAAAAGACTTTGGACAGAAAATGAACAAGGAAATTTAATTGAATTAAATGAGACTTTTGATGAGCATGCTGAAGCTGAATTTGTTGCAAGGGAAATAATCAAACAAATTGAAGATGAGGGAAGAGAATACAAGGATTTCGCGATTTTATATCGTACTAATGCCCAATCACGTGTGTTAGAAGAACATTTTGTAAAACATAACATAGCATATAGATTATTTGGGGGCATAAGATTCTATGAAAGAAAAGAAATAAAGGATTTATTAGCATATTTAAGAATTATTCAAAATCCTTGTGATGATTTATCCTTAAAAAGAATAATAAATGTTCCTAGAAGGGGAATAGGGGCAGTTACTATAAATAAGGTTGAAGAATTTGCAGCTGCTAATAACATGAATTTTTATGATGTTATAAGAGATAATGAAACAGTATCTGTATTTGGTCGAGCAGCAACTAAATTAAAAGATTTTGCTGATTTAATAGGAGCTCTTCAAATACAAGCCAGTATAGGAAGCGTAACAGAGCTTATTGAAGAACTTTTAAAGCGTACTGGATATTTAGAAGAATTAGAAAATGAAAATACTGAAGAATCAAAGGATAGAATAGAAAACATTAAAGAATTAATATCAAAAGCTGCGGATTATGATAATAAAGAAGGAGAAGAAGCAAGCTTAGAAGGCTTTTTAGAAGATGTTTCTTTAGTAGCAGAAGTAGATAATTATAATGAAGGAGATAATGCAGTTGTCCTAATGACTCTTCATAGTGCTAAAGGTTTAGAATTTCCTTTTGTTTTTATTACAGGACTTGAAGAAGGAATTTTCCCAAGTTATATGAGTATTGTATCAGAAAGGGAAGACAGTATAGAAGAAGAAAGAAGACTTTGCTATGTTGGTATTACAAGGGCAAGAGAAAAATTATATTTGTCTTATGCAAAATCCAGAACTTTAAGAGGACAGACTCAATATAACAGGGCATCAAGGTTTATTAAAGAATTACCTAAAGAACTTATCAATTTGGGGAAAGCAAATAAAAGTTCTGACCCTTTGGCAGGAATAAGACAAAGAAACAGAATATTAAATAATTATACACCTTATGAAAGTGCCTTAAAGAACAAAATACCTGCTCCAAAGAATATAACACTAGATTATAAAGAAGGAGATCTAGTTAAACATTTTAAATTTGGTGTAGGAACTGTTGAAAAGATTAGTCATGCAGGAGCGGACTATGAAGTAACTGTCAATTTCCCAAAATTCGGGCAAAAAAAATTAATGGCTGGTTTTGCAAATCTAAAAGTTGTTGATTAAAAAGATATTAGGAAGAATTTAAAGAAATTTTAAGAAAAACAAAGAAAGAGTGACTTATTCTAACACAATAACGAAATTTGCCTTATTAAAAGTCGTGGAAAAATTGTAATAAAAAGTAAATCATGATATAATGCTTTCAGTAGATTATTGCTGTTTTAATTAATTATATAAATATAAAAATTGAAGAATGGGAAAGTGGGATGTCATGAAAAAGGAGAATAATTCAGAGGTAATGAAGCTCATTGAAGTTACTAGAAAGTTTGTAGATTTTGCAGAGACTCTTCTTAAAACCGGAAAAATTACACAAGAACAATATCAAAACATGACTAAAAATAAACATCGCTTTCTTAATGATATGGAACGTAAAAAAATTATTAGTAAATAAAGGCTATGTTTTAAATCAATGTTGAAATTTGATGTAAATTCGTGAATATGCTATAATTATGCTACATACAACAGAAGGAGGGCATGACTATGGCGGG
>JGI24708J26588_10002908_pt1 | contig 12759 bp, 8 predicted proteins | sample BioPla1DNA2_FD_26588 | JGI IMG/M metagenome (IMG submission 26588) | reverse complement strand
GATGAGGTGTGAAATGGCAGGTAAAAGACAAAGGAATAATCGAAAAAGAAGATCAGCAAAAAGACTTAGAGTTATATTATTATTTGAATTAATGATACTGCTTTTGGTGGCAGGATCTTACTACCTTATTGCCAGGAGTAATAAGGATGGTGACAATGGAAAAGACAATAAACAACAAGTAATAGATAATCAAGATGGGAAAAAAGACAAAGATAAAAACGTTGATGAGAACCTTTCTCCTGAAGAGTTAGAAGCTTTAAAAGAACAAGAAAGACTTGAGCTTGCCATAAAAGAGCGAGAGGGTTTGGTTGAGGAAGCTAAGAAGCTTACTCTTAGTTATGATTATGATGGTGCTATAGAGCTTATTAAGAGCTATCAAGGAGATGAAGGTGGCTATGAAGTATATCAAACCTTAGTTACCGCTATTAATGAACTGGAAGAAGAGAAAAAGTCTCTGGTTTTATACGGAGGTTCATATACATCTGTTACACAATTTAACCATATTTTCTTTCATTCTCTTATTGCAGATAACAGTAAAGCCTTTGACGGTGATTATGACTCAGTAGGTTATAACATGTATATGACTACTACTACAGAGTTTAAGAATATGATGCAGTCTATGTATGAAGATGGATATGTACTTGTTAGTGTCCATGACTTGGCTAAACAAGTAGAAGATGAGAATGGAAAGCTTAAATTTGTTCCTGGAGAGATATATCTTCCTGAAGGGAAGAAGCCATTTGTTCTATCTCAAGATGATGTCAACTATTATGATTATATGGATGGGGATGGATTTGCTTCTAGGATAGTTATTGGTGAGGATGGTAAGCCCACATGCGAAATGATTCTAGATGATGGCAGTGTTGTACAGGGGGATTTTGATATAGTCCCAATCCTAGATGCTTTTGTTGAAGAACACCCTGATTTTTCATATAAGGGAGCCAAGGGAATTCTTGCTCTTACAGGATATGAAGGATCTCTTGGATATCGAACTGATGATCCTACTTCTCCTACCTATGAACAGGATAAAGAAACAGTTAAGGAAGTAGCAGAGGTATTAAAAGCTAATGGCTGGGAATTTGCATCCCATAGTTATAACCATAGGAATATGCAGGATAAATCTTTTGATTTTATTAAGAAGGATACAGATCGTTGGCTTGAGGAGGTTGGCTCCTTGGTAGGACCTACAGATATATTAATATTCCCCTATGGTGTAGATATTGAAAGTACTATGGGTCATTACTCCAGTGACAAATATCATTACCTAAAAGAGCGTGGTTTTAATTATTTTCATGGTGTGGATTCAAAGCCATGGATGCATCTAAAGGATGATTATGTAAGAATGACAAGACGACCCCTTGATGGACAGGCAATGCTAGAGTTTCCTCAAAGATTACAGGATTTGTTTAACTTAGATGAGATTATTGATCCAGAAAGACCATCAAAAAATTGGTAAGAATACTATAGGAATCCCTACATTATTGGGATTCCTTCATTTCGTTAGATAATTAGGAAAGGAGGAAGTGATAATGAGTTTTACACATTTGCACCTGCATACAGAATACAGCTTACTTGATGGGTCAGGTAAGATTATGGAGCTAGTACTTAGGGCTAAGGAACTTGGCATGGATAGTCTGGCGATTACAGACCATGGTGTAATGTATGGTGTAATTGACTTTTATAAGGCCTGCCTTTCACAGGATATCAAACCCATAATTGGATGTGAGGTGTACGTAGCCCCAAGTTCTAGACTTGATAGAGAGCCTGGTGCATCAGAGGATCGTTATTATCATCTTGTACTCCTTGCCGAGAATAATATAGGATATAGGAACCTTATGAAGATAGTTTCTAGGGGATTTATAGATGGGTTTTATTATAAACCTAGAATTGATAAAGAAGTTCTTAAAGAATATGGAGAAGGAATTATTGCACTTAGTGCTTGTCTTGGTGGTGAGGTGGCTATGAACCTTAGAAGGGGCTTCTATGAAGAAGCTAAGAAGGCGGCTCTTAGTTACAGTGATATATTTGGAGAGAACAATTTCTTCTTGGAACTTCAAGACCATGGCATCCATGAGCAAAAGACAGTTAACCAAGGACTGATTCGTATGTCTCAAGAAACGGGTTTAAAACTGGTTGCCACCAATGATGTCCATTATGCATATAAAGAAGATGCAGATTCCCATGATGTTCTTCTTTGTATACAGACTCAAAAGAAGGTTACTGATGAAAACCGTATGAGATATGACGGTGGACAATATTATTTGAAATCTCCCCAGGAGATGTTTGAAATATTTCCCTATGCTAGAGAAGCAGTGGAAAATACATATGAGATTGCAAAAAGATGTAATGTAACTATTACCTTTGGAGAATATAAATTACCCGTATATCCTGTTCCTAAGCCCTATACATCATTTGAATATCTTAGTATGCTTTGCCGTGAGGGTATGAAGGAAAGATATGGTGAGCTTACTAATGAGCTATTGGATCGTTTAGATTATGAGTTAAAGACCATTAATGATATGGGATTTGTAGATTATTTTTTAATCGTATGGGATTTTATTAAGTATGCAAGAGATAATAATATTATGGTTGGGCCAGGTAGAGGAAGTGCGGCAGGTTCCATTGTATCCTATACATTACGGATCACTAATATTGATCCTATAAAATATAATTTGCTTTTTGAACGTTTCCTTAATCCGGAGAGAGTGTCAATGCCTGATATTGATATTGACTTTTGTTATGAGAGAAGGCAGGAAGTTATTGATTATGTAACTGACAAATACGGTAAGGATAAGGTGGCACAGATTATAACCTTTGGTACTATGGCAGCCCGTGCAGTAATCCGTGATGTAGGAAGAGCATTAGATATGCCATATTCCCAGGTAGATACCGTAGCTAAGATGATTCCTAATGAGATAGGAATAACTATAGAAAAAGCTTTAAAAATGAATCAAGATCTTAGTAACCTCTATGGTGGAGATGAAGATGTCAAAAGACTTATAGATATGTCTAAGAAGCTTGAAGGATTACCAAGACACTCTTCCATGCATGCAGCAGGTGTTGTAATAAGTGATGATAGTCTAGTGGAATATGTACCCTTATCTCGTGCATCTGATGATTCTATTACAACTGAATTTACCATGAATACCTTAGAGGAACTGGGTCTGCTAAAGATGGATTTCTTGGGACTTCGTACCCTAACAGTAATTCAAAATGCAGTAGAACTAATTAATAGAGATAAAGGTCCTGCAGATAGGCTAGAGATAGATAAGATAGATTATGCAGATAGTAAAGTATATGATTTGATTGGAACTGGTAAGACAGAAGGGGTATTTCAGTTAGAAAGTAGTGGAATGAAGGCTTTTATGAAGGAGCTAAAACCCCATAGTTTTGAAGATATAATTGCAGGTATCTCCTTATATAGACCAGGACCTATGGATTTCATTCCAAAATATATTAAAGGGAAGAATGAACCTGATTCCATTAGTTATGAATGTCCAGAACTTGAGCATATACTGGCACCTACTTATGGTTGTATAGTTTATCAGGAGCAAGTTATGCAGATAGTAAGGGACTTGGCAGGATATAGTTATGGACGAAGTGATTTGGTTCGTAGAGCTATGTCCAAGAAAAAAGAAGATGTTATGATAAAGGAAAGGCAAACTTTCTTATATGGTAATCAGGAAGAGAATATACCAGGTTGTGTAAAAAATGGTATATCTGAAGATGTTGCCAATCATATATTTGATGAAATGCTGGATTTTGCCAAGTATGCTTTTAATAAATCCCATGCGGCAGCTTATGCTCTTATTGCCTATCAGACAGCTTACTTAAAATGTTATTATCCTGTGGAATTTATGGCAGCATTAATGACATCTGTTATTGATAACCCAGGCAAAGTGGCTCAATATATCTATAATTGCAGGCAGATGAATATAGATATCCTTCCTCCAGATATTAATGAGGGAGATAGTGTCTTTACAGTTCATAATGGAGCCATCAGATACGCCCTTTCTGCTATAAAGGGTATAGGTAAGCCAGTAATAGTATCCTTGGTAACAGAAAGAGAGGCAGCTGGTCCCTTTAATAGCCTTAAGGATTTTGCCAGTCGTCTTTCAGGCAAAGAAGTTAATAAAAGGACTATAGAAAGCTTTATTAAAGCCGGGGCTTTTAGTAATATTCATAATAATAGAAGGCAATTAATGATGTCTTATGTTCAGATACTTGATAGGGTAGCTGAGGAAAAGAAAAAACATCTAACAGGGCAAATGAATCTTTTTGACTTTGCAGGAGAAGAGGATAGAAAAGATTATGAAGTTAATTACCCAGATGTGGATGAATACACTAAAGAAGAGATTCTGGCATTTGAAAAAGAAGTACTAGGTATATATGTAAGTGGACATCCCTTAGAGGATTATAAAGAAAAGATTCAAAAAAATGTTAGTAGTTACTCTTATGATTTTATTATTGATGATGAGAATAATAAGCCTAAGGTTGAGGATGGAAGCAGACAAGTTATTGGAGGAATGATCACTACCAAGTCCATAAAGACAACAAGAAATAATAGCATGATGGCATTTATTACCCTAGAGGATATGTTTGGCACAGTAGAAGTTATAATATTTCCTAAGGATTTTGAAAAAAATAAACATATGCTTGAAATTGATTCTAAGATATTTATTCGTGGAAGAGTTACTATGGAAGAAGATAAGGATGCAAAGCTTATATGTCAAGATATAATTCTATTTGATGCTGTTCCTAGAGAATTGTGGATTAGATTTAATGATTTAAGTGAATATAGGAAGTCTGAAGAACAGTTATATACTATCCTTGAAGAGTTTGATGGTAATGATGCAGTTGTGATATACTGTGAGAAGGAGAAAGCCATAAAAAGGTTACCAAAAAGTCGAAATGTTAAAGTAAACCAAGTACTAATTTCAAGACTTAATGAAATATATACAGATAAGAATGTAGGTATTGTCGAAAAGAGTCTTGATTAAATATAAGAAATGCATTAAAATACAATATATTTTCAGATGAGTGGAGGATCATAATGGATAAGAAGAAAATCAAAACTATAGGTGTTCTTACAAGCGGCGGAGATGCACCAGGAATGAATGCCGCTATTCGTGCTGTTGTAAGGGCTGCATTAATAGAAGGTGTTAAAGTAAAAGGAATCCGTAGGGGTTATATGGGTTTATTAGAAGAAGATATTTTTGATATGAAATCAAAAAGTGTATCTGATATTATACAAAGGGGAGGAACTGTCTTATATACAGCTAGATGCCCTGAATTTGTAATACCTGAAAGCCAAGACAAGGCTGCAGAGTTATGTAAAAAGCATGGAATAGATGGTCTGGTTGTAATTGGTGGTGACGGTTCATTTCGTGGTGCGGCGGCACTTGCAGCAAGAGGTATTAATACTGTAGGAGTTCCAGGAACCATAGATCTTGATATTAGTTGCACCGACTATACTATAGGTTTTGATACAGCAGTTAATACTGCAGTTGAGACAATTGATAGAGTAAGGGATACATCAACATCCCATGAAAGATGTAGCATTATCGAGGTTATGGGAAGGCATGCAGGTCATATTGCCCTATGGTGCGGAATAGCCAATGGTGCTGAGGAAATTCTTATAGCTGAACGTTATGATTATGATGAAGTAAAGATTATTCAGAAGATAAACCGTAGAAGAGAAACTGGTAAAAAGCATTATATAATCATCAATGCTGAAGGCATAGGTGATTCTGAGAATATGGCAAAACGTATTGAAGCTACTACTGGAATGGAGACTAGAGCAACCATAATTGGACATGCCCAAAGGGGAGGAAGTCCTACAGCAAGGGATCGTGTCTATGGTTCTGTTATGGGGGCAAGAGCGGTGGATCTATTACTAGCAGGAGCAACTAATCGTGTTGTTGCTTATAAGGATAGCCAGTTTGTGGACTTTGATATAGAAGAAGCCTTAGGTATGACTAAGGATATTGATCAATATATGTACGACCTTTCCAAAAGACTTTCAAAATAATTGTCTTGAAGGGTTACTAGACAGGAGTAATACTAATGAGCAGAAAGACTAAGAAATTTTTATCATATTATAAGCCATACCTTGGATTGTTTGCGGCGGATATGTTTTTTGCCTTTCTTGCATCTGCCATTTCCCTGACATATCCAATAATCGTAAGATATATTACTAATAATGTATTGGTGAATTATGAGATTTCGGAGTCTGCACCTATTATTATTAAATTACTGTTTGCTATGATTGGATTGGCAGTATTAGAATATGTTAGCACATATTTTACGGCCTATAAGGGACATATGATGGGAGCCAAGATTGAGTATGATATGCGTACGGACATCTTTCAACACTATCAGAAGTTGTCCTTTTCCTTCTATGACAATCAAAAAGTGGGTCAATTGATGACAAGAATAACCAATGACTTATTTGATGTGACTGAACTTTGTCATCATGGACCTGAAGATATAATAATATCAATTATAAAATTTGCAGGAGCATTTTTTATATTAATTCAAATCAATGTGCCCCTAACATTAATAGTATTTGCTTTTATTCCAATAATGTTTACCTTTGCACTGTTAATGCGTAAGAGGATGCGAAGAGCTTTTAAGAGAAATAGGGAAAGTATTGCAGGTATAAATGCTCAAATTGAAGATAATCTATCTGGTATTAGGGTGGTAAAATCATTTGCCAATGAATCGGTTGAAATGGATAAGTTTGCCCTAGGAAATAATAGATTTGTGGAAAGTAAGCGAAATAGCTACAAGGCTATGGGAGCATTCCATTCAGGGCTTACCTTTTTTACAGCATTAATAAATGTTGCAGTTATAGGCGGTGGCGGACTGTTTATTGCTTATGATATAATCAATGTTGGTGATTTATTAACATTTTTATTATATGTAAATACTATGGTGGAGCCTGTAAGGAAACTTATTAACTTTACAGAACAGTTTCAAAATGGCATGTCTGGTTTTACCCGTTTTCATGAAATCTTAGAAATAGAACCGGACATAGTTGATAAGCCGGAGGCTATTACGGCTGATAAGGTAAAAGGGGTAATAGAATTTAAGGATGTATCCTTTAAATATAATGATGCAAAAGAAGAAGTGTTTCGAAATATTAATCTAAAAGTAGATGCAGGAGAATATGTAGCTTTAGTTGGCTCATCTGGTGTGGGAAAAACAACTATGTGTAGTTTGATACCTAGATTTTATGAGGTGTCAGAAGGATCAATTACAGTTGATGGCATAGATATTAGGGACATTAAACTTAAATCTCTTCGTAGTAATATTGGAATTGTACAACAGGATGTCTATCTCTTTGCTGGAACAGTTCTAGATAATATAAGTTACGGCAAGCCTAATGCTACAAAAGAGGAGATTATACAAGCAGCTAAGAACGCCAATGCCCACGATTTTATTATGGAGCTACCAGATGGTTACAATACAGATATTGGACAGCGAGGGGTTAAGTTATCAGGAGGACAAAAACAAAGGCTTAGTATAGCTAGAGTGTTCCTAAAGAATCCTCCGATACTAATCTTTGATGAGGCTACCTCATCACTGGATAATGAAAGTGAAAAGGTGGTTCAAGACTCCTTAGAAAAGCTTGCTAAGGATAGGACAACTTTTGTTATCGCCCACAGACTTTCTACCATTAAAAATGCACAAAGAATCTTGGTACTTACTGAAGATGGTATAAGTGAATCAGGTACCCATAAGGAATTATTAGATAAAGGTGGGGTCTACGCAGGTCTTTATAAACTATCATATGGTAAAGAAGAGTAAGAAATATTTATGGGCTGTCTCTTGACAGCCCATTTTAATGTTCTAAAAAATGCAATATATCTAAACTTGAAATCCTTTGGATTTTCGTAAAAAATTATGGAACTTATATGGTTACAAGTGCGTCTAATATACATAAAGGAAAGAAAAATATTGCATCCAAATTGTAATTTACATTGCAAAAAAGTACATGTATACTATAATTATCTTATAATTGGCGAAAATAAGATAATTATATAGGGGGATAATAGGATGCAAAAAGATAATCAAAATGACATCGAAAATAGTTCTCCTGCATATGAGATAGAAGCTTTAATCAGAGAATATGGCAACGATGTGCTTCGAACGGCATATATGTATGTCAAGGATATCCATACGGCAGAAGATATATTTCAAGAAGTCTTTATAAAAGTTAATAAAAACCTCTCTACTTTTCAGGGGAATTCAAGCATCAAGACTTGGATTATCAGAATAACCATTAATGCTTGCAAAGATTACTTAAAGAGTGCTTATAAGAGAAGAGTAGTTCCCATGATGGAGTATCAGGAAGATGCTATAGTAAGCCAATCTGATTTTGATGAGGTTAACAATCAAGATACAAATCAAATGATTAAAGATACAATTCTTTCCTTACCTGCAAAATATAAAGATGTAGTATTATGTGTCTATTACCAGGAGATGACCATTGCTGAAGCTGCACAGGCACTGGACATTCCTGAGGGAACTGCAAAGAGTAGGCTCTCACGGGCAAGGCAAAAGTTAAAAGATATGTTGGAAAGGAGGATATCAGATGAGTTATGATAAAATTAAAATAAACATCAAAGAAGTAGATGAACTGAATATAAAATCACATCTGAATACTTCCTTAGAAGCAGAGGGAATTAGTGTATCTGAGGATTTGATAAATAGAACTTTAGAAGCTATTAAAAGTGATAATGATCAGGATGTAGAGCTTGATAAAGCACCAGTCTTTATGTCAGGGCGAATAAGAACCCTGGTCACAGTTGTTGCAGCACTTTTGATATTAGCAGTTGGAATTAATGCGATTAGACTTAATATCCCTTATGGTATGATGTTGGATAATGCAACTGACCAAGCAAAAAGTTATGATAATACTACAGCTGAAAATGATATGGCTTTTTCTGAAGCCAGTGATCAATATGATGATTCGGTTGATGGCATAGACTCTTATAATTTGGATGCATATGAATTTACTACAAATACCGAAGATGCTGGTAAGGATACGTCCGTAAAGTATGGGGAAGCCACAGTAGGGGCACTGCCTGATAATGAGGTAGAAGACAAAGCAGAATTAACTGTCCACGGATACGAAATGACATTTACTGAGATGGTCTTAATAGAATCTGAAGCAGTAAAATCAATTACAATTACATCCATACTTGGCCAAGGGGAAAGAGAGATTACTGGTCATGATGAAGTTAAAGAGTTTTATTGGATGATGGATAATTATATTTATCAGCAGGGAAGTGGAGACTATGAAGATATGCTTTATACAGTAGACATTATTGGTGCTAGCTTAGATGGTCGACTTCTTATTGGTGATTCTAATATAGTAGTGGAACTTACTAATAAAGATGCTGTATCTCAGAGTATCTATACTGCTTCCGATCATGGCAAGCTTATAGAGGAAATGAAGAATTTTATAAATGATTAGTAAAAGGAGGTTATTAATAACCCCCATGGGGGATATTAATAACCTCCTTAAAATTTTTTGCTTTTTATTAGAGATTGTCCTTGTTATCGGAGTCTTCCTCATAAGAAGTGTCTGTATCAGTGGATTCTTCATTATAACTAGGCTCAGAATCATAGGACTTCTCCTCATCAGAGGTATCTGTAGTATCAGGATTTTCTTGTTCGTTTTCCTGATCCATCTGAATAGATACATATTCTCTGGATTCAGTGTTTAGGTCTGCATCTTCCTCTGTAAATGCTTCGATATCAAAATCATCATCAAAGTCTTCGTCGAAGTCATCATCAAAATCATCAGCGAAGTCTTTTTCTACGAATTTTTTATAAGCATAAAAGATTCCTGCTAGACCTGCACCAATAGTTAGTGTTCCAAATATAAACTTACAAAATTTTTTCATGTATTTAATCATCCTTTCATTTTGTTTATAATTATATACTATTCTATCATTATAATTCCTATAAGTAAAATAAGAAAATTAAATTATAATTATGTTTATATTTACTTTTGGGTACAAATATCATATTATAAGGTTGTACTAAAGATGCCAAGATGCGACTAGACATGACAAATATATTAGAGGAGGCAAGATATGGAGATGATGCATTTGTGGCTTGTTAAATTATGTGAAATAACCCTGTTATTATTTGAATTTGTAGGTGTATTTATCCTAATTATAGCAGGAGTAAAAGGAGTATTTAATTATATTCGGAAAAATACTAATACAAAGCTTGAGTTACTAAAAGGCATGGCTTTGGCTTTGGAGTTCATGATGGGAGGAGAAATCCTTCGTACTGTTATTGCAACTGGATGGAAAACCTTGGTAATTGTTGGTGGCATCATAGCAGTAAGGGTAGCACTTACATTTCTTATTCATTGGGAGATTAAGTCTGCAGAGCAGGAATTTGAGGTTATTGAGGCACTTAATAACCAGAAAAATGATATGGATTAATACCATATACAATCCTTAAGAAATTATTAAGGGGACAACTACATTTTGACAAAAAGTTACTGTTATGGTACTATATGTAGTAGTGATATTAAGAAGAAATGTACTTAAACACATAGGAGGAATCAAGTATGAAGAACAATCTAGGCAAGAGGACAGCCCTGATTATGGTATTGGCTCTTGTGCTAACACCATTTTTATGGTTACAGGGCGGATCCGATGCATATGCAGCGACACCATCCTTCAGAGAAAGCAAGATAGAGATTATTGGAGACGACGAAACTTACCAGTTGGATATTAAGGACAAAGTAGCTGGCAGCAAGTATAAATGGTCATCATCTAATACTAAGGTGGCAAGGGTGTCCAGTAAAGGTGTAGTTACTTCAGTTGGCAAAGGTACAGCAAATATAAAGTGTAAGATAACTTACCCATCAAATAAGACAAAGACCCTTACTTGCAAGGTTACAGTAATAATCCCTGCAACTAAGCTTGAGATTAATAATGCTACAGAAGTAAATGGTGCACACATCCTTTTGGTAGGCGATAGTTTTAATTTCAATAGGGATATAACTCCTTCTAATTCTTCTGATAAAACCTATTGGTCCATAGGTGGCGGTGATGAAGAGTGTATTGAGATTACCAATACTTCAAGTGGTATTGTTAAGGCAAAAAAGCCTGGTAAGGTCATCCTAAAAGCAACAGCAGCAAGAACAGCTACTGAGAAGGATGCAGCAAAGAGTATAGTTGATGATGCTATTATTATTGAAGTAGTAGGACCATCTGCAACTGTTAACTCTGCTGAGATAATAGATAGTACAGTTATTGAAGTGAAATTTGACAGCCCAGTAGATCCTAGTACAGTAATTGGGACAAATGGCACTTTGTTAGATAGTATTGCTATTACTCTAAAGAGTAATATAAAAGGGGTAATGGCTGCAGATCCAGGCAAATTAACTGCAGAACTTTCAAAGGATAATAAGACATTAACCATTACATCTAATAATAGATTTGATGGAGAATATGGAATTAACTTTACTAATAAAATAAAAACAACAGATGGAGTTGCCATACAAGATTATTATAAACAATTAAGGTATGAAGATAATAAACCTCCATATGTTGAAGAGGTTATTTTAGACGACTCAGGAATGATTGTAACAATTAAGTTCAATGAAGCTATAAATTTCTCAGGACTTAATGTGACAAATGCAGGAGTATTACCTGGTTCTTCTTCTATGACTATAGATCCTGTTACAGCAAGCTTTATAAGTAATAAGGGTAATTATGTTCCTAGTGAAGATAAGAGAAGTTTAACAATTAATTTATCAAATATTGCTTATACAGACTTTAATAAGATATTAACAGTTACTATAGCAGGTATAAAAGATATGGCCGGCAATCTGCCTGAGAATTATACATTACCTGTTTACCTACGTACAGATAATACCCCGAAACCACAGGCTAAGCTAATTACCATAGTTAGAACTGGCTATAATACTTTGACTGCAACCTTTGATCGTGCTATTCAAATAGGCGGCGTTGCATCTATAAGTGGCGGTTCAAGTGCTGTTGGTATTGTTGATGCTAAAGATCCTAAGAGAGTTAATTATATTATGAGTGACTCAGATGCCCTAAAGACTGGCCGTGTGACTGTAGCTGTAAGTGGTTGGCAAAGCTATAATGTTGATCCAAAAGATACTACTTCATATCAACAACATAATAGAACAGTTAACTTTGATGTTGATAGAACCAGTCCTATGTTAGTAAGTCATGAGTTTGATGGTGCTACAGGTATCCTTACACTTACTTATAATAAAGAAGTTGCTCTATTTAGTAATAAAGGAGTCTTTAATGCAACCTTAGTAACTGTAAATGAAGAGATTAGACCTAATAATAATATTGATTATACAAGTCTTGCTTCAGATGATCCTAAGGTAATAAAGATTCAGTTAAGTAATATGAGCTTCTTAGGTAACTATACATTTACCTTATCCAAGAACTTTGTTATGGATAACTTCAGAAACTACAGTATAGAAAGAACAATTACTATCAGTAATACAAGTGGGGCAGATTTGGAGCTTCCTGGACCATACTCAATTGCTCAGTCCTCCAGTAATCCTAGTCAGATTTACTTGGAATTTGCCAATAGATTGGATCTGGCTTCTGCACAGGATGTAAGGAATTACACTATTCCAGGAGTGACAGTATTAAGTGCTAAGGTTGTTAAAAACACAAATGAAAGTGGTGCTACTGTGGTACTGACCGTTGCAGATGGGTCTATTGATATAACAAT
>JGI24708J26588_10002905_pt1 | contig 12767 bp, 13 predicted proteins | sample BioPla1DNA2_FD_26588 | JGI IMG/M metagenome (IMG submission 26588) | reverse complement strand
TTACATGATTTATTTGGTTAAAAAACCATTGTACCGAAAGGTGAGATGTGACTCATCTTTTTTTATTTTGAATTTACACCAACTATAGGGACTTTATCCTACCAAAACGCATTAAGGCAGAAGTAATTTCAATCTGATCTGTCTTAGGATCTTTATAGGTATGGATTCTTAGTGAATTAACACATTTATCATAAATATTGTCTATTGCACTATGCTGTTTAATTACTTCTTGAAAAATATATTTATAGTTGTTCATTGAATCATATATTTTTTTTGATATCTCAGTAGCATTATCCAAGTCAACTTTGTAGCTGTTAAACCCACCATACCCTTCATCAGGTTTAATAAAAATAGCTTTAAACTTTGATTCATTAATTAAATCTAAAATAATTTCTTGCAAGCTAGACTCATCTTCGATGACATGGATATGATTATCAAACTCAATTTCATATTCCTTACTCAAAGCTAGTATTTTGGGCTGGGGAATATTATTAGCCTCCAAAACATCAAAAAACAAAGTTTTATTAGCAAGAATATCTTTTATCTCAAATTTTGCTTTGAAAATTTTCCTTATTTTTTTCTTCCAATAAAATTTTTATAATTGCCAGAATTTTTATTAAACAATAAACTTGTAAAATAATAATAAGGTACTTCCCTTTCCAAAAATCCACAATGTATCATTTCTTTTAAAATTGAAGGAATACTTTTTCTGTCTTTTGAAGAAAGTACATAATTGACATATTTAAACATTTTTAATGGTCATCCTTTCTGAACAATCACTTTACTGTGTATTAATTTGTCCTGTTTTTCAGAAAACAATTCTAGGTAGTCAGATTTCAAAAGACCATAACAGTGTAAATCATGATACTCGCCTTTTTTGTAAATAGCACTTCTTAAAGTACCTTCTTTCCTAAAACCATTTTTAGTATATAAGGCTATAGAAGCTTCATTTGCTGCCAAAATATTAATGCCGATTCGATAAAGTTGCAATTCTTCAAAAACATATTTTAGCAATGCTTGTAAAGCATCTGTCGCATAACCTTGTTTTCTCGGAGCATCTTTAAATAATTTAATTCCAATACCGGCCGTACGATTTTTCCAATCAAGGTTAGACAAAACTATAAAACCAAGAGAAGATATTTCAGCGGTATTAATTGTTTCGAAAACAAATCTTTTGTTCTTTTTGTCCGATAATGTTGATTCATACCAGCGCAACTGTTCTGATTTCGATACCGGAAAACTCCACCCGACAACACTATATTCAATTTCCGGATCATTCAGAGTTTCACGTAATAATTCCATATCTTCTATTTCCATTGCTCTGAGCACAACTTTTTCACCAAATATATTCATAAAATTCTCCAATTTAGTTTTATTAAAATAGAAAATATTTATTATCTTTCATTTGATTGATAATATATTTTCTTTTTCCGGATGCAAGTACTTCGATTTTAGATACTATTTCAAATCTAATTTTACTATCTTCGCCTAATAAATCTAATAATCTTTGCTTTAATTTTTTTTCATTGATTTGACTATCATATTTGAGAATCAATTTAACAAGATATTCTCCCTTTGCTGTTTGAATAAACTGAAATTGACTAATTTCTTCTGCATCCCAAAAGGATACAGATAATTGATGAGGAGAGACCGGTTGATCATTAATATCAAAAATCACGTCAGTAATACGACCTTCAATTGATTTTACACAACGTTTTCTATTACCGTCTATTTCAACATATCCTAAAATACCCAGATCTCCTGTATCATAACGCACAAATGGCATTCCTGCATTAAAATAATCGGTTATTACTATTCGCCCTACTTCACCATCAACAGCAGGCAAGTCTTGATCAATTTTCAATAATTCAACTAAATAGTGAGCCTCGTTAATAATATGTCCCTGATATCCGGAAATTTCTTGAGCAATAATTCCTTGTTCCATGTTTGAATATCTGGAAATGCAAGGACATTCAAAGGCTTTTTCAATAGCTATTCTTGTTTGTTCTTTAAGTGCTTCTGATGTTGAGATAAAACCTTTTAAATTGTATGCACCCTTTTCCGGATAGCCATTACGATCAAAATAATCTCCTATTGCATCCAAGGTAGATGAATAACCAACACATAAAGCACTTTTACTTTTTGACAAAATTTCTAAAACTCTTCTAATGCTATTATCATCTAGCCCCCGTACATCAATTTCAGAATAATTCATGAGATAACGTGATATTTTCGATATTTTCGTTCTCTCAGTTGTAGCACGAAAAATAATTAAAGGATCTCCGGGTTTACATCCTAGAACTTGATAATAATAAGTTACTTCAGCTTGAATTTTCCTCCTTTTGCCGATATCTTGTTTAACAACAAAGGGAGTGCCCGAAGAACCACTAGTTTTCCGAACAACTAATTTATCATCAGAAAATTTTCGAGAAATAAATTTAGCATAATTCTTTCGAATAATTTCTTTATTCACAACAGGTAATTCAAAAAATGTATTAGGTAAAGCTTTAGCAGTATTTATGTCTTGATAATAAGGAACATCTTGCAAATATTGCATAACTCTTTGAATTTGCTCATTGTTATAGACGGTCATTTGTTCAGAATCACTATCTCTGCTATTTATCAATTGCAAAATTCCGAAATTTTTTTTAGCATAAGAACCTTGAAGAAAGTCATAAATATTGTAAATACTATTTCTGAATAAACTCATTTTTATTTCCTCATTGTCAATCCTAAAGATCATTATTCTTTATTAGCAGTTTAAGATTTATGTTTTTGCTGAAATTCTTGCCACAATTTTTCTTTGTTTCTACTGGAATTAGGATCCATTATTAAATTTGGATCTAATCTACGTTTAGTTTGCAAATCAGAAAATTTTCCTATAACTCGGGCAGGCACACCGGCAACTATGGAATTGTCAGGAATATCCTTCGTTATAACACTACCCGCTGCTACAATAACATTTGAACCTATTCTCACATCGTATTGAATAATTGTATTTGCACCTATAAATACATTATTCATAATTTCAATACAACCACATCGTTCCGGATAATACGAATCAGGATCAAGGTTTTGTAAAACAACATGAATTACATCATGGGTTACAAACAACACACCGGAAGCTAAAGAAACATTGTTATGAATACTTATTAATTCCGGATATAAAGGGATCTTCCGAGATTGAATGGTTACCTTCTCCCCTATATGATGGAATACTCTTAATTTGCGTAAAAAAGCGGCCCTCCATCTGGCAAAAGGCAAGAATAATAAACACACACTGAGTAACAATCTTTTTAGAAACATTTAATACACCTAACTTATCTTTGCTTTTCTCTGGCTTGATCAAGATCAGCAATACTGTGCAAAGCTACGTCCGAACCCTTGAAAACTTTTTTAATTGTCAGAAAAATTATTTTGAGATCAAGCCATAAACTTTGCTCTTCAACATATTTTACGTCATAAGCAAATCTGTAATCCCATTGTAAATTGTTTCTTCCACTTACCTGTGCCAGACCGGTAATTCCCGGCCTCACTTGGTGCCTAACTCGTTCATGTTCGTAATAATAAGGAAGGTATCTGATTCTTAAAGGTCGTGGTCCTACCAAAGACATATCGCCTTTAAGTACATTGAATAATTCCGGTAATTCATCTAAAGAGGTCTTGCGCAGCAATTTTCCAAACGGAGTTAATCTTTCAGTTGCAGGCAAAAGCTCTCCATATTCATCACATTCATCTGTCATTGACCTGAATTTATATAAAGTAAATATACGTTCATCTTTACCCGGTCTTTTCTGTTTAAAAATAACCGGACTTCCCATTTTTAGCCTAATTAAAATAAACAGGATAAGAATTATTGGAGATAATAAAATTAAAGCTATTAAAGAAAAAACAATGTCTAAAAAACGTTTAATAATTTTATCATAAAACCAATGTTTAGGTTTTGATTGGATTTTTTCATCACACATTCGATTAACTCCTAGGCTTAACGATTTTGATAATAATCAAGTGACCTATATGCAGGAAAGAAACCTGTTTTCGGATTAACTTCATTGATTTTTACTAATTGATCATAAACTGACTGATTCCAAATTTTCTTCCCTAAATAGAAAGGCAAAATCGTATTTCTACCAAATTGTTTTTTGAATAAAAATAAAGAATCCTTTTCCGAACCGGTTGTACCGCCTCCATGATGAATTAATTTAATACCATTTTCCAATCCCCATTGTAATAAACCATATCTCAAAATATAGGCAGGAGATAAATCCAAATAATCGGAGAGAGTTCCGGACAAATGGGTATGCAAAATTTCATCAGTCCGTAAGTAAAATCCCATAGCTATGGTTTTATCTTGGTATATCACTTTGCAGGTTATTATGTTTTCCGGCATTGTTTCGATAAATTTTTCAAAATACTTTTCATCAAAATAGTAAATATCCTTAGCTTGATTACGATCCATAGTCTCATAATAAATCTTATAAAATTCTTCCAGAGAAGTTGGATTAGTATCAATTACATAATCCAGACCTGCTCGTAAACCACGTCTTACATTCTTACGACAAGATTTAGAAAATTCAGACATAAAAGGATCATCGTAGGAAAATAAATTAGTCGCTACAGTATAATTATGTATTTCAGCAGAATAAAATGAACCGAAATCATTTGCATTATCAGCAAGTGGATGAAATCGAATAAATTCACTCACTATATTATTCTCACTACAATAATCGGCAAAAGCCCTGAAAAAGTGCTCAATCAATTTTGAACGATCTTGATCATTACATTCCAATATTAGGGGACCTCCATATCCATAAGGCGTGGTTAGGTCATAATAGTTTGTTTTATTTTTTAATCTTTCATTAATTGGTCTGATAATAAAACTGTGAGAAACAGTCCCTAAAGAATCTTCAAACAAAAATTCTTGGTACTCTCCGCATTCTAAACCTGCATAAATTCCCCCTAATCTGGAATCAAAATATACATCATCATTAATAGAAAGTTCTAATTCTTTAAGAAAAATTTTCATCACTCTCCTTATTAACAACTGAACCTATAAATAAAGCAAGCCATACACCAACCATCATACCTAACAATACACCACTAATCGAACTTTTTAGATAAGAGATGTTATAGGCTGGCATTTTTTCTTCAACAATTTCTTTCATTGATAGCTCAAGATCGGATATCTTTCTTTCTTTATCTGCAATAGAGTCGTTGATCAATTTTAATCTCAGCTCAGGATCGAAAAATTTACCGGTTTCAGACTTTTCTTCAACTTTGACCAAGACATAATCCGGATTTTGATCTCTTACTAATTGGTCTGAATATGTATACATACTATATGCTATATCTTCTGCCATTCTATAATCAATGCCAATCACAATAATCCGTATTTTGTTTAGATATTGATGAGCTTTGCTTAAATAAATCAGGATATCTTCTGTATCAAAAGCTGAATGAGCTAATGACTTTTTATAAACCGGATGATTTTTTGAAATATCCAAATAATTTTCTAAAGTATTAACTTCTTCCACAGTCTTAATAGCTAAATCTCGCGCTTTTGTTAAGTCGAATTTAGATTCTGTTTTTTGTGTTGGTATCTGTTCAGTTACCGTTTCTTGCAATTCTACACTTAACAAAAGTTCTATCTTAGATTGATTTTCTGTCTCAAAACTCTTGAAGATTTCTGAATTAGATTTGTTTTGCAAATTAATAATCTGAATTTCCGTTCTTTCTTTCTGAAAGTTCAAATTTTTGTATGAATTATCTTCATATTTAAGTTTTTCACTAGTGCGCTCAAAAACTTGTTGCATGTATTTCTCTTTATCCGCAAGACCTATCTGAAAACGAGCTGCATAAACGATATTCAGAATCATACCAAGTAGAATGCAGGCAATAATAATTCTTATGTGAGAAACAATATGTAATCCAATTTTCTTTAAAGGAGTAGTCTGATTTTTCATATCTTATGTCTCCTGTTTTATCCTTTTTAGCCGTTTTTTGAATTTCGGTGTAACCGCTAATACATTTTGCTTATAACCATTTACGATTAATCCTAAACAAGCCCAAAAAGGCGGATAATTCCAAAAAGTCAATGATGTCAATAAGGCCATCGAACTTACAAAAAACACAAAAAAGGCTCCTAATATTTCTTCATTCTTACATTTAATAAACATCTTGAGTGAAAAATAAGCTAATGCAATAATAATGATGATCCCAAAAAACAAACCAAAATCAATTAATATTTCGACAAATACATTATGTGAATATCCTGCAATATTAATCGGTGCAACGACCGGTCTTTCGGAGAAAGGTCCACCAGGTAAATAATAATTATCTCGCATCTTGTTAAAAACAGTAGTCCAAATCCTTATTCTCCCATTGTCATATAAAAACTCACCTGAAAGAATAAGTTTCAATGTTCGCGATTGATTCAGGGCAGGTAATATTGTACCTGCTAAATATTTAAGTATCACAAAACCTAAGACAGCAAGAATTGCTCCCGATATAACAACAATGAAAAGAGTTTTAAATTTTTTTTGTTGGATTAAACTAATAGCTATCAAGAGCAAAACAGAAAAGATTAAAAATAATAATGCCCCTCTTGAGCCTCCACGAGCAATAATTATCGCAGACCAAAAAAACAACAATTTTATTAGCCAAGGACCTTTCTTATAGAAACCCCACCATAAGAAAATCATAGAAATTAATAGCACATCATAGCCAAAACCAAGTTGATATGGTGCTTTCATCAGATTGCCGGTTGGCGAAACAATTAACCAATATCCTTGAATATTGGCTTTAATAAATTGCAAAGTGAAAAGTATAACATTCAAGATCGCCAAAGTTTTAAGAGCAAAATCTAATTGTGTTCCATCACTCAGTAATCTAATAACCAGATAAGCATATATGCCTCTGCGGAACATAAAAACCGAGTCCAAAACGCCAAAGGTCTCTCTTTCATAAAAATATCTTAATTCCGGACGCAAGATCCAAGTGAGTAGAAAAAACAATACAATGAAACTATAAAGCCAAAAAACATCAAGATAATTTTCATTTTCCGGCTTAGGAAAAGACAATAACCACAAAACAAGTCCAACAAATCCAACCGAATATAAAATTGATAATAAACTATGTGGCAAACCACCAAACTGTATTACTCTGGAGAGTACGGATAAAACTGGCTTATGAGCAAAATAGTAAACAAATAGAACTACTCCTAGCACTTTACGCGGATCAGAAAAAATATCATCGGCTTTTTTACTATTCAGCGTTTTATTAATATATTTTTTCAGAGAATATGTCATAATTAAGCAGTTTGTTAACCTAAATTCATGTTTTGTTAATACTTAACGGTTTAGATATCAGATAATTTTAATTAATACAATGTTTCGAAATTATAACATCAACCATTTCTACATTCAATTTTACATCTTTCAAAATTATTACAACATTTAAAAAGATCCCTTACCTTCTTGAAATAATCTGTTTAGCTTCTTTGAAACCTTCTACTCGCAAAACAATTAATACTATTCCATAAAGAGCCACAGAGACCATTCCGGAAATAATCAATGCCAAATGATTATGTAGCTTTGAACTAAGATAATTAAATATGATATATGATGTCAATGCCATGATAACCAATCCTAATAATATTTTAAGACCATTAACTAAGAAATATTTCAATGAATATGAACCAAATTGCCTTTTCAATGCATAAAGCATCAAAACCATGCCGCAAAAACTTGAAATAGATGTTGCTAGGGCTAGCCCATTAATTCCCATTGATTTAATTAGCCAAATACTACCAAATAAATTTATTACCAGCATTATCAATGAGACCAAGAAAGGGGTTCGCATATCCTTCGTTGAATTTTGAGCACGTACACAAACATATCTAACCCCATATGTGACAAGGCTTAATGCATAAAATAATAAAGCTTGACTTGCAGCAATTGTGTCCACTCTAGTAAAAGCACCACGTTCATAAAACAAGGCGATGACTTCTTCAGGAAACATCATAAAAAATAACATTATTGGTGCTATTAGAGCAGAAATTAAGATAATCGTCTGCTCTACCAAATTTAGTAAATCAACATTTTTTTGTTTTGAGGCAAATTCACTCATCTTTGGATAAACGACCGTAATAACTGATATGATAATTAGTTCAGCAGCCATATTATAGGGTGTAGACGCATAATTCAAAGTTGCTACACTACCTGTTGCAACTCTTGAAGCAAGGTTCTTATCAATTATTACATTTAATTCATTTACTCCGACAGTCAGAAACAACGGCAATGACGTTGACAACATTCTCTTAATATTTGCATCCTTATAATCGCAAGTAAGTGTATATTTGAAATTACAAGATTTGATTGCCGGAAAATAAACAACGTACTGAAAAATATAGGCTAACAGAGTAATTAACATCAAAAGGATAGGTTGATTAGTCTTAGCACCTAAAATAATAGCAGAGATTAGTCCGATATTAATGATAACGCCATTCACTCCGGTCGCAAAAAACTTCTCATTGGAATTCAAGTAGCCTGAAAAAACTGCCGGTACCGGCATAATCAACATTATAGGAATTATGACATGAGCAAATGAAATCGCTATTTTCATTGTTTCACTATTAAACCCAGGTGCAATTGCTCGCACAATTTGTGCTGTGAAGATTTCACCCAAAACAGTTCCAATAATTGCAAAGATACATAATAAATTAAAAAGATTACTGGTAAATTTTTCTGCCTCTATTTTACCTTGCCGTTCTCTAATTTCAGAGTAAATAGGGATATATCCGGTAGTAAACGCTACAACAATAAAAGTTAAAACAAGACGTGGAATTGTTAAAGCAACAACATATGCATCTGTTATATAGCTCGTTCCGTATAATGTCGAAAGTGCAATTTCCCGGAAAAAACCCAGAATTTTTGACGCTATGGACAATATCATTAGAAGAAAAGCAGCTCGTTTCATTTTTATCTCACTCTCAGTTAAAGATGTTTTTATTTTTATCTAAAAATTGATTTAGTAAATAAGGTACTCGTCTCGAATTGCAAAATCTTCATTAGTTTCGGTATTGGTAATACGTGTATGAAGAAATCTGGCGTCCATGAGCAACTCATCTTGCAATTCAGGTCTTTCATTAATTAATTTGGTTAACGGATAAATACGGATATAACGTTTTTGATCAGCAACAGCACGCACAGGAGTATATGAACAATGTATTATTTTCTTTGACAACTTATCTATTTCTAAATGCAAAATCATCGAATAATAAGGCAATAAGGGATTATTACGATATTCACCGTCCGGTGTTTGACTAATACTTCCCAAGCAATAAGCAGCAATATAATCATTTATCTTATCCACAGCTTGGATGACATGAGGATGATTACCAATGAAAGCATCAGCTCCATGATTATAGAAAAAATCTGAAATAAAATTAACATATGATCCGGGTTTCTCATTAATTTGACCACCACAATGACAACAGGCAAATACTAAATCGGCTTTGCTTTTTGCACTAATTAAATCTTTTTGTAATCTTGTTAAATATTGTGTGTCTTGATGCCTTGGAGTTAAATTATCAGTTCTTGGTTGTAATACCGGTAGTCCTTTACGCCCTTTTCTTCTAATTCTATAGTTTTGAATAAATTTTAAAAAAGGCAGTTGCATAATTCCGCCCAGATAATATCTGAGTGTACCGGATACGCCTTTATAGCGATTGCGGATATTTTGTTTATTTTCAGATCTGGTTGGCAAAGGACAAAGTAAATTTAGGTAATCCGGTATCTCCTGCTTTGGATCATCTTCCTGTGTTAAATTATTCACCGGTTCAGTATAAGATAAGAATGCCAAACGAAGTCCGGAAACTTCTTTAATCAAAATTTTTTCGTTTTTTGTTTCAGTAGGCAAATTTGTGCCAATAATTTCAAAACCTAATTTCTGTAAAACTTCTTTCGTTCTGAGCAAACCCTCTATTCCTCCATCCAAAGCATGATTATTGGCAGTTGTCAAAATATCGACCCCAGCAGAACGGATGGCAGATGCAAAACTATCCGGTGTATTATAAATAAAACCTCGCCCGCGATAAGGCTCAGATCCACCTAAAACGGTTTCAAAGTTTCCAACAACTATATCTGAATCCTGGAAAAGTTCAGTCAAACCTGAAAAAACCTCACTGAAATTGTAGCTTGATCCCTGTTTTGCTGCTTCAAGCAAAGCTTGATCACACATCAGATCACCAATAAAACTAATTTTAATATTATTCATTGACTTCATCATAAGATTTTTTTATAAATATCTCAGTTAAAACTTCTTCGGTTAAATCACCAAAAGTTGGACCGCAAGATATTTGATTAGGTTCAGGTGATACATTAAATTCAATAAATACCGGATCTCCTTCTTGATCTACAGCAAAATCCCATCCGATCAAAGAAAAGTGCGGTAAGCCTTGATGCAATTCTTTTACTTTTGCAATTATTTTAGCAAAACTAGGTACCGTAAATTCACCGAAAACAGTTCCGCTATCATGTCTGGTAACCCACTCACTCTTGCGATTTACTGCTTCTTTGAATAGTTTTCCATCAGATAGATTTACAGGGCAAGCATATCCCCCGGCAGAAATATTATCAAGCCGAGCCCCACCCGAGCCCATTCTCAGTACAGAAGACAAAATATGTACTTCTTCTTTAAATAATAAAGAAATAACTCTGATCGTATTTAGAGACTGAGCATGAATTAATGCCAAATCAGCATGTTGGGACTGAATTTCCTGAGCTATAAAATTGTTCTTGTATTGCTTTACAATACTAGAAACTGTTTCAGGAGATTCAGCTTCACATATATTAATTAACCGTCCACTTCCGGTATCGAGAGCAGGTTTTATCAAAAAACTATCAGCTCTCTGCAAAATCTCAATCGCTTGTTTCAAATCAATAATATTACCAGATCCATCATAATATATACCATGACTGTTTTTAATGATGGTTTTAGGTCTTTTCACACTAGGGAAAATCCTATCGCTAAAACATTTGTCAGTATAGGCTCTTCTATGCAAAATATTATTCAACTTGGGGAGAATTTTGCTATAATATAAATCGTCAGGAATATATGTAGGAATTCTATGTTCAGCACGTACAAAAAATAATTTATACCAATATGGTTTTACTTTGACTCCATATTTCTCCCAGAACAAATTAATTTCCCTCTTTTCAGCATAGGACAATACTGCTCCTCCGCCAATATTACGCAATCTTTGTTTGGTACTTTTGCGAATCCTATAAACCCTAGGATAAAATAAAGCTTTAACGTATAGTTTGTCGCGTAAGGCTCCCAAACTTGTTCTTTTTTTCATGAAGTTTTCCTTTTGAAAGTATTGTATAATTTGATTTTTTATAGTGAATGCAAATATCTTGCATTAGTTTATTTATTTTTAGCATCTTCAAGAATATATTTAATTCTTGCTTCACCCAAATTTTCAAGGCTTCTACCGATTACTCTAAAATCTCTTTGCAAAGCTGCATCAGCTAGATTAATTAAAGATGTTGTTACAGGAGTAGAAAGATTTAAACTTTTACCTATAGATTCCAACATCACTAAACCTTGTGGAACATCTTCGGTAATATATCTTGAATCTACAGTTGTCGGTCCCAAAGCTCGAGTTGGCATCATAGCATAATCAAAGAATACTTGTTTTGCATCTTTCTCATCATCAAGACTATTTCGGTATTTACATGCCTCTACATAAGGAATTCTCGCTGAACCTAAATTTTCAAGAACATCCATTTTTTCTGCATCCAAAGCTTCTAAAATATTCCAAACACTAGGTGTGAAAACTTCATGATACATCACATAATTTCCTTCGGTTTTTTCAATCCTTGGCATACTCATAATCGCCCCTACAGTATGAACAATTAAATTCGGATTATGTAATGCTGCCTCAACCACTGAATCTAACATCACAATATTAAAATCTAATTTCTCTAGCAAATTTTGAACAGTTTCTTTTTGAGCAACGGGAAAAACACCCACAGGATTTCTCACATTCCTAAATCCTACATTAATCCTCCCCGGTTCTGCTATACGACAATCAATAAAAGAACTTTGTGCCTCTATTACAGTTATATCTTTGTTAGACATATGTTTTAAGACATATGCCGTAGAAAAATATCCAGGATTAACCAAAATTGTTTGACCTTCACATAAATGTTCAGACATTCTCTGCAGCAAATCTTCATGATAATTACTTTGAATTGCAATAAAAACTATATCACTGTCTTTAATTTCTGCAAGATCTGCCGAAACACGATCAATTTGGGCATTATGTAAAGTTCCATCAACTTCCCGCATAACTAATTTACCCTCGTTAGCAAGCAAATATTCAAAACTATCACTATGCATTGGATTATCGCTTGCTTTAACTAACGTTACATCGTGTCCTTTGATCGCCAGATCTGCGGCTGTCGCAGTACCAGAGTTTCCTGCACCTACTATTGAAATTCTCATTTATACTCCTCACAATTATGTATTAAAAAAAATAATATTCTATCAATATCTTAATATTAAAAACAATTTTTTGTTTAATATAAAAGTTTGCTATTGTAAAATTATTTCTCAAAACTCTTGATTTTTTCTACTACAAAATCAAGATCCTCTTTTGAGAGGTTTGCACTACATGGAATATTAAGGACCCTGTCTACATAATACATAGCTTTTTCTATTTTATACGTTTGATGACTAAGATAAGGTTTTTGTTGATGAAT
>JGI24708J26588_10002901_pt1 | contig 12782 bp, 8 predicted proteins | sample BioPla1DNA2_FD_26588 | JGI IMG/M metagenome (IMG submission 26588) | reverse complement strand
TTTTTTGTTGACAACTGCCATTATGATAAATTAGAATTATTAATGTGCAAAATTTAAGATAACAAAAACATTATTATATACGCAGTATTATGCAGTATTATATAGTATATTTTTTGTAATACAAATTATAAGAGGGAGTTTTTTTAGTGAGTCAGACAAGAGAAGATTTAAGAAATGTTGCAATTATTGCTCATGTAGATCATGGAAAAACAACATTGGTAGATGGATTGTTAAAACAAAGTGGAATATTTAGAGATAACGAACATGTTAATGACAGAATTATGGATTCTAGTGACCTTGAAAGAGAAAGGGGCATTACAATCCTTTCTAAAAACACTGCTGTTTTCTACAACGGGGTTAAAATAAATATAGTGGATACTCCAGGGCACGCAGACTTTGGCGGTGAAGTTGAACGTGTTTTAAAAATGGTTGATGGTGTNCTGCTTTTAGTAGATTCTTTTGAAGGCACCATGCCCCAGACCAGATTTGTTTTAACAAAAGCACTAAGCTTAAATTTAAAACCAATAGTGGTAGTAAATAAAATTGACAGACCTGATGCAAGACCTTCAGAGGTATTAGACGAAGTATTAGAATTATTTATTGAGCTTGGGGCTGATGATAATCAGCTTGATTTTCCTGTTGTATACGCTTCAGCTAAAGAAGGATTTGCAACTTTGGATTTAAATGAAAAACCTTTAAACCTAAAACCTTTATTTGAAACAATAATAAACACAGTTCCTATGCCCACAGGTTCTATGGATGATTCTTTGCAACTTCTAATCTCTAATATAGATTATGATGAATATGTAGGCAGAATTGCTGTGGGAAGAATTGAAAGAGGTTCCATAGAGATTGGTCAGACTGCTGCATTGTGCAGAAAAGACGGCACTGTAGAAAATGTGAAAATCGGAAGTCTCTATACTTTTAAAGGTTTAAAGAGAATAGAAATTTCTTCTGCTTCTTTAGGAGAAATTGTTGCAATATCAGGTATAGAAAATGTCAATATAGGTGAAACAATTTGTGATATAGATAAAATAGAGCCTCTCCCCTTTGTTGATATTGATGAACCTACTATTTCCATGACCTTTAGTGTAAATAACAGTCCTTTTGCAGGTCAGGAAGGAACATATGTAACATCACGCCATTTAAGGAGCAGGCTGTTTAAAGAACTTGAAACAAATGTAAGTCTTAGAGTTAAAGAAACAAATTCCCCAGACTCATTTGAGGTTTATGGAAGAGGAGAATTACATCTTTCCATTTTAATTGAAACAATGAGAAGGGAAGGGTATGAATTTCAAATTTCCAAACCTACTGTGGTTTATAAGGAAATAGACGGGGTTAAATGTGAGCCTGTAGAATACTTAATTATAGATGTACCAGAAGATTATATGGGAGTAGTTATGGAAAAGTTGGGAACGCGAAAATCTGAACTTATAAATATGGCATCTTCAAGCCAAGGATATATGCGATTAGAATTTAAAATCCCTGCAAGATGCCTTATTGGCTATAGATCAGAACTTTTGACTGACACAAAAGGAAATGGTATAATGAATCATATATTTTATGGATATGAACCTTTTAAAGGTGAACTATCCACAAGGCGCAGAGGTTCCATGATTGCCTGGGAAGATGGTGAAGTTGCCACTTACGGTCTTTATAATGCTCAGGAAAGAGGTTCATTGTTTATAAAACCAGGTACTAGAGTATATAAAGGCATGATAGTTGGTGAAAATGCAAAACAAGAAGATATATTGGTAAATGTATGCAAGAAAAAACATGTAACAAATATAAGAGCTGCTGGCTCAGATGAGGCTTTAAGGCTTACAACACCAATCATCCTAAGCTTAGAACAAGCTTTAGAGTTTATAGCAGAAGATGAGCTGGTTGAAGTTACACCTGAAAACATAAGGCTTAGAAAAAAAGCATTAAACGGTCATAAAAGATAAAAATTATACAGAGTAGGTGAGTAATATGAATGGGGAGACTAACAGACCAAAAAAAAGAAGGAAAACCAAAAAGCGTAAAAGTATTTTTTTGTCATTGCTTTTATACCTTTTATTTTTTTCTGTCATTTTCTTTATAGGTGCAACCATCAGTTATAGGTATATAGTTAATGCAGATAAACTTACTATTAGTGAAATAACAAAAAAAATAGAATTGGGCGATTCTGTGGAAATTGAAATTCCTTTTAACTCTAGTACTGATGATATTGCCAAAATACTTGAGGAAAAGGATATAATTAAGCACCCTAGAATTTTTAAATTTTTGTCATTTTTTAATGGTCACGACGGAAATTACAGGTCAGGACGACATTTGATTGCTAAGGATTTAAGCTATGATGAAATAATGCGTGTCCTTAGCCAAAACCCTATAAGTATTAATATAACTATACCTGAAGGTAAAAATTTTACTGAAACCGTTGATATTTTAGCANAAAACAACCTTATAGACCGAGAAGATTTTGTAAAGACAGCTTCTGAAGAAAAGTTTAGTTATAAATTTTTAGAAGATCTTCCTGAAAGGGAATTCCCATTGGAAGGATATTTATTCCCTGACACTTACTTTTTTGATCCAAGTTCAAGTTCAAAGACTGTTATAAGAAAATTTCTTGATAATTTTAATATCAAGTTTACACCTGAATTCTATAAACGGACAGAAGAGCTTAACATGACTGTGGATGAAGTAATAACCCTTGCATCAATTATTGAAAGGGAAACAAAAATCCCAGAAGAAAAAGAAATTGTATCAAGTGTTTTTCACAACAGACTAAAAAGTCAGGATCCTTCATTTAAGAAGCTGCAATCCTGTGCAACTATACAGTATATACTTTTACAAAGAGATGGCAAAGTAAAAGAACTTTTGACATATGAAGATACACAAATAGACCATCCATACAACACTTATCTTCATGAAGGTTTGCCGCCAGGTCCTCTTTGTTCACCTGGTCTTGATTCCATAATAGCTGCACTTTATCCTAATGAAGAATCTGATTATTTGTTTTTTGTTGCAAGAGGTGACGGAAGCCATGAGTTTTCAAGAACTCTAGCAGAACATGAAGCAGCTAAACAAAAATATGGTGTATCTTACTAGAATTAGAAGGGTGTATGTATATGGTCTCTATTGATTACATTAATGATTATATTAGAAAAACAATTAAAAAAAATGAAGGAATATTAGCCCAACTTGAAGATTTTGCAAATAAAAATCATGTTCCAATTGTGCAGCCTGAAGTAGCTGCACTTTTAAAAGTAATTACACTTATTTTAAAACCAAAAAAAGTTTTAGAAATAGGTACTGCCATAGGCTATTCGTCTATTTTGATTTCAACTGTCCTGCCAAAAGACGCTAAAATTGACACAATAGACAGATATGAATTAATGATAGAAAGAGCTAAAACCAACATAAAAAAAGCCAATTTAGAAAACACTATAAATATAATATACGGAGATGCAACAGAAGTACTAAAAATGCTGGATAAAAAATATGACATGATTTTTTTAGACGCAGCCAAAGGTCAATATCCTGAATTTTTACCCCAATGTATCCGTCTTTTAAATGATGGAGGGGTATTAATCTCAGACAATATATTATATAAAGGCATGATTGCAAATGATGAGTTGGTTGTCAGAAGAAAAAAAACCATTGTTACAAGACTTAGAAGTTATCTTGACCATATTTGCAATAGTGAACAACTTGAAACAAGCATCATTCCCATTGGTGATGGTGTTGCATTAAGTTACAAAAAATAAAATTAGTTTTATGGAGTAATATATATGAAAAAGGTTGAATTATTAGCCCCTGCAGGAAATCTAGAAAAACTTAAAATGGCTGTTATTTACGGTGCTGATGCAGTGTACCTTGCAGGCACAAAATTTGGTCTTCGTGCCTCTGCAGGAAATTTTACTTATGCCGATTTACAAAAAGGTGTAAAATTTGCTCATGATAGAGGAAAAAAAGTATATCTTACAATGAATATATTCCCACACAATGAAGATATTGAAGGTATGCCTGAATTTATTGAAAAAGTAAGTTCTATAGGTATTGATGCAATAATACTTTCAGACCCAGGTGTATTTTCATTGGTAAAAGAAGCAGCACCTGATATGAACATACATTTAAGTACACAGGCAAACAACACCAATTGGCTTAGTGCTAAATTTTGGTATGAAAATGGCGTAAAAAGAATTGTATTGGCAAGAGAACTTTCCCTAAAAGAAATTAGACAAATTAAAGATAAACTGCCTGAGGATTTTGAACTGGAAATATTTATTCATGGTGCTATGTGTATATCTTACTCAGGTAGATGCCTTCTTAGCAATTATATGGCATATAGGGATTCAAACAGAGGACTTTGTGCCCATCCATGCAGATGGAAATATCATCTTGTGGAAGAAAAAAGACCTGGTGAATACTTCCCTGTCATGGAAGATGAAAGAGGCACATTTATATTTAATTCAAAAGATTTGTGCATGATTGAATACATTCCAGATATTATAAACTCTGGTGTCACAAGCCTTAAAATAGAAGGACGTATGAAAAGCTCTTTCTACGTTGCAACTGTTGTAAAGGCATATCGTGAAGCAATAGACGCTTATTACAGGGACAAAGACAATTATGCTTTTGATAAAAAATGGCTTGAAGAAGTATCAAAGGCAAGCCATCGTGAGTATACAACAGGTTTTTATAAAAACAAAACAACTTCAGAGGATCAGATTTACCATACCAGTTCATATATAAGGGAATATGAATTTTTAGGTGTTGTTAAAGACTTTGACGAAGAAACAGGAATTGCCACAATTGAACAGAGAAACAGGATGCATGTTGGAGATGAAATTGAAGTTGTAAACCCTGTAGGAGATTATTTTGTTCAGACAATAGAATCTATGAAAAATGCCGACAATGAGGAAATAACTGTCGCCCCCCACCCTCAGATGACTGTCTACATGCCTTTAAAACAAAAAGCCTTAAAATACGCAATGCTAAGAAAAAAAAGTGTATAAACCCTACAAAATTGTGAAATAATTTTATTAACTTAAAACCTTAGCTTTTTTATGTTTTAATTTTTATGTTTTAATTTTTATATTTTAATAAGGTTTTTAAGTTAAAAATAACAATTTTGAGGGTTTTAAATGACTAGAAAAAGACTTTTAATATTACTTACTTTTTTTTCTATTTCAATTATTTTGCTTATTATAAGAGTTTTTTACATACAGGTGGAAATGGGAGAAAGATTAGCTATATCAGCTACCAGCCAAAGACTATCCGCTTTAGATATTAAAAGCCACAGAGGCAACATACTAGATTCAAACTCCATTCCCTTTACAAACAGGGTAAATGAAGTTTATGTTGTAATAAAACCACTGCAATTAAAGGGAAAGGAAAATGCAATTAAAAAAATTGCAAATATACTTGAAATAGAATTATACCAATTTAAAAGATTAATAGAATTTAAAAAAGAGCCTCTTATTTATCAATCAGATATCGATACCAAAAACCTTCTTATAAAAGAAAATATTCCAGGGGTTTCTTTTATAAATTCATTAAAGCGCCATGACACAAACAGTATTGCCAAACATGTGATAGGTTACTTAAACAAAGCTGATGGTGTGGGGCAAACTGGAATTGAAAGGTCCTACGATGATATATTAAACCTTAACACTAAAAGTTCCATTGGAATAGTAACAGATGCAAAGGAAAATTTCGTTACAGGACTTGGGTATAGATTTATAAATCCTTTAAATCATGAAAAACTACATGTAAAATTGACACTAAACTATCACATACAAAAAATAGCAGAAAATGCAATGGATACAAGAAATTTAAAAGGTGCAGTTGTCATTCAGAATGTGTTAAACGGCGATATTGTGTCCATGGTAAGCAAGCCGGATTTTGACCCTGACAAAATTGATGAGTATTTAGAAAGCCCTGACAAAGAGCTTTTTAACCGAGCTGTTGCCTCCTACAATCTAGGTTCCATATTTAAAACTATAGTTCTTGCAAGCGCATACTTAGAAAACAAAACCCCACCCTCTGACTTTTATTGTCCAGGTTATCTTATGCTTGGAAATAAAGAATTTAAATGCTCCTCTTATGCAGCGGGAGGACATGGCTTTGTAGATGTTAAAAAAGCATTTGCCTCTTCCTGTAATTCATATTTTATTGAACTGGGAATAAATACAGGCATTGAAAATATACTTGATACTGCAAAAAAATTTGGACTTGGAAGTTTCACTGGCATAAATGAACAGGGCATTGATGAATCTTTTGGATACCTTCCTAAACTAGACAANTACTATACTCACGGGGACATTGCCAACATCTCTATAGGTCAAGGGGATATACTTGCTACCCCCCTTCAGGTTTCCAATATCATTGCAACTATAGCAAATGGAGGTATAAAAAACACCGTTAATATTGTTGATTCCATTGTTGACTCAGAGGGAAACACCGTAGAAAAAATAAAAAAACAAAAGGGTGAAAGAATTCTCTCTAAGGAGATATGTGACAATATAAAATCTTTTATGGAGGAAGTCACAATAAATGGAACAGGCACTAATGCAAATTTAGATGCTTATGGTGGTGCCGGGGGAAAAACCGGAAGTGCCGAAACAGGTCAGGTTATTGATGGTGAAAAAGTAGTTCATGCATGGTTTGCAGGATACTTTCCCAAAACAAATCCTAAATATTCAATAGTTGTTTTTATAGAAGATGGAAAAAGTGGTGGAAATGTTGCTGCTCCTATATTTAAAGAAATTGCAAAAAACATAATTGAAAAAGGTCTTTAAAAAACTCTTTTTGTACTTGCACCTCCTGCCCATTTTCTTCATATACTTATAAAGTAACCTGTTTATTGGAGGTACTTTACTTTGTATAATATTTTATTCATACCATTTATTGAATGTTTTAAAAATATCTTCTTTATCTTTGGTTATATATCTAATATCAGTTCTTTTCCACAGCCCCTTAAACCTGAAGAAGAACAGTATTATATAAAAAAATTGGCGGAAGGGGATGAAGAAGCACGAAATGTTTTAATTGAAAGAAACTTACGCCTTGTTGCACATATTGTAAAAAAATATACTTCTACCATAAGTGACTCGGATGATTTAATTTCAATTGGAACAATAGGTCTTATAAAGGCTATTGCTACTTTCAATTATGACAAAGGCACCAGACTTGCAACTTATGCTGCAAGATGCATAGAAAATGAAATACTTATGCAAATCAGGTCAAATAAAAAAATTCAAAGCGAAGTATCTCTTCAAGACCCTATAGGCATGGACAGAGATGGCAATGAAATTTCTTTAATTGATGTTTTAGGCAATGATTCTGAATCAGTTGTGGAAGAAGTAGAGCTAAAAATGCAAATTAAACGTCTTTATATGAAAATGAAGGATGTTTTAAAGCATAGGGAAAAAATTGTATTGGAGTTAAGATATGGTCTTTTAAACGGCACAAGCAAGACTCAAAGGGAAATTGCAAAAATGCTTGGAATATCAAGGTCTTATGTGTCAAGAATAGAGAAAAAAGCTATAAAAAAATTAAGCAAGGAATTAAAATCAGAGGGCTGCTAAACCCTCTGATTTTAAAAAAATAAAGTTATTTTTTTCATGGACTTTATAAAAATAGTTACTGTATTGGCTATAAATCCTTAATTACTTCTTCATCCAGTATTTTCTTTCGCTTTTTCCAATCAGGCATCAGGGAGCTTAAAAAAGTATAAAAGTTGTTATCATGATTTTTATACTTAAAATGTATAAGCTCATGAAGAACCACATAATCTATACAATATTTCGGTGCTTTAATCAGCTCTAAATTTAATATTATAACTTTGTCTTTCCTGTAGCAGGAACCCCATCTTGCTTTCATATCCCTAATCTTTATATCAGGCTTTGGAATATCAAAACTTTTAACCAATTGATACATGTTATCTAAAGACTTATTAAAACGTATATTTGCCCTTTCATTTAGCCAGTTTTTAAATAACTTCTCTTTTCTTTTAAAATCATTTGTATCTTTTACATAAAGATATATAAATCCTCTTAAATATTTAATGGTTTCAATTTCCGACTTTTCTACCTTTAAACGATATTGCCTGCCAAGATATTTAAAGGATTCCCCACTAACATATTCTTTATATGACTTTGTTTCAGGTTTAAATTTCTTAAAATAATCGGTGTTTTTTAATATCCATGCTCCATTTTCCCTAACAAANCTTTTAATATATTCTAATGGAACTTCATAATTGGCTGATACCTTAATGCTCATATCAGGTCTGATGTTTAAATTAACATTTTTTACATCTTTTCTTTCCAACTCAAAATCAATTTTTTTATCTCCATAAGTTATTGTATGTTTTGTCATTATCCCACCCTCTAATATCTCCTTAAAGCTATAGCGGTTATATCTTTTAGAATTTTATCAATAAGTTGAAAATCTAAATCAATATTGTTAGCTTCAGCAAAATCAAATAACAAATCTTCAACTTCCTGTTCTATTCTGTTATGTACATCTGTATTATCATGCCAATCTACCTTGGTATATTTTTCAACTATTTCTTCAATGAGTACAGATAGCTCTCCGATTTTCTCCTTGCTAATAACAGTTTTCTTATTAGCTGCATTGTCTATATCATAAGTGGGATTGCCGTCCTCAAATGCACCAAGAGCTGCCCCGTAAAAAGCCTGGGCATTTGGCTTATTTTTAATATTTGAAGGATATTCTATATCTGTATAACCTTCCTGATAATCTTTCTTTATTTCATTCATCCTGTTAAAATATTCTCTTTCGCTAATTCTTTTATTTTTATAGTCCTCTAAAGTCTTTTCAATTCTTTCAGAAAATTTTTTATAATATGCCGGATTCTCATCCCATTTTGCACTTATACTTTTAGTCATCCGTGTCCTTATAGCATCTGCCTTTGCCCTGGGCGACCCTAATCTGTTTAGTTCTTTTTCAAATCCTTTTTTATCGAGAATGTCTACAGGATTGGTTATTCTAATTACATCTTCAGCAGCTATGTAATTATCTATCAGCTTTTGCATTTTAGATTCATATTCCTTATGATCTATTGTATCTGAATATATTATCCTTACACTTTTTCTTAATTCCTGATAAAATTTAAAATCTCTTTTATATTTATCTATTTCCTCCTGACCTAAAGAACTATAAACTCTCTCAGACTCTAAAGCTAACTTTAAGTGTCTGCTAAAATTATTAAGCACCTCATAAAAATTCTTTCTCATTTCTTCATCTTCTAATAACACTTGATACTCTTCTAAATCATTTTTGTTTTTTACCGGTATAAATAAATTTATTAAATCGGTATAATATTGTCTTAAAGAGCCTATTATGCTTATTACATCATATAAAACGCCTTTTAAATCTTTAGGGTCAAAATTTTCAAGCCCTGCCCCGGAGTACATTTCCATAGCTTCATCCAGTTTCTCTAATAATCCCCTGTAATCAATTATAATTCCATAGTCTTTTCCCTCATAAAGCCTGTTTACCCTTGCTATTGCCTGTAATAAAGTATGTTCTCTCATAGGCTTGTCTATATACATAACAGTAGCCCTTGGTGCATCAAAGCCGGTCAGCAGTTTATCAACAACAATAAGTAAATCTATTTCATCCCCATTTACAAATTCGTCTTTAATGTATTCTTCATAATTTTCTTCATTGCCGTATTTCTCCATCATATCATCCCAAAATCTTTTTACCATGTTTTTTGACTCTTCATCAACGGCATCATATCCTTCTCTTTGATCTGGCGGGGATATTACAACAGCTGCATTTAAGTCTCCTGCCTCTTCAAAATATTTTAAATACCTTATAGCTTCCGGCTTACTATTGGTGGCAAGCATTGCTTTAAACTGAGAGCCTTGGGTTTTGTAGTTTTCTGCAAAATGCCTGTTAATATCATAGGCTATAAAAGAAATTCTCTGGTCAGAAGAAGCTATCCTTTCAAACCTGCTCCATTTTCTCATAACTTCTTCTTTTTGTTTGTCATTCAAATCCTTTGTTATCATTTCAAGTCTTTTATCAATAGCTTTTTTATTTACACTCTGCTCCACCATTTTTCCCTCATATAAAAGGGGAACAATAGCTTTATCTTTAACCCCGTCAGCTATAGTGTATGTATGAATAAGCTCTCCAAATTTTATCATGGTATTCTTTTCTTTTCTCATAAGGGGCGTACCGGTAAAACCCAAATAACAAGCATTAGGAAATATCTGTTTCATCTTAATATGAAGCTCCCCATATTGGGTTCTATGGGATTCGTCNACCAAAACAAATATATCTTTAGNCATAATTGGATTTTGTATTTTTGAAGCTTTATCAAACTTATGTACTAAAGTGGTAATTATGTCAGCTTTATTGTCATTAATAAGCTCAACAAGGTGNCTTCCTGATGCAGCCATATTTGCCTTTAGTCTGGTATGNCTAAAGGTTTGGTAAATCTGTTTGTCTAAGTTTATCCTATCGGTAACTACAACAACTTTTGGNCTAGAATCACTAAGTTCTGANAAAACATACTTTGAAAACATAACCATAGTTAAAGACTTGCCACTNCCCTGNGTATGCCATATTACACCTGATTTTCTGTTTCCCTTATCGTCCCTCTTTTCTATAGTNTTAGCAATTTCCTTTACTGCAAAAAACTGCTGGTATCTGGCTATTTTCTTAACATTCTTATCGTACAAAATAAAATATTTAATAATTTCTGTGAGTCTTTTCGGATGAAATAAAGATATAATATTTTTATCTTGATTGGTAGGCAGTCTGTCAAACACGGTTTTACTTAATTGTGACTGCAGCCAGTCTTCATATTCTTCCTTCCACACTGACCAAAACCTTTTTTGAGTATAACATGTTGCATATTTTGTTTCATTTTTGTTGGTAGCCATTAAAATCTGGCTATATTTAAATAGATGGGGTGCATAATTCTTTCCCTGATTTCGCAGCATTTGTTCTATACCTTGCCTTACATCTATGGAAGATTTTTTACACTCAATTACACATAAAGGTATACCATTTACAAATAGCACTATATCAGGTCTTATGTTGCCTCTGCCGTCTTCCCTTTCCACTGTAAATTCTTCTACCACATGAAAATCATTATTGCATTCATTTTCCCAATCAATGTACTTTAGTGAAAAGGATTTTTTAGAGCCGTCAGGAAGATTTTCTTCATAGCTTCTCCCTAGCATTAATGTATCATATATTTTTTCATTTGTACGGACCAGTCCGTCAGTTAAAGGCTCGTCTAAGTCTTTTATAGCTTGCTCAATATTTTTTTCACTAAACTTGTAACTCTCCCCTTTGTATTGGTATTTATTAAGTTCCATTAGTTTTTTCTTTAGTATGTCTGTGAGAAGTACATTATATAAATTACCTCTCATTTCTTCTGCTTTTTTTGAAGGGATATAGGTATATCCTAGTTTTTTTAGTACTTCAATTGCTGGCTTTTGGCTGATACTTTTTTCATTATATAAGTTTGATCTAACCATGACTTCCCTCCTTAAGATTTTATACTCTTACTATACCTGTTAAAAGTAACTGCATAAGACCTTTTTTCTGGAGCTTTAGCTGCTCTAGTTCCTGAGTCAGGAGGTCAATTTCCCTGTCAGCTGTGGAAAGCACCTTGGCTATGGCTTTTTGTTCAGGAAGCGAAGGAATAAAAAATTTCAAATTTTCAAATGTGCTTTTATTAATAATTTGAGTAGCACTTGTTCCAGCATAGGATTTAATATAGTCGACCCGATAACTAATTAAATAATATAGAAATTCATTTGAATGATTTTTACTAGGCAGTATAGCATTTATTTGTTGGTTACAACTTCCGTCAGTTGTTAAAATTGCATTTTTCCCTATGCTTGCTATACAAGTTACAAGCAGACTTCCTGCAGGTAAAAATCTACCCACTTTTAAACCCTTATATGTCAAATACCTTTCCGTCTTTGAAATATATTTCTTCTCAGTTATATCTGTAGGTGTAACCCAAGGATATACTCCATTTTCATAATACTCTTTTATTTTAGTGCTTGGAGTTGTACCAGTAACTATTACTCCCGTATTTTTTAACTTTACCTTTTTCCACTCTCCATTAAACCCAGGTAATCTTATTTTTCCTGTCGATATTTTTTGCATTAGCCCTCTTTTTTGCTTTTTCTTTTCTTCTATTAACTTTTCTTTTAACTCTATAGCCTTATTCCAGGTGGAAAGTATTTGAGCAATTTTTTCCTGCTCTGATTTCCGAAAATTAGGTATTAATAAAGTTTCTAGTTCTTTAGCATATATATGAACAACTGAATATCCTTGTCCCAGCTTATACTTTTGCCTATTTACAATGTCATAATTTAACAAGTACCCCAACACTTCGCCATCAATATCATACGGACGAAATATTATTATATCTCCCCCTGCATAAGCCTCTTCTTCACCTAAATAAGCTATACATTTCCCTATTTCTTCTAAAGTTTCACCAGAACCTGCAAATAGAATATCATTCTTTTTAATAGCTGTACTATTTTGGGCTGCCTTCTTATCAATATATGATTTAAACTTTTTAACAATAAAGTTATAATTTGTATATATCTCGCCATAAGTAATACAACCTATGCCTTCATCCCTTTTTTGAGATTTAGCAATACCTTTTCCTCTAAAAAACTCCCCTAATTCACCAAGCTTCTTCACCTCCCAGTCCTCTGGTATGATTCCCACTTTAGTTTTCTTATACCCTTTCGGCACTTCTCCTCTATTTATCATATCAATCTTTTTCT
>JGI24708J26588_10002899_pt1 | contig 12785 bp, 12 predicted proteins | sample BioPla1DNA2_FD_26588 | JGI IMG/M metagenome (IMG submission 26588) | reverse complement strand
TACAGGTTCAGATAAAGTGAATGGAATCACATATCTTGAAAGAAATACAGGTGTAGAAAAACACTTAGAACTGGAAGGTGTCTTTGTACAGATTGGTCTAGTTCCTAATACGGAATGGTTAAATGATAGTGTTGAACGAAACCCCTTTGGGGAAATTGTGGTAAATGACAGGAATGAAACCAATATTCCTGGGGTCTTTGCTGCAGGAGATTGTTCAACCAGTCCATACAAACAGATAGTAATATCAATGGGCTCTGGTGCAACTGCAGCGCTAAGTGCATTTGATTACTTGATTAGAAATTAATATTTGATTTTATAGCAAAAACCGTTACAAATCCAAAGATTATAATTTGGATATGTAGCGGTTTTGCCTTGTTATAATGAGAAAAATTAAAAATTAGTTATAAATAGAAAAAAATGGTTTACAAACTATAACTTTATATGTATAATCATTTAAAGTTGCCTGAAGGATTATTGATAGTATATTGGAAATGCAGATTTAGTGAGGGTGAAAAATTGAGTAATAATGCAAAAAAGTATAAAATTAGTAAGACTATGGTATTGGCTATAGTTGGGAGCATGATGCTTGTGGCCATGGTTGGATTAATTATCAGGATATTTTGGTATAAGAGACAGTGTGATATAATCTATGCCGAAGTTAATGCTAGTGTTGTTGAATGTGGAGAAGAAGTTTACGGTGAATATGATGGACAAATGGTTCTGCTCTCACAAGCAAATCTTAGTTATGTTTTAAGGTCGGTTACGGATAAAATGGTAGTAATATCATCTAGGGATGAGATTCCAGAAGGGGAACCAGAGCCGGTAAGGTTGCATTTTGGTGATGTGCTCTTAATGGAGGTTTACCCTGGAGAAGATAATAAGGTATTCATAAAGCATTCAATTAATAAAACTACAAAGTATTATGTTATAGATGGTACATGTAATTTTAATAACTTAAAGAAGATGGTTAGTATTGATGAATGGAGTTACCCCAATTACTTAGTTGAAGATGAGTAAGTAATTTATATGATTGCCAGTGTATTATATTAATAAAGGTTGCCTGCTACCAAGGATGAAGAATCGGTAGGAGGCAGCCTTTTAAATTACCTAAATAAAGAATTATCTTTAAATACTAGCTAATTAATGTTATAATCCATGTTAGGCGGGTTGATTCACCAAAAAAGAGTCTCAAACCTGTCCAAAGTGAAATTATAGCTACCAACCCGAAAAGGAGTAATACCATGGGTAAAAAAACAAGATTTAATGGTGCATTAAGAAGCTATCTTTTGTGGCCCATATATTTTACGGGTCTATTGTTGTTAATGAATTTAGCCATATATGTAGTAAATAAAGAAGCTGGTTATGTTATGACTGTTTTTGTTGTAGCCTATTTTGTATTGGCTTTAACAATATTTTATATCAAACGTCATAAGATTGCTTCAGAACTAGTTGCTTATGCAATGGATTTTGCACAGGTACAGAAGCGTTTGCTTAAAGAAATGGCCATACCCTATGCTCTTCTTGATGTTGACGGAAAGCTTCAGTGGGGTAATAATGAGTTTTCTGATTTGTTTCAAGGGAAAAAACTTACAGGTCGTTCCATATCAAGCTTCATTACTGATATTACTGTGGACACTCTTCCAAAGGCAGAGGCAGATGAAGAGCTCCATATTTCATTAAATAACAGAAATTATAGGGTAGTACTTCGTAAGATTATAGCACCAAATTTTGATGAAGATGCCAACTGGACTTTGTATGATACAGAAAAAGTGTGGGATACAAAGAATGCTCTAATTGCTATGTTCTTATTTGATGAGACAGAAATTATGGTCTTGCAAAAGGAGAATAGGGATCAAAAGTTAATTGTAGGATTATTGTATATTGATAATTATGATGAGGCCTTAGATAGTATAGATGAAGTTAGGCGTTCCTTGCTTACTGCATTAGTAGATAGAAAGATCAACAAATATATGCAAGGTATTGATGCTGTAAGTAAGAAACTAGAGAAGGATAAATTCTTATTTGTATTCCAGCATAAATATCTTTCTGTTTTACAAAGTACGAAGTTTTCAATTCTTGAAGAAGTAAGAAGTGTTAATATAGGCAATGAGATGGCAGTAACTATAAGTATAGGGCTGGGTGTAAATGCTGACAGCTATATTACAGGTTATGAGTATGCTAGGGCAGCTATAGATTTGGCTTTAGGAAGAGGCGGAGATCAGGCAGTTGTAAAAAATAGAGATAAGATTTCCTATTATGGAGGAAAGAGTATCCAGGTTGAAAAAACAACCAGAGTTAAAGCAAGAGTTAAGGCTCATGCATTCCGTGAGTTTGTAGAAGGCAAGGACAAGATAATAGTAATGGGTCATAGGCTTGGTGATATAGATTCATTTGGAGCGGCTATTGGTGTCTATAGAATAGGTAAGACATTCAATAAAAAGGTTCATATTGTGATTAATGAGATTACAACCTCCTTAAGGCCAATGTTAAATAGATTTATTGAAAGTCCTGAATATGAGGAGGATCTATTTCTAAATAGTGAGCAATCAATTGAAGCAATGGACCCCAATACACTATTAGTAATAGTGGATGTCAACAAAACAAGTTTATTAGAATGTGAAGAGTTACTTGACTATGCAAGAACTGTTATTATATTTGATCATCATAGACAGACAAATGAAGCAATTGAGAATGCAGCCTTATCATATATAGAGCCTTTTGCTTCCTCAACCTGTGAGATGATAGCAGAAATTTTGCAGTATATTGGAGATAATTTAAAGCTAAGGCCTATTGAGGCGGATACACTTTATGCTGGTATAATGATTGATACCAACAATTTTCTTACTAAGACAGGTGTAAGGACATTCGAGGCAGCAGCATATCTTAGAAGAAATGGTGCAGACGTTACCAGACTTCGTAAGATATTTAGAAGTAGCTTTATGGAATTTAAGACTAAAGCAGATGCTATAAGTAGCACCGATGTTTATCTTGAATATTTTGCTATTACAACTTGTGATAGTGCTGATGTGGACAGCCCTACTGTTCTTGGGGCTCAGGTGGCCAATGACTTATTAAGTGTGGCTGATATTAAAGCGTCATTTGTTTTTACTGAGTTTAATGGTAAGATATTTATAAGTGCTAGATCAATTGATGAGGTTAATGTACAAGTTGTAATGGAGAAACTAGGTGGTGGTGGTCACCTTAGTATGGCCGGTGCACAGCTTGAGAATTATACAATAGAGGATGCAATAACATTGCTAAAAGAGACCCTTGATAAAATGGTAGAAGAGGGAGAAATTTAATAGTTCACAATATTGAGAGGAGTTAGACAAATGGAAGTAATATTAATGCAAGATGTTAAGAGCCTAGGAAAACGTGGCGATATAGTAAAGGTTAGTGACGGTTATGCAAGAAACTTTATCTTGCCAAAGAAATTAGGTGTAGAAGCTACCAAGCAAAACTTATATGAGTTAAAGCTTCAAAAGAATGCAGAAGAGAAGAAAAGAGCTGAAATCCTTGAAGAAGCTAGACAGTTGGCTAAGGAATTAGAGGCTATAAAAGTTAACTTAACTATAAAAGCTGGTGAGGGTGGAAGGACTTTTGGATCCATTTCCACTAAAGAAATAGCATCAGCGGTAAATGAGCAAGCTGGCTTGCAGTTGGACAGGAAGAAGATACAGCTATCTGAGCCAATAAAAAATGCAGGATCCTATACAGTAGGAGTAAAGCTACACCCTAAGGTTACAGCAGAGCTTAAAGTTGAAGTTCAGGCAGTGTGATTTTAGTTTTGATTGTAGCAAGGGGGATTACCAATGGATGAGGCTTTTATAAGGAAGATACTTCCGCATAGCCAAGAAGCTGAGCAATCAGTTATAGGTTCCATGATTATGGACAAAGATGCAATTGTTATGGCTTCAGAAGTAATAGAAAGCAGTGACTTTTATGATCAGCAATATGGTATTTTGTTTGATACTATGTTGGAATTATACAATGAAGGAAAGCCTGTGGATTTGGTAACTTTGCAGGATAGGCTTAAGGAAAAAGATGTGCCTGCACAGCTAAGTAGCCTAGAGTTTATTAGAAACTTAGTATCTTCAGTACCTACCTCTGCTAATGTGAAGTATTATGCAGATATAGTAAGAGAAAAGGCTGTGCTTAGAAGGCTTATTAAAGTTACAGAAGAGATTGCAAATGACTGTTATCTTGACAAGGAAAAGCTGGACGTCATTTTGGAAAAGACGGAAAAGCAAGTGTTTGATATTTCCCAAAACCGAGGTACCAAAGAGTTTACGGATATCAAAGAAGTGGTACTTCGTTCTATAGATAGTATAGAGGCTGCTTCAAAGAACAAGGGAAGTGTTACTGGAGTTGCCACAGGATTTTATGATTTGGATTACAAGACCGCTGGACTGCAACCATCAGACTTAGTATTAATAGCAGCAAGACCCTCCATGGGTAAAACTGCATTTGCACTTAATATAGCTGAGTTTGTAGCCCTTCGTTCCAATATAACCACAGCTATTTTTAGTTTGGAGATGTCCCAAGATCAATTGGTAAAGCGTATGCTTGCCATGAACTCTAGGGTAGATTCTCAGAATATTAGAACTGGTAATCTGTCTGCAGACGAATGGGCAGATTTGATGGAGAGTGCTAGAATAGTAGGAAATTCTAATCTGGTTATAGACGATACATCAGCTATAACGGTCAGTGAGCTTAGATCAAAGTGTCGTAAGCTAAAACTGGAGAAGAATTTGGGCTTGGTTATTATCGACTATCTTCAGTTAATGACTGGTAGTAAGAGGTCTGAATCAAGACAGCAGGAGATATCAGAGATATCTAGATCCCTAAAGTCTCTTGCAAGAGAGATTAATGTGCCAGTAGTTGCCTTATCCCAGTTAAGTCGTGCTGTAGAGCAGAGGCCTGATAAAAGACCTATGTTATCAGACTTACGTGAATCCGGAGCTATTGAGCAGGATGCCGACGTGGTTATGTTCATATATCGTGATGATTATTATAATCTTGATACAGAGGAACCTGGTGTATCTGAGATTATCATAGGTAAGCAGCGTAATGGTCCTACGGGAACTGTAAAACTAGCTTGGCAGTCACAGTATACCAAGTTTGCTAACCTGGAAAGATAGCTGAATATGAAGTAGAAATGTTAGCTTAAATATAAAATGATGTAGAAAAGGAGAGGCTTGTATAAAGTCCCTCCTTTTTTTGTCGACAAGTTAAATGGGAAATTAAGGAAGTGATATTGCATTTGAAGTTTGCTATGTTATAATGTAAAAAGTGGAAAATAATTACAACATTTCATGGCTGAATGTAGATGGAGGATATTCAATGGAAGATGTTAGGTATATGATCTCGGAGGCTTCAAAAAAAGTTGGAGTTGAATCACATACACTAAGATATTGGGAGGAAGAGCTTTCTCTACCCATTGACAGGAATGAAATGGGTCACCGATATTATAAGGAAAGGGATATTGAACAGTTAAAGGTGATAAAAGATTTAAAGGAACAAGGCTTTCAATTGAAAGCAATAAATATGCTTTTGCCTAATTTAAATCAAGTAGAAAGACTGGATGATGTAACCATGGTAAAGCTAAAAAATGAACTAAATGGAAAGGAGACTGCTATGTGGAAAGATGAAGAAACTAGTATGCTTGATGACCAAGAAGAGGGGACATGCCTTCTTGCTGATAAGGTTGATGAGGAAGATAAGCAAGAGGTTGATACAGAATCAAATGATAAGATGAATCAGTTTAAGGCAATAATGAGCCAGATTATTGTATCTGCACTGAAAGAAAACAATATAGAACTATCCAGGGATATCAGTGATAATGTAACTGAAAATGTATCTAAGGAAATGAACTATCTTATGAGAGTGCAAGAGGAAAAGGAGGAGGAGCGTTTTAGGAAGTTTGATTCAACTCTTAGAGATTATCAAAAAAGTAGAATGCATGCAGCTGCAAGTTTTGAGGCTAGAAACAGGAAGAAGTCCAAGTTTTTCAAGAAGAATAAGGTTTACATATAAACCAAAGTAAAGGCACTAGATGTTTAATGTAAAAGAGGAGGGTTAAGCTCCCTTAGAATAATATCAATGGCAACTTTACTCTCCTCTTTTAAATATGTATAGTAGTATTACTATTATGCTGTAATAGCCCCAGTAGGACAAACATCAGCACATACGCCGCAATCTATACAAGAATCAGCGTCGATTACAAAGTGCTCAGCACCTTCTGAAATTGAATTGGTAGGACATTCGCTTTCACAAGCAGCACAGCTTATGCAAGCATCACTAATTGTGTATGCCATAATTTCATACCTCCTTTGTAAAATACAATCCAATTTATTTTAATATATGTATAATAAATATGCAAGTGGAAAGATTATATTCTTGACGTATAGGGATTATTCGAATATAATGTTGCCTAGGCTACTAATTTTTGGCCCAATAAGGTTTATAATGAGAATATAAACCGCGATTTAAGGAGGTAATGATATGGCTTCAATTACTAAGGACATGACAATTGCTCAGGCTATTGCCACAGATCAGAATATTATTCCGGTATTATTAGATATGGGTATGCACTGTCTTGGATGCCCTTCAGCTCAAGGTGAGACATTAGAAGAGGCTGCTATGGTTCATGGTTTGAATCCTGATGAACTTATGGAGAGAATTGCCAATGTAACTGCTGAGTAATATTGGATATAAATATTTTCATTAAAAAAGAGTGCTAAATCCGACCTTGGTCGGAAGAGCACTCTTTTGTGTTTGAATTTAAATGATAGCCAGGATTTGAATGGCTTGATCCTTAACAATGACTTCATAATGCTCCTGATAGTAAACCTGTGAAGCATAAGTTGTACGCTCTGATTTACCATATTCAGAAATTATATTACTAATCTTATTAAATTCTTCTGGTGTGTGATCAGAGATACTAATTACTAAATAATACATTGATGTAATTGGATCTTTATATAAGGTATTATCACCTTTATATAATCCAGCCAATATACTGGACAATTTAGTAACTTCACCAAGAGAATTAAAGGAATATACTTTAGTTAAGTTAGTTGGGATTTGAACACTAAGTTTATGATCTTTTTCAGAATCAGAATTTTTATCAAAATCCTTATCGCTATCTTCAAGCTCATCTGCAAAATCATCTAGATGTTCAAATGTATTAATTATTTCATCCGCATAAGCGTCGTCATCGTCGGACTTATCTGACAAATTGTGTGAATTGAAGGAGGAAAACTTAGAAAAACGTGTATCTAGTTCATCTGGATCCTCTACCTTCGTTATAACCAGAATTAAGCACTCTGAAGATACAGGAATAGCTTCTATCATTAATGGAATATCATCTACCTCAAAGCCAAATTCATAAAAGGCTTGTTGTATCATATCACGAAATAATGCTTTGGCTTTCTCTGTACCGTAAGCTAGTTCGCTTATTCTCAATTCTCTGTCTATCAAATCATTCTTATTCAAGGTACACCTAATCTGGTTATCACTGATTTTTTCTATCTTCATAGAGTACACCCCTTTCTGTGTGAACAGGAACTGATCTTTTAGTTACGGTTACTACTAAAAATAATCATAGTGTAAAATGAGTATAAGTTAAAAAGAATATAAAGTCAATACATACAGTTGTGAAATTTGTATTAAAATTTCTCACTTATTTACAATATAGGCTAAAAATAGACATTGGCACAATGTATATAAAGTATATAAAAAATTGTATAATCTTCCAGAGATAATGACCTTGACTATTTTACAAAATATGGATACAATTAGGTAGATGATCCATATTTCATAGATTTCTGATAAGAAAGGAGAGAATGCAACAAGAAATTTGGTTTGACAAGTACCGTATTATTAAACTTCTAGGCTCAGGAGGCACAGCTGAAGTTTATTTGGCAGAGCATATCAAGTTACATTCATTTCGTGCAATCAAGTATATCTCTAAACATCATCCATTATACAAGTCACAACTTAAGGAAGCACAAATATTAAAGGAATTAAAACACTCGTGTATCCCTATAATTTATGATATTGAAGAAGATGAAGATGGTTCCTATATTATTGAACAATATCTTGAAGGAATAAGCTTAAGAGATTACGTTCTGAGAAGTAATCCTCTTCATAAATATATCATAATACAATTCGCACTTCAAATCTGTGATTTAATAAAATATCTCCATTCGGCAAAAAGACCAGTCTTATATCTAGACCTACAACCCCAAAATATAATTGTTACCGATAGTACCCTTAAACTTATTGATTTTGGTAGTGCCATGTTTTGCGATGAAGTTGACGAAAATGTTGACTATTATGGCACTAAAGGCTATGCTGCCCCTGAGTTATATAGTAGGAATAAAGCAGATGAAAGATCAGATATATATGGTATTGGTATGTTATTGTATTTTATGGTGTCTGGTCATGATATTAGAACTGATATGGTAAAGATGGACCATATCGATTTTAAAAAGTGTCCCAAAAGGTTAAAAGCTATTATAATCCAGTGCCTCAGATACAACCCATCACAAAGGTATTCTTCTGTATCCCAATTAGAAAAGCATTTATCAGCAATCATGAAAAAGANGACCCATTTATTAAAACCTGGATCATCAATTGAAATTGGAATTGCAGGAGCACAATCTAGAATAGGAACCACTCATTTATCTTTTCGATTATGTAGGTATTTTAATGATAAGAAGATTAGCTGCATATATGTTGAGGAGAATAAAAGTAGGTGTATACGGCAGATTCAAAATAGATACTTTGGTCTGAATAAGAATCAAGATATTATTCAGATAAATGGAATACCTATGGCTGAAATGGATTTGGCCAGGGATAGGGATGTATCAGGATTTAATATAGTTGTTAAGGATTATGGGTGTCTAGATAGGGAGAATAAAGCTGAATTCTTCCGTTCTCATTATAAAATCCTTGTTCTTGGTGCAAAGGATTGGGAGTTAAGAAAATCTGAAGAGCTCTTAGATATGGTTTCAGAATATAAAGATGTAATATATCTGTTTAATTACCTGGATGGAAAACAATTTCAACAGGTTATAAAAAACATGGATAATAAAAACTGTATGAGAATACCTTATGAGCCCAATCCATTTATAAAGCCAAAAGACAAGATTAGCAAGGAGTTTTTCCGAGAGCTTTTAGGCATGTTTAAGGAGTTAGACTTATGATTAGAAAATCTATGCTGTTAAAGAAACTTCAAGATAGCCATAACCATGAAAAGAAAATAACAGGCATAATTGGAGTAAATTCTGGTGTCGGAGTTACATTTACTGGTATTCTGTTGGCTCATTTTTTTGGAGTAGAAAAGGGAATACCCACAGCATATTTAGAATGTAACAACCATCAAGATTTTAACCGCCTACAGGATGTATATGAATGGTGTCAAGAAGATGAAGAGTCATTTGCCATGGATAATATTACATACTATAAGAATGTCCCAGCAGGTCAAATATCAGGAATCCTAAATGAAGATTATGGATCTTATATTCTTGATTTTGGTACAGACTTTGATGCAGCTAGGGAGGAGTTCTTCCGTTGTAGTACAAAAATCATTATAGGAGATCGTGGAATCTGGAATTTAAGTAAGATAATATCCTTTCTTAAATCTACGGAAGATATTAAGGGTAGTGAGAACTGGATATATATCATTCCTTGTGCTGACAGAAGGACAATACTTGGAATGGCAAATAAAACTTCTAGATGTTTTTATGGGCTTCCATATGAGTCTGATCCTACAACCTTGTCAAAAAAGACTTTTGATTTATTTCAGAGTATATATTTCTAAGTAAAATGTGCAAGCATAGGTAATGGATAGGTATAGCATATCACAAGAACCTTCTTATCCGATAAAGATGGTAGATGCATCTCCTTTTGCACACAGGTGATTTGAATATTACTACTGTAAAAACCATATGACTTAAAAACCCTCTATACTTTAACGATAAGCATATGTAACAGCATTAGTAGCTCAGTGGATGATAGATATATTTGATATTACGCCTTAAGAATAATTAGGATGATCTTGGACATCTTACCTTCTTAAGGCGTTTTGTTTTTAAGCTACCAACAAAAAAAGTCGAAATTTAGTAATGACTAGTGTCAAAATAAGTGCTATAATGGGAAAAAGTAAAGACAGCACTTTATTGGAGGAAGACATGGATAAAAAAATGAAAATTGCAATCGTCGGTATGACAGTGGCGATTTTAGGCATAGTCATAGGTATAGTAGTTTCTTTAGTTAATAAGATGACCCCAAGTAATGAGGTAATGCTATTAACAGATTATTATAAGGTAGAGGATTCTGAGGTAATAATAATTCTTCACGATGAAATTTATGAAAAGTCGGGAATTATGTCGGATGGAACTGTATATATTGATTATGATACCGTTAAGAATGAATTTAATCATAGGTTTTATTGGGATGATAAAGAAAATATCTTAACATATACCACTCCTACAGAGATTATCAGAGCTGATGCTGCAAGTAGTAAATATTCAGTAACAAAAAGTCTTATTAAGACAGAATCGGATTATGATTATCCTATAATTAAGTTATACGGAGAAGAAGTGTATATTGCACTTGATTTTGTAGAGAAACATTCTGATTTTACTTCACGTTTTTATGTGGATCCTAACCGTGTAGTAATTGATTACAAGTGGGGGGATTACCTATTTACAGAGGTTACAAAAGCAACCCAACTAAGATTAGAGCCTAGTATTAAGAGTCCGGTATTAATGCAACTTCCTGTAGGACAAGAGCTTATGTATGTCTTGAAAGAAGAGGCACCACAAAAGGGTTTTGCCAAGGTTATGACTAAAGACGGCATTATGGGATTTGTAAAAGAAAAGAGTGTTAAGGAGTCTTATTATAAAACCGTTGAAAGCACATATAAGCCACAAGAATATACAACTCAAACAAGACCAGATAAGATTAATCTAGTATTTCATCAAGTCTTTAATAAGGATGCAGCAGGAAAACTGGAGGAACTAATTAAGCAGACCAAGGGTGTTAATGTTATTTCCCCTACTTGGTTTAGTTTAAATGATGTGTCAGGTACATTTTCCTCCCTAGCAAGTGAGGAGTATGTTGATAAGGCTAAATCCCTTGGCCTTGAAGTGTGGGCATTGATAGATGATTTTAATTCGGATGTTGATAAGTACGAACTTTTATCCCATACTTCTCGCAGAGATACTTTATCCAATAGTTTGCTTGAAGTGGCTATGCAATATAAGATTAATGGAATTAATATAGATTTTGAAAATATTCCATCTAAGGCAGGGGAGCATTATATACAATTTCTTAGGGAACTCTCTGTGAAATGTAGGAATAATGGCATTGTATTATCAGTAGACAACTATATTCCTGCCCCTTATAACCAACATTATAATAGGAAAGAGCAAGGAGAGATTCTTGATTATATTATTGTAATGGCATATGATGAGTATTATGCTGGATCTGATGTGGCAGGACCTGTTGCATCCATAGGATTTGTTAAGGATGCCATATACAATACCTTAGAAGAAGTTCCTAAGGAAAAGACTATAATAGCTGTTCCCTTTTATTCAAGGCTTTGGAAGGAAACCCCGGAAGGGGATGTATCTAGTGAAAGTTTTGCCATGACACCAGCAAGTAATATATTTAAAGACAACGGTGTAGAGCCTGAGTGGGATGATAATTATGGAAGTTATTATGGAGAATATGAGAAAGATGACACTTTCTATAAGATGTGGCTTGAAGATGAGAAATCCATTGAGGAGAAGATGAAGGAAATATATAAGGCAAATGTGGCTGGTATTGGAGCATGGAAGCTTGGACTAGAAAAAGAAGAGGTCTGGAATGTAATCATAAAATATATGAATTAAGTTTTCTTATGATTTCTTAAAATTATCAAGGGTATACTTAAGTTGGTATACCCTTTTAAGTTACCATGAATCATCTAGATTAGATTTGCTTTATAATAGAATAGAAGGTTTATTTTTCTCATAGTATGTATGGAAGCCATTGTAGAAAGTAGATCTTATGAGTAAAAAATATTTTAATATCTTTTTTTTATTACTAATTATTTTAGCTAGGATTTTATGTTCAGAACAATCAGTTAAGGTTATGAGGAATATGTTCTTTGAGAGTGGTGATTTCAAGGTTGGATCCAATATTATCATAGTAATTGATCCGGGTCATGGTGGCAGGGATCCTGGCATGGTTGGTGTTAATGACTCCTTAGAAAAAGATATTAACCTAGATATTGCCTTGCGGCTTAGAGACCTTTTAGAACAAAGTGATATTAAAGTGATTATGACAAGAGAAGTTGATGAAGGCTTATATTCTGAATCTGATTCCAATAAAAAAAGAGCAGACTTACGTAAAAGAATAGAGATAATTAATTCTAGTAATGCAATATTTGCAATTAGTATACATCAAAACAGCTATAGCGATGAGAGTATTAAGGGGGCACAGGTTTTTTATCATGGAGAGTCTAAGGAGGGTAGGGATCTTGCGCTTATATTGCAGGAGCAACTAAAGGAAACTATAAAAGATGGAAACCATAGAAAGGCAAAATCTAATAGCAGTTATTATATGTTAAAACACACAAACTGCCCATTGGTAATAATAGAATGTGGTTATCTATCTAACTGGAGAGAGGCAAAGCTTTTAATAGAAGAAGAATATCAGGAAAAGGTTGCNTGGGCTATTCATATGGGAATTATGAAATATATTAATAGCTTAAAGTAGGCTACTTTTTA
>JGI24708J26588_10002896_pt1 | contig 12787 bp, 16 predicted proteins | sample BioPla1DNA2_FD_26588 | JGI IMG/M metagenome (IMG submission 26588) | reverse complement strand
TTATTTTACATATTTCTTTAAACATAATTACGGCAATCCTGATTCTAAAGATCTCTTTTCCAGGTTTACAAAGAACCAGGTTTATTAAGGCACTGGGAAACCTTTACCTTATTACCTTTATCGGCATGGGAACCACCTTATCCATCTTCTATGTTTATGGCGACTCTCCATTTAATACAGGCTTTCTGAAGATAATAATCGGCCTGCTGGTCCTGTATTTACTGGGGAATACCGGTTGGAAAATTATACAGAGGTATAAATTGCCGGATGAGTTTTATTTACCTACAGTCATTTATTGTCAAAATAAAGAGGTTAGCCTGACCGGTCTCCTGGATACAGGTAACAGTTTAAGTGACCCTATCAGTAATTTTCCTGTAATTATCGTGAATCTGGCTACACTAATTCCAATATTTCCTGAGGAAATGCAGGCTGAGATGATGACAGGAGAAGTTTGTGAAATGGATCTGGTAGAGGTTTTTCAAAAAAATAACCTTGCTCACAGGATACGCCTGCTTCCCTTTTCTGATCTGGGAGAAGAAAAGGGACTGCTTTTGGGATTCAGGCCAGATCTTGTTGAACTCTTCTATAAGGGTGAGCTTATCAGGGTAGAGAAGTGTGTTATTGGAATCAGTACAAGGATGTTGGATCTGGATAATTGTTATCAGGCTCTCATTCATCCCAAATTACTTAATGTAGAACAAATATGAAAGGGGCAGTATTATGTTCAGAAGGGGTTTTTTAATTTTAAAATTACGACTGAAAATTTACTGGATACGTTTTCTGCAGAAAATAGGTCTATACCGTTCGCCTATCTATTACCTGGGCAGTAGTGAGNCTTTGCCGCCTCCTCTGGAAGAGGAGGAAGAGTCCTATCTTCTGGAGAGATTAGGGGCTGGAGAGGAGGAAGTCAGAAAATTACTGATTGAACATAATCTGCGGTTGGTTGTATATATAGCCAGGAAATTCAATAATACTGGTGTTGATATAGAAGACCTGGTTTCCATCGGTACAATTGGTTTAATTAAGGCAGTCCGCACCTTTGATGTAGAAAAAAATATCAAGCTGGCTACCTATGCATCCCGATGTATTGAAAATGAAATACTGATGTATTTAAGGAAAAATAACAGGAAGAAGGCGGAGCTTTCCTTTGATGATCCTCTAAACATAGATTGGGATGGCAATGAACTAAAATTATCTGATATCATGGGTACTGATGCGGATATTATCTATAAAAATATTGAGTCAGAGGTTAACAGGGAATTATTAAAAACAGCTATGAAATCATTATCCAGAAGGGAAAGGAAGATCCTGATTCTCCGTTTTGGACTCCTGAAGTCCGGTAGTATAAAGACCCAGAAGGATGTGGCAGATATATTGGGAATATCCCAATCCTATATCTCCCGCCTGGAGAAAAGGATTATTAGTAAATTGAGGAAAGAAGTTGCCAGGTTGATTTAGAAGGGTTCACAACCCTTCTTTTTTTTATGTTCAAGAAAGCCTGCCCAATATGTACCAGGTATAAAACGGAGGATATGGGAAATAATGAAAATAGAAAACCTCTTAATATATGAATGAAAAGCCAAAATGGAGCAGGAGGTATACAAATGGGGAACAAAGTGGAAATTAGCGGAGTCAATACATCTGAATTGCCTGTTTTGACAAATAAAGAAATGAGGGTCCTGTTCAGGAAGATGCAGCAGGGAGATAAGAAGGCCAGAAATGCTATAGTCAACGGTAATTTGCGCCTTGTTCTCAGTGTTATCCAGCGTTTTAACAATAGAGGAGAGAATGTTGATGATCTTTTTCAGGTAGGTTGTATAGGTCTGATGAAGGCCATCGATAATTTTGATCTCAGTAAAAATGTCAGGTTTTCCACTTATGCTGTTCCTATGATTATTGGTGAAATCAGAAGATATTTGCGGGATAATAATTCTATCAGGGTCAGCCGTTCCCTGCGGGATACTGCTTATAGAGCATTACAGGTAAAGGAGAGTCTAAAAAATAGAAATGCGGAGGAACCTTCCCTCAATGATATAGCCAAAGAATTGGGAATTCCCAGGTCAGAGGTAATCTTTGCTCTTGATGCCATACAGGACCCCATCTCCCTCTTTGAACCAATTTATCATGACGGAGGAGATCCAATCTTTGTTATGGATCAGATTAGTGATAAAAAATCTGAAGATGAGAGTTGGTTGGAAGGTATTGCTGTAAGGGAGGCCCTCCGGAAATTAAATGACAGGGAAAAACTCATCCTTTCTTTCCGCTTCTATGAAGGGAAAACCCAGATGGAAGTTGCTGATGAAATAGGCATTTCCCAGGCCCAGGTCTCCCGTCTGGAGAAAGCAGCATTGAAACGATTAAGGAGACATGTAAAGGAGGATATTTGAAATGGTTTTTAAAAGGCTGCGTATTATTCTCTTTCTAATATTCCTGTGTATCATCCTGATGAGTATAAATGTCAATAGTGCTTTTCAGTCTGGAGATAATGAAGGACTTATCAATGCTTTCGCTGAAGATAACCTCCTGCGATTACATGTCATAGCAAACACTAACTCTCCCAGGGATCAGTACATAAAAAGACTGGTAAGGGACAGGATTACTGAATATATTGCTTCTCTGGCAGCTTCAGGCAAGCTGGAAATAGATAATCTTATCCTGGAAGAATACCTGGGTATGATTTTAAAAGAGGAAGGTGTAAAATACAAAGCCAGAGTCGAATTGGGAGAGTATTACTTTCCGACAAGAACCTATGATGAGCTGAGATTAGAAGCTGGAAATTATAAAGCATTAAAGGTAATCCTGGGTAAAGGGGAAGGCTCTAATTGGTGGTGTGTCCTCCTACCTCCCCTCTGTATAGAAGAAGCGGAGAATATTGATAGCGATAAGAAGCTGGAATTTAGATTAAAGATAGTGGAATGGCTTCAGGGAAAAGATAAAGAGGAAAAAATGAATTATGCAGAAAATAAAGAATTAGTTAAGTTGGTGGATACATTCAGTAAAATGGAGCTAAAACCCCTTTTTGAAGTAGAACCATTTTATGAAGAATTCAAATTGATTGATATAGAACTTCTGAAGCCACTTACATAAGAGAGATATAAACTGCCTATAGGCAGTTTTTCTTTTGCACACAGGAACCATAGTTTTCATATAATAATTTTGAATTCAATATTGCTTCAAAAACAAAATCAGGGAGGGCTGTCTGTGTTGAAAAACTCGGAATTAAAATTAAAGGATGTAATTGATATTAAAAGGGGGAAAAAATTAGGCTATATCGATGATGTAGATATAGAGGTGGAAAATGGCCAGGTAAAAGCCTTTGTAGTTCCTGCCCATCAAAACAAACTTTTCAATTTTTTCCTGAAAAAAAATGATCAGATAATTCATTGGAGTGAAATCAGAAAAATAGGAGAAGACGTTATTTTGGTTGAACTGGATGAAGATAAGGTTTAAAATTAATTATATTTATGATATACTAGGGAATAAAGCAGGGGTATTGGGAGGACTGACAAAAATGAGATGTCCCTATTGCGAACACCGGGAAAGCAAAGTGATAGATTCCCGTTATACGGAGGAATATACCTGTATCAGACGCAGGAGAGAATGTCTGAGTTGTAAAGAAAGGTTTACTACTTATGAACGTCTTGAAGATCTTCCTTTAATGGTCATAAAAAGGAATGGCCAGAGGGAATTATTTGACCGGAATAAGATAAAGACCGGACTTTTAAAGGCCTGTGAAAAGAGGCCCATTTCCCAGGAACAGCTTGATCAGCTGATTAATAATGTGGAAAAAACCCTCAGGAATGATATGATACAGGAGGTACACAGCACTGAGATTGGTGAACTGGTCATGAACTATCTTAAGGAACTGGATGAAGTTGCCTATGTGAGGTTTGCATCAGTCTACAGGCAGTTTACGGATTTGAACATATTTATAAAGGAACTGGAAGGTTTACTTAAAGAAAAATCCAGAGATTGAGGAGGCCGTCTATATTGTTTTCCTGGGTGGAAGATGGAGATTTGCTCTATCTAAAAATAGATAATTTCACCAGACATTCTGTCGGGGCTTACTTTACTACCCGACTCGGTGGAGTAAGTTCTGGAGTCTTTGATTCGCTGAACATGGCCTTACATGTTGCTGACAGGAAAGAGAAAGTTTTAATAAATAGAGAAAAGATTGCCCGTTCAATAGGAATAGATCCCGGGTCCTTTGTGGCCGCTGAACAGGTCCATGGTGCAGAGGTTTCTATTGTTACTGAAGAGGACCGGGGGGCAGGGGCCCTGGATTATCAGGCCAGTATTCCCGGAGTGGATGCCCTTATAACAGCAAGTGAAGGGCTCCCCCTGATATCCTTTTATGCAGATTGTGTCCCCCTGTTTTTCCTTGATCCTGTAAAGAGGGTAGTGGCCCTGGCCCATGCTGGCTGGAGGGGTACAGTTAACAAAATCGCCAGCCAGACCATCTTACAGATGGAAAAGGGTTTTGCCTCTGAACCGGCTGATATTATGGTGGCACTGGGCCCGTCTATTTCCCGGGATTTCTATGAAGTGGATAAGAGAGTGATTGATGAATTTAAGGGAGTTTTCCCCGGATATAAAGAGTTTACTGTTTACCGGGGAAAGGAAAGTTATCTTCTGGATTTGTGGCAGGCTAATATAATGGTTCTGGAAGAAGCAGGGATAAGCAGAGAGAATATATTTCCCAGTAATCTCTGTACATATGCTGAAGCCAGGTGTTTTTATTCCTATAGAAGAGAAAAAGGCAAAACCGGCAGGATGGCCAGTATAATTTATCTGTCGGAAAGCTATAGATTATAGGGATGATTATATGCGGGGAAGCAATGATCTTTTTTTTCTGGAGGAAAAAAAGGAATTAATCAAGGGTTTTAATGTAAGGGCTGCCAGAGATAAGAAGGCTATCTTTATAGTCCTGCTTATCTTTTTATTCCTGATCTTTTTCTCTGTTTATTTTTATACCGTCAGGCATCGTGTAGATTTGCTCATAGCTGATTACACAGAAGTGGTTGACGGCTTCTGGACAGAGGGCCTGTTGATCAGGGATGAAATAGTTTATAGATCACCAGATTCTGGTTTTGTAAAACTTCTGGCCAGTGAAGGAAAGAGGGTAGCCTATGGTGAAGAGATTGCCGGAATTGCTAATAGAATTATCTATAACCGTCATGCCGGCTTACTGAGTTATGCTACAGACGGTCTGGAAGAAGAGTTGACTATCAAAAATATTAGTGATATTAATATAGATAAATATAAGAGTTATAGGAGAAATTTTAAACAAAACTTTAATAATGAATATATCAGAAAAGGACAGGCTTTATTCAGGATAGTAAAAAATAATAACATGTACCTGGTCATCCCCTGTGCTAGAGAAGAAATTAGAAGATACAGGGTTAATGAGACTGTTTTTATCCAGGCAGATGAGCTGGGTAAGGGTTTGATAGAAGCTACTGTAGTTGAGAAAAAAAATGAGGAAGAACAGGGGTTTCTAATCATAAGATTAAATTTTTTTTTGGAAGAATGGTTAAATACCCGCAGGGTCAATTTCCTGTTTATTAAAAATATTCACCGGGGGATTGCCATACCAAGGGAGGCAATCTTTACTACTACTGCCGGTGAAGGAGTACTTATATATGACCCGGTCAGGAATAATTATAGTTTTGTTCAGATACGGGTCTTAAATGGAAACAGGGAACTGGTAATCGTGGAGGGTGTGGATTTAGGTTCACATGTTGTCACCAATCCTGAAGTCCTTGATTATGGAAGAGGGGTGTAGAGTTTGCATCTGGACGAAACAGAGCTTAGAACCCGATTAAAAGATGTGCAGGAAAGGATTAATATAGCTGCTGCCAGGACAAAACGTAATCCTGCTGAAATAAACTTATTGGGAGTAAGTAAAAATCAATCCATTGTAAAAATTGACTATTTCCATAAAAATGGACTGGAATCATTTGGAGAAAACAGGGTACAGGAATTGAGGGAGAAATATAAAGAAAGACCAGAGTACAAATGGCATTTTATTGGCCACCTGCAGAGGAATAAAGTAAAATACCTATTGAGGATGGAAAATTGTGTCCTGATTCATTCCCTGGATAGCTGGTCACTGGCAGAGGAGATAGATAAAAGGGCTGCCAGGCAAAATAGGGTTATGCCGGTGTTATTGCAGGTCAATGTAGCCGGTGATGAAAAAAAATATGGTATAGAAGCAGGGGAAGTGGAGGATTTTTTAGGGGAGGCACGAAAGTTAAGTAATATCGAGATAAGAGGCCTGATGACCATGGCCCCTTTTGTTGAAAATACAGAGGAAATAAGGCCGGTATTTAAAGAGTTGGCCAGAATTAGAAAAGAAATGAATGAAAAAGGTTATAATCTAAAGGAATTATCCATGGGGATGAGCCATGATTTTGAGGTGGCCATTGAAGAGGGAGCCACCATAGTTAGAATAGGGAGTATTCTTTTTGGTGCAAGGGAATATTGAGCGTTAAAAGGGAGGTTTACAATGCGGCTTTTATCTTATATAATAAGGTCAATTTTTGATATACTCAGCTGGTTGATTGTCATCAGGACCCTGATCAGCTGGCTGGCTCCTGATATCCACCACCCTAACTGGCGTAAATTTTTAAGATTATTGTACAGATTTACTGAACCTATCTTGGGTCCTATCAGGGAAAACCTGCCTGTCATTGCCTGGGGGCTGGATTTTACTCCACTGGTTGCCCTCTTATTGCTAAGTATTATGCGCACATTTGTACTAAGAATCATAATGTATCTGGCATTAGATTTAGGACTTTATTAAATAAAGGAGTGTTACGGACTTGATCGATAGGGAAAGATTAACTTCCCATTTACACCGGGAAGAAGATAGAGCCGTACTTGGACATATCCTGGATAAGGTGGAAATAGTACTGAAAAGAAAGAGTAAAGAATTGACAAATTTTTTAAACCCTTATGAATGTGAGATTGCTTCTGGTGTTATTAAACAAATAAGTGAAATAAATTATAAATTGGTTGGCGGTTATCCTGATGCTGAAAGGAAAAGAATCAGCATTTTTCCGGATTTTATTTTCCCGGATCATGTGGAGAACCCGGTCAGCATATTAAAGATAAGCGGTAATTTTAAATTCCAAGCAGTTTCCCATAGGGATTTTCTGGGTTCTATACTGGGGACAGGTATAAAAAGGGAGATGATAGGGGATATCCTGGTAACTGATGAGTTTGCCCAGGTAATTGTNGCAGCAGAACTGAAGGACTATATCATTTTAAATCTGGAAAAGGTACATGAGGTGCCGGTAGAAATAGAAGAGATCTCTTCTGAAGAGCTGGTAATTCCCCATAGCAGGATAAAGGAGATTAAAGCTACTGTTCCGTCTATGAGGCTGGATGCAGTGGCCAGTGCAGGTTTTGGTGATTCCCGAAGCAGGATTTCCCGGGAGATACAGAGTGAGAAAGTGAGAGTGAATTATCAACCAGTGAATGACCCTTCTGTCCGTGTCGAAGTGGGGGATGTTATCTCCATCCGGGGCAGAGGCCGGATAAAGGTAGCAGAAATTAATGGTGTGTCCAATCGTGACAGGATAAAGCTTCTCATTCATCGTTTGATATAAAAAAGAAAAGAGGTGGTATTTTTGAAAATTTCGCCCATTGACATCTATAACCGAGAGTTTGGCAAATCTACTTTTGGGTATAATGTAAAACAGGTGGACGAGTTTATCGAAGAAGTAGGCATGGCCTATGAAAGATTGTTGAAAGAGTTGAATCTGCTGCAGGATGAGAACGAAAAGTTACGGGAAAAAGTAGCTGCCCAGGAGGAAATGGAGGACAAGTTACAGCGGATTCTCCTGACTGTTCAGGAAACAGCCAGAGAGATTACTGAACAGGCCCATAAGGAGGCAGACTTGATTATCAAAAAGGCAGAACTGAAGGCGGAAAGACTGGAGAGAGAAGCCAAAATCAAATTGCAGGAAGAGTATAAATCCCTGCAAAGCCTGAAGGAAACCAGGGAGTTATTCAAAATCCGTTTAAAAACCATGCTGGAAGGGTATCTGGAATTAATCAATAATACAGAGGAACTGGATGAAGATATTGAAAAAGATGTGGCTGTAAAAGCCCTGGATTTGGAAGATGTGGATGATGATAATCTGGATATTACCCTGGATTTTTAAGAGACCCTTTTCCGGGGGGTCTTTTCTTTTTAGTTATTTGCTTAAATATTAAATTATTAATTTTTTATAAAAAGATTGGGGGTATGCAATATGAAAGAGAATGTGGAAAAGAAGAAAAGGGTTTTTTCTGGCGTCCAGCCTACAGGACAGATACATATCGGAAATTATGTTGGTGCTATAAGTCTCTGGGTTGAAAATCAGGACTTATATGATAATATCTTCTGTATTGTTGATTTACATTCATTGACTATCCCTGAAAATATAGCACCTGAATATTTGAGGAGGAAGGTCAGAGAGGTTGCCGCCTTATATCTGGCCTGTGGTATCGATCCGGAAAAATCAACAATCTTTGTTCAGTCCCAGGTTCCAGAACATGCTGAATTGACCTGGTTATTGAATTGTGTTACACCTATAGGCTGGCTGGAAAGAATGACCCAATACAAGTCCAAATCAGCAGAGATGGAAACCGTTGGTACAGGTTTATTTGATTACCCGGTACTGATGGCAGCAGATATCTTATTATATGATACTGACCTGGTACCTGTAGGTGATGACCAGAAGCAGCATATTGAGATAACAAGGGATATCGCCCAACGCTTTAATCACCTATATGGAGAAGTTTTCAAGATACCAGACGGCCTGTTCAGGGAAAGTGGAGCCAGGATAATGGGACTGGATACGCCTGAAGTGAAGATGAGTAAGAGCCTGGGGGAAATGAAGAAAAGGCACTCTATTGGTCTCCTGGATTCAGAGGAAGATATCAGGGATGCCATCATGAGGGCTACCACTGATTCCAATATGGAAACCCGCTATGAATATGCCTCACCGGGTGTGAAGAATCTTCTGGTTCTTTATGAGGTGCTGACAGGAAGCAGCAGAGAGGAAGTAGAAGAGCATTTTAGCGGGAAAAATTATGGAACACTGAAAAAGGAGTTGGTAGAAGTAGTCCTTGATACATTGAGGCCCATTCAGCAAAAATACAATGAAATTGTTAACGAAGAAGGTTATCTTGATAATATCTTAAATGAAGGCCGGATGAGGGCTAAAGAGATTGCCTCTGCTACGATAGCCAGAGTAAAGGAACATATGGGCTTAACCCTTTAGACTGTTTTAGGGAACATTATTAATCTATAATTCGTCTAAATGTACAGATAAGAGAAAAGGAGCTGTTATTTAGATGAATACCTGTAGAAAAAGACTGATTGGCAATTTATTGCTGCTTTGTTTCCTGTCCTTCCTGGCAGGTCCTTTATTTGCTGGAGGAGGATATTACCCTGGGTACAGGCTGCAGGGGGATTTACCGGCAGCAATAAAATTTGCAGATGAAAATATTTCTTATCTGCCGCCTGGGTATGCCGGTGAATTAATAAATGAACTGGAAATAAAGCATATGTTTAATCTCCCTGTAATTGAAGAAAAATATTTTAAGACCAGTATACAGGAAAAAATGCTGGATCTGTATCTTAAGAATTTTGACCTTTCTATTTTCAATGAATTGGACCTGATAAAAAATATTACTGATCCGGAATTAAAGGGGCTCCTGAGGGAAACAAGATTGACTGGCTATAGGGTCGAAACAGCAGAGGGAATGTTTTTCCCAGTGATAGATTATGAATTTTATCAAAGGTATTTACCCTATCTAGACCATGATTTCAGGGCTTATATCGAACTCATGTCTTTGGAGTCCAGTAATCCGCCGGCTAAGGATGCTGCTTTAGTAATAGGTTGGGATGAGCTTATTGGACGGGCCTTGATGCAGGAAAAATTTTTAACCAGTTTTCCGGAATCCAGTAAGGTTCCTGAGGTGAAAAATCTCTATGAAAAATACCTGAATTTTATCTTTTATGGCCTGAATAACACACCTCTCTTTTCCTATGATACAAGAGAGATGCACAATGAAGCCAGGGAAACCTATCCAGACCTGATAAGGGAACATCCTGATAGCAGCCTGGTGGTATATCTGGAGGGATTTTTGTCAATTCTGGAGGAAAATGATTATCTGTTAACAGAAGAGGTAGATAATTATAGAAAGTCTGTTCTGGAGGATATCTTTTATTCCTATGAATTTTACCGGCAGATGCTCAAAGATTACCTGAAGGCAATGGAGAGGAATATTGCCCTGCTTAAAGAAGAGAGCCATGTACAGAAGACAATGGAGGCCAATTATGGTGATAGGTATCACCAGACCATGGCCCTGAAAGTAACAGAGGATGAATTGCTTTTCCTAGCAGTAGATGTAGTATTTTCCGGTAATTATAAAGGTCATTTTACGCCAGGTAAGTTTTATCCCTATTATCTGGATGCAGCCATGGGAGGCCAGCGGGGTATAATTATTAAAGATAACTTTGGTATCTGGCATGCCTTTGGCTGGCGTGTTCCATTAGAATAAGAGAAGCAATAATGAGGACAGTTTTGGCTGTCCTTTCTTTTTTTTTAAAAACCCCTTGACCTTGACGTAACGTAAGGGTGTATATTGATAGTGACAGGAGGTGAGTTGGCAGTGGAATATACAGTACAAAAACTGGCAGATCTGGCCGGTGTCAGTCCCCGTACCATAAGATATTATGATGAAATAGGGCTGCTTAAGCCAGCCAGGATAAATTCATCCGGTTACCGGATCTATGAGGTAAAGGAAGTTGATAGATTATAGCAGATTCTTTTTTACTGGGAACTGGATGTAGATCTGGAGAACATCAAAAAGATTATGAATGATCCTGATTTTAATGATTTGGCTGCCCTGAAAAAACACCGGGAAAAACTCCGGATGGAAAGAGAACGCCTTGATTTATTGTTAGCCAATGTAGAAAAAACTATAAAAGCTAAAGAAAGGGGAACTAAAATGAGTGATAAAGAAAAATTTGCAGGTTTCATAAGGGGGATGGTGGAAGAAAATGAGAGGAAATATGGAAAAGAGGCCAGGGAAAAATATGGCGAAGAGGCTGTTGAACGCTCCAATCAGAAGGTATTGAATATGACTGAAAAAGAATATAAAGAAATTACTGGATTGGAAAAAGAATTTATGGAGACCTTGCTGGCAGCATTTAAGAAAGGTGATCCTGCCGGTGAGCTGGCACAAAAGGCAGCAGATCTGCACCGCCAATGGTTGACCTTCTATTGGGATAATTATTCAGAGGAAGCCCATGCCGGCGTGACCAACCTCTATGTTGCTGATGAACGGTTTAAAGATTATTATGAATCCTATTTTACCGAAAAACAACCTGGTATTGCAGAGTTCCTGCGGGAGGCAGTCCATATTTATACAGGAATGGATAAGAAAAATATGTAAAAAGATATTGACATGGCTGAATAATATGGTATAATTATTATTAACAAAATTGAAAATAGGAATATGATATATCTTCAGGGCAGGGTGAAATTCCCGACCGGCGGTATAGCCCGCTAACTCTTTACCTGGTAAAGAGCTGATCTGGTGAAATTCCAGAGCCGACAGTAAAGTCTGGATGGAAGAAGATAGTTTTTTATTTGTCCTGTCCCTGATATATGTCAGGGATTTTTCTTTTTACAATTAATTTAATGGAGGGGATTAATGATGGATGCAGGTTCAAAAACTATAAGCAGGGGAAAAATTAAGACTAATAGCTTGGTAAAGGTTTCTTTGTTGGCAGCCACTTCTTATCTGTTGACCTTTATCAGGATGCCTTTACCTTTTTTTCCTGAATATCTGAAACTGGATATTGCGGAGCTACCTGCCTTGATAGGGAGTTTTAGCCTGGGGCCGGCCTATGGTGTATTGATTGTTCTGATCAGAAATATTGTGGATTTTTTAACAAAAACAACTACCGGAGGAGTGGGAGAACTCTCCAATTTTATAGTAGGCAGTTCCTTTGTGATGACAGCAGGATTGATTTACAGCCAGAATAAAAGCAAAAAAACAGCAGTTATCAGTGTTATCTGTGGGGCCCTGGTCATGAGTTTCCTTGCCTTATTATCAAATAAGTTCGTAATTTTCCCCTTATATGGGCTGCCGGCTGAATGGGGCTTTTTATTGACCTTTATTTTACCCTTTAATTTAATCAAGGGCGGGGTAAATAGTATAGTTGTACTGCTTATTTATAAAAAAATATCAGGATTGTTGAAGAGTTAAGGGGATTAAAGAATGAAAAGGGGGGTTTATTATCTATAGCCAGGCTCTTGTATATAGATAATAAATATGTTAATATTATTGTGTAACGATTAAAAAATGTTATTAAAATCTCTCCTTTGTGATTCTATGCTATCATATTTCAAGACCAAAAGGAGGGATTTTTTATGTATAATTGTATTTATATTATATGAGTAATTTTTTTAATAATATATAAGATGGAGGCTATAGATATGCTAAAAATCAGCAAATTGTTTGCAGCAAGAGATATGACAGAGGGAACCCCCTGGAAAAGGATACTGGAATTTTCTATACCCCTCTTGATAGGAAATATCGCCCAGTAGTTTTATAATACTGCTGACTCCATTATTGTCGGTAGGTATATAGGGGATAATGCCCTGGCCGCAGTAGGTAGTGCCGGGCCTATTTTGAATCTCCTCCTGGTACTCTTTGTTGGAGTGGCAACAGGGGCTGGGATTATGGTCTCCCAGTATTTTGGCGCCAGGGACCGGGA
>JGI24708J26588_10002892_pt1 | contig 12805 bp, 11 predicted proteins | sample BioPla1DNA2_FD_26588 | JGI IMG/M metagenome (IMG submission 26588) | reverse complement strand
GCTGTTAAGGGCAGGTTCTCAATGATCTTTCTGTTGACATCCTCTTCCAGGCGGGCCATCTCCTCCGGAGTAAGAGCATCGAAGTGAACGAAATCAAAGCGCAGGCGATCGTTGTTGACCAGGGATCCGGACTGAGCGGCGTGCTCCCCGAGAAGATCGCGCAGGGCCCGGTGCAGCAGATGGGTCGCCGTATGGCTGCGACAGATACCACGGCGGCGTAGCTCCTCCACCCGGGCGGTGACGTCCTCATCCTGAGCCAGGGAGCCCTGCTCCACTTTCCCCTGGTGAACGATCTGCCCCGCCGGGGTGAAGATGGTGCGGCTGATGGCCGCTTCCCCCCCGGCGCCGGTAATCAGACCGCTATCTCCCACCTGCCCGCCCGCTTCGGCGTAAAAAGGGGTGCGATCGAGGACTATCTCTACGGATTCGCCCTGCACCGCTTTTTCCCGGGGCTCTCCATCGACGAGGAGAAGCCTTATCTGCGACCGCTCCTCAAGGCGATCGTAGCCGGTAAAGACGGTCTCCAGCGTCCCGGCCAATTCGTAGCCGCTGCTTTTGGCGCCGTCCTCAGCGCGGCTACGGGCGGCACGGGCCCGCTGCCGCTGCTGCTCCAGGGAGCGCTCGAAGGCGCCGCGATCCAGAGTGAAGCCCTGCTCCCGTAGGATCTCCGCCGTCAGGTCGAGGGGGAAGCCATAAGTATCATAGAGTTTGAAGGCCAGCTCTCCCGGGAAAACTTCTTTCTTCTCTGCAGCCAGCTCCAACAGATGCTCCTCCAGTATCTCGAGCCCTCCGGCCAGCGTCTCCTGAAAGCGGCTCTCCTCGGCTTCGATGACGCGGGTAATGAATTCTCGGCGCTCCTCCAGCTCAGGATAGACCTCCCCCATCATCCTCACCAGAAGCGGCACCGCTCCCGCCAGGAAGNTGNCCTCGATCCCTANNAGGCGGCCGTAGCGAAGGGCGCGGCGGATGAGGCGGCGCAGGATATAGCCCCGTCCCTCATTGGAGGGAAGAATCCCGTCAGCGGTCAAGAAGGTGACCCCTCGGGCATGTTCGGCGATGATCCGCAGCGCTGTTCTGTCGGGATCTCCCCCGCCCGCTTCGCCGGCCAGGGCGGCAAAATGTTTGCAGAGCGGCCGGAAGAGATCGGTATCGTAAAAAGTATTGACCCCCTGCAGTGCCGTGGCCAGCCGCTCCAGCCCGGCACCCGTGTCGATATTTTTTTGCTCCAGGGTAGTTAAAGAGCCGTCGGGCTCGCGGTTGAACTGGGTAAAGACCAGGTTCCAGATCTCCAGGTAGCGATCGCAATCGCAGCCCGGGAGGCAACTATCGTTGCCGCAACCGAGCTCCGGGCCGAGATCGTAATAGATCTCCGAGCAGGGGCCGCAGGGCCCCGTGCCGATCTCCCAGAAGTTGTCCTCCCGGCCCAGCCGTACAATCCGCTCCGCGGGGATCCCGATCTGCTCGTGCCAGATCTGGTAGGCTTCGTCGTCATCCTCGTAGATGCTGATCCAGAGCCTCTCCCCAGGCAGGCGAAATATATTGCGGACCAATTCCCAGGACCAGGCGATCGCCTCCTCCTTGAAGTAGTCGCCGAAGGAGAAATTACCAAGCATCTCGAAAAAAGTGGCATGACGGCCGGTAAAGCCCACCTGCTCGATATCGTTAGCCCGCACGCACTTCTGGCAGGTAGCGATACGGCTATGCGGCGGTTTTCTCTCTCCCGTAAAATATGGTTTCAGGGGGGCCATCCCTGCGCCGATGAGCAGAAGCGTGGGGTCATCCTGCGGTACCAGGGAGAAGCTGGGCATTACCAGATGTCCTTTGCCGGTGAAAAAATCCAGAAAGGTGGTGCGGATATCGCTGCTTTGCATTTTTTATCTCTAACCCCCTCTTAAGGTCACCGCAATTATATCTTTCGCCCATTTACATGTCAATAATGGTTGCCCCTGCCAAAGATACTGCCTTCAGCGGCCGCCGCGCCAGGCCATCAGCAGGTGTTTACCCAGGATACGCAGGACCAGCGCCGCCGGGACGGCGAGGAGAAGCCCGATAAAACCGAAGAGCTTGCCGCCCAGCAAAAGAGCCAGGATGATTACCAGGGGGTGGAGGCGGGCGCTGCGCCCCAGAATCACCGGAGCGATGAACTGGCATTCAATCTGCTGCACGATCAGGATCAGCAGGGCCACCTTCAGCGAAAGCAGCGGCGCCTCCAGAAAGGCCACCAGCCAGGCCGGCAGCGCTCCGATGACGGGTCCAATATAGGGGATCAGGTTGGTCACGCCGATAACCAGCGCCAGCACGAGGGGAAATTTCACCCCCAGGATCAGCAGGCCGGCGTAGCTCAACATCGCTACCGCCAGGCTGACGAGGAGGCTGCCGCGGATAAAGGCGCCCAGGGCACCGTTGATCTCCTCGGCGGCGGCGACTATGCGGCGACGGTGGTGCGGGGGGAAAAGATAGAGAAACCCCCTCTTGAAGGAATCCTCGTCGCGCAAGAAATAGTAGGTCAGCACCGGAACAAGCAAGAAGATGATCATGCCGCCAAAAAGGGAAAAGATAAAATCGTAAAGGTGCTCCAGCCGCAGGGCCAGCGCGGTGCTGAAGGCCTCGCCGCTGTTTTCCACCATCTCGCGAATATTGGGAGGCAGGTTAAAACGGTGATAGCCCGCTTCGATACGGTGAAGAAATTTCTGCAGAGCGGCGCCGTATTCCGGTAGCTGCCTCACCAACTCCCCCAGGTCGTCCAAAAAAAGCGGGGTTACCCGGACAGAGAAGATAAAGATAACCAGGGCAAAAAGCAGGTAGAGTACGGCGATGGCGAGCGGGCGCGAGATGCGCCGCCTTTCCATGAAGTTGACCAGGGGCGCCAGAAGATAGGCGATGATCAGCGCCGCAAGAAATGGAGCCAGCGCTGAAAAGAGAAGATGGCGCACCGTGATCATCCAGATCGCCGCGAGGATGAGCAGGGTCCCGCCGGTTAACAGAAGCAGGCCTTGCTGCCAGGGCGGCAATTCCCAAAATTTATCTTTCACCGGGAATCTCTCCTAATTCCGGCCGAAGGAGCCTGCATTGATCGGGGTGCTGCTCAAAATAATAGAAAACCCTCTCCGGCGCTATCTTCCCCCCGACTATATCTATTCTACAGCGAGGTGGGAAAAATACCGGTATACGGTTTTCTTTTAANTTTNGCTCATTTATCGGTTTTGCTCTGCTCCAGGGAAAAGGGAATCAAAGAGCCGTCAGCCTCAACATAGAACATAGGCCANGGCTGCTGTGGGACGATCTTGAATTCCATAAGGCACTGCCAGCAGTAATACTGGTTACTACCTACCTTTCCGGTATCTGCGGAGCGGCACAGCGGGCACCGCATCTTCGACACTTCCACTTCAATTCTGTTCGTAACCATCCGGTAAGTTATTATCCCCCTGCACCGCCCTGTTCATACGCTGCACTGATCAGGCCACCACCTAGAACGAGGTCGCCGCGGTAAAATACCGCCGCCTGGCCGGGGGTCACTGCAGGCTGGGGCGTTTCGAAAAGAAGGCGGGCGCCCCGCCCGCCGGGCAGCGGCAGCAACCGGGCCGGCACCGCGGGGGCGCGGTAGCGTATCTTCACCGCAATGCTCTCTTCTTCCTCCAACGCCGTCAGGGCGACAAGGTTGATCTTTTCCACCGTAGCGGCGCTGCGATAAAGGCCGGACCTTTCACCGACAACTATTGTGTTTTCAGCAGCCCTGATCTCGAGTACGTAGAGCGGCGCCGNTGAGCTCAACCCCAGGCCGCGCCGNTGCCCCACCGTGTAGAAGGGGATCCCCCGATGGCGGCCCAGCACCCGCCCGCTTTGGCTCACAATAGGCCCCGGCTTTGCCTCCAGGCCACGGCGCTCCAGGAAGGTGCGGTAGTCGCCGCCGGGGATGAAACAGACCTCCTGGCTCTCTTTTTGATCCGCCGCGATGGGGATAGACTTTCGCGCTCTCCGCCGCACCTCTTCCTTGGTCAATTCGCCCAGCGGAAANAGGGTACGGGCCAGCTGCTCCTGGGTGAGGTTGTAAAGCATATAGGACTGATCCTTGGCGACGTCGCGCCCTTTTTTTAAAAGATAGCGCCCCTTCCGGGGGCAGTAGGCCACACGTGCGTAATGGCCGGTGGCAATCCGCGGAATCATATTCTCCGCCGCCTTCTGTAGCAGGGCGGTGAATTTGATCTTGCGGTTGCAGATCACGCAGGGGTTGGGCGTGCGCCCGCGGCTGTATTCCCCGGCAAAATAGTCGACCACGGCCGCTGCAAACTGCTCCCGCAGATCGACCACCTCGCAGGCGATCCCCAGCGCTGCGGCGATACGGAGGGCTTCTGCGGCGGCGCCGGCAGGAAGTGGCGGCGCTTCATCGGCCCCGAGAAGAAAAGTAACCCCTGTCACCGCAAAGCCCGCCTCCATCAGGATAGAGGCAGCGACGGCGCTGTCCACCCCGCCGCTCAGGGCAACCAAAACCCGCTCACTCATATCTTCCACCCCCGCAGTGCAGGATCAGGATCCCGGCGGCCCCTTCAGCGCTTCCCATCGGCCGCTCCCCCGGGAGATCTCCTGCAGCCTTTTTTTCATCTCCCCCACAGCACTGCGGGGGAGCGCGGCGGTGATGGAGACCTCGCTACCGTAGTCGGTGCCGACGACCACGCCCTGCAGCGTTTCCAGCTGCCGTAGCAGCGCCCCCATCGCCTCGTAAGAGACGATAAGGCGGCAGTAGCTGAGCTCTTCACGCTCCACCAGCTCGCCGGCCTCGATGCAGGCGCGAGCGCAGTGGCGGTAAGCCCGGGTGAGACCGCCGATGCCCAGCTTGGTCCCCCCGAAGTAGCGGGTCCCCACCACCACAAGGCCGGATAGATCCCCGTGCTGCAGCAGCTGCAGCATAGGCGGCCCCGCTGTCCCTGCCGGCTCGCGAGCGTCAAAGGATCGCTCCACCAGGGAACTGCCCGTACCGATCCGGTAGGCGTGGGCATGGTGGGTGGCGTCGGGGAATTCTTCCTCAACGCGGGTGATAAATTTTCGTGCCGCCTCCTCATCCGCTGCCGGGGCAGCACTGCCGATGAAGCGGGATCCCTTAACCGAAAACTTTGCCCGGACGGGCCTGCGAAGCGTCCGGTAGCGATAATTGCTCACTGCGATCTATTCTTCCCTTTATCTTTATTTGTCTCCCCGTCTCCCTGCCGGTTGCCGCTGTGGAACCTTTTCAGGCGTTCGCTGATCTGGCGCTCAAAACCTTCCCCGCCAGGCCGGTAGAATCTTTTGCCCTTCAGCTCCTGCGGCAGGTAGCGCTGCTTCACAAAGTGGCCCGGGTAGTCGTGGGGGTAGAGATATCCCTTACCGAGACCGAGCCGGGCGGCGCCGCGGTAGCCTGTCCCGCGCAGGTGAGCGGGGACAGGAAGCCGGCCGCTCTCTTCCACCTCCGCCATCGCTTCCCCGATAGCCTTGTAAGCGGCATTGCTTTTGGGGGCGGCAGCAAGGTAGGCCGCTGCCTGGGCCAGGGGAATGCGCCCCTCGGGCAGGCCGATGAGCTGCACCGCCTGGGAGGCGGCTACTGCCACCGTCAGCGCCTGCGGATCGGCGTTGCCGATATCCTCAGCAGCGCTGATCACCAGGCGTCGGGCGATAAAGAGGGGATCCTCGCCTCCTTTGAGCATGCGGGCGATCCAGTAGAGCGCGGCGTCGGGATCGGAACCGCGGATCGATTTGATCAGCGCCGAGGCGATATCATAATGATCATCGCCCGTCCCGTCATAACCGGCGCCCTGCGACTGAAGCGCTTCTTCGGCCGTCTCTGCCGTTATAGTGATGGGGCCGTCAGCGTCTCCGGCGATGGCAGCAGCGACTTCTAGTGCGCTGAGGGCAGCCCGGGCATCGCCGTCGGCTCTTCCGGCTAGTTGGCGCAGCGCCTCCGGATCTATCTTTAGCTCCAGTTTGCCCAGGCCCCGCTCGTCGTCGCCAAGGGCCTGCTGGAGCAGTTTTTCGATATCGCCGGCGGTAAGCGGCTCAAAGATGAACAGGCGTACCCGCGACAGCAGGGGCCCGTTCAGGTAGAAAAAAGGGTTCTCCGTCGTTGCTCCGATAAAGATTACCGTGCCCTGCTCCACCGCCGCCAGGAGTGCATCCTGCTGGGCCTTGTTGAAGCGGTGGATCTCATCGACGAAGAGAATTGTTCGTCTGCTTTCCAGCGCCCAGCGCTCGCGGGCCTGTTCGATAACCACACGGATATCTTTCACTCCCGCCGCGATGGCATTGAGCGGGATAAAAGCGGCCCTGGTGGTGGAGGCGATGAGCAGGGCCAGGGTAGTTTTTCCTGTGCCCGGCGGCCCGCTGAAGATCATCGAGGGAACCCTGTCAGCCGCAATGAGCCGCCGTAGCGGCTTTCCCTGCCCGAGAAGGTGCTTCTGGCCAGCAAATTCTTCAAGGCTGCGCGGCCGCATCCGCAGCGCCAGCGGCCCCTCCTTGCGCATCTTTTGCTCCCACCCGTGGATGATCAGATCGATGGCTCATCAGCCCCTTCCATCAGTACGGGACAACACTTCCGTCGTCCCCCTTTAATACCATCTAGATTATACCATGAAAAAAGCGTTCCCCCGGCGGCAGCGGCCTAGAGAAAGGCCCTTTCCGGTAAAACGCCCGGAAAGGGCACCTTTGCTCGCTCTATTCAAAACTATAATACGCTAATAATTTACGCCCCACATCCCCCCGGCGGCGCCGAAGATAAACCCCAAGAATAGCTTCGCCACCAGAGTCCAACCGGGGGCTATACCCAGAGAAGCGATCAGCCCTCCGCCGAGCATCACCAGGACGTAAGCGATCCCGACAAGCCCGCCGTTAAGCCAGCCGCGCGAGCCGATCCTGCGGGCGGCATGAGCCGAACCCCACAAGATCGCCATGATGCTGACGGCGTAAACCAGATAGGGCGCTGTGCTCTCAGGCAACGCTGAGCTGTAGAGCAGCAGAGCGATGACCAGGATCATCACCAACGAAAATAGCAGAGCCAGGAGAATACCCCGGCCCAGATTGAGCCAAACTCCGCCTCGTGGCTGAAAATTGAGCTGATTGTTCACCAGACGCTGGTTCATAACTTTGCCCCCTGAAAAGAGCATATGAACCGGCGGCGGTGATTATTACTATTCCTATTCGTCGGTGACGACGCGCTCCACGCCGCCGCGGGCGAACTTTATATTCACATTATCGGCCACACGCAGCGTCACCGTATCATCAGTGAGCTCTTTGATGACACCGTGAATGCCGCCGATGGAGACCACCCGATCGCCTTTTTGCAGCGCCGAGAGCATCTCTCGCCTCTTCTTCTGCTGCTGCTGCTGCGGGCGAATCAGGATAAAATAAAATATGGCGAAGATCACAACCAACCACAAGATACTTGAATAGGGACCAAGCTTGGCAATTAAGTCTTGCATTTACCTACACCTCCGTAAAATTGTTCCAGTTTCGGTTTCATTCGACGATAATACTGCGCGAAGTTACCTTCGCTAATCGCTTCGCGTATCTCCAGCATCAGCCGGGATAGATAGTAAAGATTGTGGTATGTAGTCAAACGCATCCCGAGGATCTCGCCGGCATTGAATAGATGGCGGATATAAGCCCGCGTATAGCGACGGCAGACGGGGCAGCCGCATGCTTCGTCCAGCGGCGCCATATCGGTGGCATAAGCGGCATTGCGGATGGTCAGGTAGCCCCGACTGGTCATCACCCGGCCGTTGCGAGCGATCCGGGTGGGCAAAACACAGTCGAACAGGTCTATCCCCAACCGGCTCCCTTCGAGAAGCGCATCGGGTGAACCGACGCCCATCAGGTAACGCGGCTTCTCCGAAGGAAGCAGCGGCGCGGTCTGCTCGAGAAGTTCATACATCAATTCCTTCGGCTCACCCACGCTCAATCCACCGATGGCGTAACCGGGAAAATCCATGGCCACCAGCTCTTCGGCAGACCTCTTTCGTAGATCCTGGTAAACACCCCCCTGAACGATCCCAAATAGCGCCTGGTCTTTTCGCAGGTGGCTGTTCAGGCAGCGCTGCGCCCAGCGGCCGGTGCGCTCTACGGCACGCTCAACCTCCCTATGCGAGGAGCGATGGGGCAAGAAGTAGTCCAGAACCATCGCTATGTCGGAGCCGATAAGGTTCTGGATGCGGACCACCCGCTCCGGGGTGAGGTAATGTGTCGAACCGTCAATATGCGAGGTAAAGGTAACCCCGTCATCTGCGATTTTCCGCAGGCCGCCCAGGCTGAAGATCTGGAAACCGCCGCTGTCAGTCAAGATCCCGCCGGACCAGTGCATCAGCTTATGCAGACCGCCGGCGCGGGCGATCAGCTCAATCCCCGGCCGCAGGTAGAGGTGGTAGCTGTTGGACAGGATCATCGCCGTATTCAGCTCAGCCAGCTCTGCAGTGGTCATCCCTTTAACCGTCCCCTGTGTCCCCACGGGCATGAAGGCGGGCGTCTCCACGACACCATGCCGTGTGAGCACCCTCCCCCGCCGCGCCGCGGTGCGGGAACAGCGCTTGAGCAGTTCGTAAGAAATGGACATCCCTTCCACCCTGCTATAGCTTATCTTAACCCTTTCTCACTGTCAATTATGCTTTATTCCCCTAAAAAACACCTTCGGCAAAGCAGCGCTATAATTAGCCCACAGCTTAGAAACAAGACCTTTCATAGCGAAAACCCGGCTGTTAACCGGGGATTCTTCGCCGCGCTCAGAATGACAAACAGTGAGTATTGGGGACGGTTCCCATTACTCACCCCAACGCCTAAAGGAGCAGCATGCTGTCGCCGAAGCTGAAGAAACGGTAGTTTTTCGCCACGGCTGTACGGTAGGCTTCCATGACCCGCTCATGGCCTGCAAAGGCACAGACAAGCATCAGTAGGGTTGAGCGGGGCAGGTGAAAGTTGGTCAGCAGGATATCGACGGCCTTGAAACGGTAACCAGGGTAGATAAAGAGATCGGTCCACCGTGCTGTCTCCTTCAGATACCCCTCCGCATCGGAAGCGTCTTCGAGAACGCGGCAAACCGTGGTCCCCACAGCGACGATGCGCCCGCCTTTTCTGCGGGTATTGTTGATCTGCTGGGCCGCCTCTGCCCCGACACGGTAATATTCGCGGTGCATCTCGTGCTGCCGGATATCCTCTTCCCGGACCGGTTGAAAGGTGCCCGGACCGATATGCAGGGTCACAAAGGCCCAGTCGACCCCCTTGCGGCGCAGGCTGTCGAAGACGGCGGGGGTAAAATGAAACCCCGCTGTGGGCGCAGCCGAAGAACCGTTCTCCGCTGCATAGATAGTCTGGTATTGCGCCGGGTCTTTCAGCTCACGGGTAATATAGGGGGGCAGCGGCACCTTTCCAACGCGGGGCAGCATCTTCTCCAAAGGCTCAGGCCCGCTGAAGCAGACCAGGCGCTGTCCCCTTCCGGCGTAATCTTTGATCTGAGCCTTCAGACCTCTGGTAAACTGGATCACGGCGCCCGGTTTGAGCTTGCGCCCCGGGCGGACCATGGCGATCCATTCGTCTTCGCCGTAGCGGTGCAGCAACAGGAGCTCCGCCTCGCCGTCGTCTCGAAGCCTCTTTCCGAGCAGGCGGGCCGGGATAACCCGGGTGTTATTCATCACCAGAAGATCGCCCGCCCGAAGGTATTCGGGAAAAGCGNTNAAATGCTTATGCTCTACAGCGTCCTGATTGCGCTGCAATACCATCATCCGCGAGCGGTCCCTCTCAGTAACGGGCTCCTGGGCNATCAGTTCCGGCGGAAGCCCGTAGTCAAAATCACTTAGNCTNGTTCTTTCCATCGATACACACCCGGTTATCTTTCTTCTTCCCACTTTACCACAAGCNCAGCTGAGGGTTATCCCCGCCTTTGAGCTTGAGCAGGCGGTAGGCCTCCCTAGTAACGACGCGGCCGCGAGGTGTCCGTTTCAGAAGACCCAGTTTCATCAGGTAGGGTTCGTAGACATCTTCCAGCGTCTCCGGCTCCTCGCTGATCGAGGCGGCCAGGGTTTCAAGGCCCACAGGGCCGCCCTCGTACTTCTCGATCATGGTCCGCAAAAGGCGGCGGTCGATCTCGTCAAGACCCAGCCTGTCCAGCTGCAGCATGAGCAGCGCTTCCCGGGCGGCATCGCCTGAGACCACATTATCAGCCCTGACCTGGGCATAATCGCGCACCCTTTTCAGGAGCCGGTTGGCGACGCGGGGCGTTCCCCGGGAGGCCCCGGCTACGGCCCGCGCTCCCTCTGGCTCGATCGCCACATTCAAGAGCTGTGCTGAGCGGGTGATGATCCTAATCAGCTCCTCGATGGTGTAGAACTCGAGACGATCGACGATACCGAAACGATCGCGCAAAGGCGAAGTAAGCGCGCCGGCCCGCACCGTTGCACCGATAAGGGTAAAAGGGGGCAGATCGAGGCGCAACGAGCGGGCGCCCGGGCCCTTGCCGATGATGATGTCGAGGGCAAAATCTTCCATAGCGGGATAGAGGATCTCTTCCACCGTCCTGCTGAGGCGGTGAATTTCATCGATGAAGAGCACATCGCCATGGCCCAGGTTTGTCAGTATGGCGGCAAGGTCGCCCGGCCTCTCGATGGCCGGGCCGGCGGTAATACGGATATTCACGCCCATCTCCCCGGCGATAATATGTGCCAGCGTGGTTTTGCCCAGGCCCGGCGGCCCGTAGAGCAAAACATGATCAAGGGGCTCGCTGCGCCCCTGGGCCGCAGTGATATAGATGCCCAATTTTTCCTTGATCTTCTCCTGGCCGATAAATTCAACTAGCGATTGCGGGCGCAGCCCGAACTCAAGCTGCTGATCGTCCTCGGGGCGGACCCGTGATGATACAATTCTCTCTTCCATATCTCTATGCTACCCCCTTAGTGCCCCCGCTGGTGGCCGCCAGCCAGGAGGTTCAGCGCTTTTTTGAGGAGCACTTCGCTGCTGGGGGCGCCCTCCTCCCCCGCCAGGGCCTTGTTCACCGCCTCCGCCGCTTCGGCGGGGGAATAGCCCAATCCCTGCAGAGCCTCCACGGCCTCTAGGTAGGAAGAGTCGGTTCCCCCTGGGACCGGTTCCGCGACGAGCTGAAGTTGCGAAACTTTCTCTTTCAATTCGAAGATCAGCCGCTGAGCCATCTTCTGGCCCACCCCGGGAGCATGGCAAAGGGTGGGGATATCTTCTCTTATGATTGCGGTACAGATCTGGGCTACAGAAAGGCTGCCAAGCAGGGCCAGACCCAGCCGGGGACCGAAGCCGGAGACGCCGGTAATAAGGTTGAAAAGATCGCGCTCATCGGCAGCCTGAAAGCCGATGAGCCGGAGGTCGTCCTCCCGAAAGATCAGCCGTGTGTAAAAAAGAACCTCACTGCCGATAAGCTGCTCCAGCCTCCCCGTCTCCTCCGGTATCTCCAGAGTTACACCGGCGGCGCCGACCTCCAGAACTATCCGCCCGGGATAGACGGCGACAAGCTTGCCGCGGAGATATTCGATCATTGAGGCCGACCCCCTTTAATCGCCGCTGCGTAGCAGTGGTGCTGCAGGTGGCAAAGAGCAATCGCCAGAGCATCAGACTCATCGTCGATAGACACTTTTTCAGTCAACCGCAGCAGCAGTTCCACCATATGCTGCACCTGCCGTTTATCAGCGCCGCCGTATCCGGCGACGGCCTGCTTCACCTGTAAAGGGGTATACTCGTAAAGGTCAAGCTTGCTCTTTGCTGCGGCAAGAACAACCGTTCCCCGGGCTTCGCCGACCTGCAGGGCAGTGCGTACATTCTTGCAAAAAAAAAGTTTTTCCACAGCTAGGCAGTGCGGCCTGTATTCCCGAATCAGCTCGACGACGCGATCGTAAATCTCTGCCAAACGCATCGGTCCCGGTGTCTGCTTCGATGTGCGGATGACACCGGAAGCCAGCCGATGGAATCTGTTCCCTTTCTCTTCCACGAAGCCGTAACCGGTTATGGCCAGCCCCGGATCAATCCCCAGAATAATCATAATCTCGCTGTCGCTCCCTTTCCCTGAACGCTATCTTAAACGCTATATAGTTCTTTAAGGAGGGCCAGAAATCCTTTTCAGCGTAATAGTGGAAAGTGCCGGAACAATATTCCGGCACTCTCTTCCTGCCCCTGTTGGACGCCCTCATGTATGAAAAATATCAGCTGGTGTACGCTTCCAATGCGCTTTCTATGTCATCGGGTGAATCGAGAATCACACCCGCTTCGAGCTGCTCCCGGTCGTCGTCTCTCACCTCGTGGTGGGTCAACCTGATCAATTTACCGCCCGGCGGTCTGCCCTCGAAAAGGGCAATATACCCGGTGCTCCCATCACTAAATATGCCTAAGTAATATTTTTCCCGGCAGTCGGGGCAAAGATCATCGAGATGGGTAAAGGTAAAAAGCGGCCCCCCGGACACCGCTTTTAGCTCGGCGACATACCACCCCGAGCTTTCGAAATAGGGCACGATATTCTCAATGCCATTATCACTTTCATGCAAAGCTACAGCCACCTCAAGGAGGTCGGCCGGCGGCAGCTCCCCATCGGGGGGGATGCGGCCGGGATCATGAACGGAGCTGTGATCGCAAAAACGATACAGATACTGGACCATGTACGGTTCGGCCGGGGGCTCTTCGGGGGCCCTCTCGACCCTCTGCTCGGGACGGCGGTGCAAAAATTCGATAAGGTTGATATCCCGGGTGTAGGAGATCAGCAAGAGCAACGGCGCCAGGCCTACCACCAGCACAAGCACCACAAATCCTGCCCGCAGCCAGCGAATCTTCTTTCTATTCTTGTCAT
>JGI24708J26588_10002889_pt1 | contig 12812 bp, 20 predicted proteins | sample BioPla1DNA2_FD_26588 | JGI IMG/M metagenome (IMG submission 26588) | reverse complement strand
ATGCGATCAACCATACTTATCACCAATGCAAAGCCGGATGAATTTGCCGCAATTATTGGTCAATCAGCTCTAGACCGAGTAGCATCGGAGGGAAAAGTTATTGACTTGACGGGAGAAAACTATAGGCAGCGTAAATGAAAAATCATTGCACTTGTGTAAAATCACGAATATGCTACAATAAAAAAAGGAGTAAATAATGGCGAGAAATAACAAACAGATTACCGGAGAATTGGCAAAGGAATATTGCAAGAAGTTTCAGACACCGAATACTTAATGGACGGGTTTTGTAAAAAGATGGTAGAAAGTGATTGACAGTTTCTACTATAGGGTGTAATATTAGGTATAAAGAGAAAAGGAGAAACAAAAATGTCAAAATTCAAACCGTTCAGTAAAACAAAAACGAAAATGGATTATATAAATAATTCATTTGTAAGTGAGAAGATTGGGAGTAATCCATTTACTGGAAAGCCTGCAATAGTCGGAGAAGAATTTGATATGTGTCATGAAAGGAGACACGGCATTGAGGTTTATGTGCTCCCTACAAAAAAAGATGGTGAAGTGGTATGGAAATGGAAAGCAGAGCAAAAGTCCGCAAAGCTTGTACCAGGAAAAGGGTACAAGTTCTCAACCTACTCAAGGCAGTGGCAAGATGGATTCACTAACACCTTTGAGGAGGGACTGCAGATTGTTACTGACTTGTACGCAAAGTGGATGGATGAACGTCCAACAGCATAGGTTTTCTCCCCCTCTTCGGAGGGGGCATTTCTCCAGCCCATACAGTGGGTTGAGGTAATGCAAAGGAGAATATATGACAGCGATCAAATCAATCGGATTTTGCGTAGGCTGGATTATCACAGCTTACGTTGGGCTTTGGGCAATGGCTCTATATGGAGTCACTATCGGAATTATCGCATGGAGGAAAGGATGAAAGAAATTCGGTTACTTAGAAAGGATGAAATCAGCGTTCGGCAGAATCGAATCAAGGGCAACACTGTGTTTCTCTTGCTGTACAAGGACGCTCGTGTTGACATGGCTCTTCTCGATGAACTATTCACCCCGATGGGATGGAAGAAGTCGTACAGGGAAGTTGCAGGGAACTTGTTCTGCACCATCTCCGCTTATGACCCCGACACAAAGCAGTGGGTTGATAAGGAGGATGTTGGGACAGAGAGCAATATCGAAAAGGCCAAGGGCGAGGCTTCCGATGCCTTCAAGCGTGCCGGATTCAACTGGGGAATCGGGCGTGAGCTGTACACCTCTCCAGTCATCGCTGTGAAGCTCAAGAATGGCGAGCTGTTCAACGGGAGGTGTTATACTTCCTTCTACGTCTCTGATATTGCTTGCAACGAAAATCGGGAAATCTGCAAACTGGAAATCGTTGACGGTTCTGGCGAGGTTCGTTTCTCATGGGGAAGCGGACAAGCAAAGGGCAACCTTCCACCCACCGAGGATGCGTTCGACCTTGAAGCCTATCGGGAAGAAGTTGAGGCTATGATCAATGCTTGCGACCTTATCGACAACGACAAGAAGGCATTGACGCTCAAGGGTTTGCCTAAATACGACAAGAGATTGTTGGATGCTGTGGTTGAGAGAATCAAAAAGTTGGAGAACGGCAATGGTTGAGTACAACGATTCAATTCACGAATACACACTAGGGGGGATTCACATCCCCTCAGTGAGTGAGCTTCTCAAGCCAGTAACAGGCGAGTTTGAATGCGCTCCAATGTACGCAGAACGAGGCACAGCGATTCACAATCTAACAGAGCTTTGGGATACTGGGCTGTACTTCCCAGAGCTGGCAGACGATGAACTTATGACCTACATGATGGCTTATGAGGACTTCCACGATCAACACGAGGTTGAGATTATTCAGTTAGAGCAAATAGTGTTCAACAAGGAGCTAATGTACGCAGGTCGCTTGGACAGGATTTGGCTTATTGACGGAGACGAGCACTTGACGGATATCAAAACAGGCAATAAGTACAAGCAACATCTTTTCCAGAATTGTGCCTATCAGATGGCATTGCCAATGCTGACACGGAAGCTCTCTAACCTCTATCTGAATCCGTTCACATTTAGATTGCACGAGTGGAAGCAAGAGGAACAAACGTATGGGTATCGCATGGTCGAGGCATTATCGCTGATTTATTGGGATAACCACAGAAGGGATAGAAAAGCCCTTGAAAAGATTTTGAAGGAGAATTGACATGGAATTTGACAAGAGCAAGATTTTGACGGTGGCAACGGCAGACCAAGCTAGAGTAGGGCAAAAGGGGTGGTTTGCGAGTAATGTAGAAACGCTGTCTCGTTTAGTGCTAGAGGAACAACCTAAAGAGCTTTTGGGTTTTAACAGTAATAATGCCGTACATGCGTTTAAAACAGCTTTTCAAAACCATGCACTCTTCTACCCCGCACCAAAGCTTACCTACGCCGAGCGTCAAGCACAGTGGGTAAAAGAGAACAACGTGAAGGAAGGAACAGAGGTTCGTGTGACAAGAACGTTCATAGAGGACGAAGATGGGAGTTGGTGCTGGGGACACGATGATTTAGTGGGTATGACAGGGGTTGTTGGTGACTATGGTATCGCTACTCATAGCTTAGGGGTCGATATGAGTGATGGAAGCTTCATAGCCGTTCCATATTTTGCACTTGAAGTCATCAAGGAACCAACCTACCGCCCATTCAATAACGATGAACTCAATGACCTTGTTGGGGAAGTGCTGACAAACAAGCAGAGCGGAAGAAGGAAAGTGGTGACAGGCAAGCCCACAGCATCGGAAGGCGTGAACCTTGACGGAAGCTATATCACTGCAAAGGATTTGCTTGCCAGCTTCTATCGCAACGGAAAGGAACCGTGCGGAGTGAAGGAGACATTATGAAGTATTACAAATCAAGAAACATCATGGTCAAGGCGGTTCGTTTTTTGGATACAACTGAATCAATCCTGCAACTTGACGAAATGCTTGGTGGAGTGGCAATCAGCTATCGTAGGCGTGATAAACCACAAGTGAGGTTGTCTGGTGATGTGAAAGCAGAAGTAGGCGATTGGGTTGCGTTGAAAGGTAACTCGGTTTTTACACTATCCGATTACGCATTCAATATGATTTTCAAGGAGGAAGCATGACAATTCAAGAAGCATCAAAGCAGCTCGGCTGTTCGACCACCACGGTCTACAAGTACGTCAAGTCTGGACAAATCAAGGCTACGACCACAGGAGGTCACCCCGCAAACAAGATTGAGATTAGCCAAGAGGATTTGGATGTATTCGCAAAGTTGCCAGAAAACTTGCTGACCAAGGAAGAGGTTGCCACTATCAAGGGCGTGTCCATCAGAACGGTTGAGGCGTGGGTGCTGAAGGGGAAGCTCAAGCCGGTGCTCACGTTCATGAAGCGGAATTATTTTAGCTTGGAGGATGTATGACCGTTGCATGGACTTGCAAGAGCGAAGAGGTGGGGCTAGCGATAGTCCCCTTCGACCAACGCACAAAGGCGAAGGAGCTTTTCGCAGAGGCTGGGAAGAAGCGTAACGGATATGTCACGATCAAAATAACCTTGCCTACCAGATGGGGTACAGACGCACAAAACAGAGCCTTCCATGCACTTCTTGGCGAATACTGGAAAAGTGGCTTGTCGAGCTATGAAAGCTATGACGACATGAAGGACACGATTAAGCTACGCATTGCCGGAGCTGATGAATACATATTCATTGACAACGGAAAAGTGCGCCATGCAAAGAGCTTGGACGAGGTGAAGGGACGCTATGCAGAAGTTCCCAAGTCATGGGCTGACTTCACGTTGGAGCAAAGGCGTGACGCAATAGATGAGGTTATCAGAGAAGCGACAACGGCAGGGGTTAATTCCAAGAAATGGGATGAAATAATCACTGGGATGCAAGAAGAAATTCTTGATTAATCAAGTAACCTATGGTACGATTTAGACAAGGAGAAACAAAACATGTTTACATTACGTCATTTGTTGGATTTGTTAAGCGGAAATGCTTATCGTTGGGAAGAGTTCACATTCGCCACCAATGCCAGAGTCGGGCATCGTGGAAATCACCTAAAAGGACGGAGAAAGTCAATCTACCACAAATGGGGATTCAACAACACCCCATATTACGTTCACTTATCAAAAGCTGAGCGTGCTGGAAAGAGTTGGAAAGAGACACAAGCAATGAGAAAGAAAATCTGGAAGGAGAGAAAGAATGGCTGAAGAAAAGAAAGTATTTGCAGGCAGCGGCAAAATTGTCACTAGTTGGAAGCGTGGAATATCAATCTGTTTGGATGATATCCAGAACTACGCAACAAAGAGCAAGAACGGTAAATTCTACGTTCGCTTGAATGTTATCGACTTGAAGCAAGCAAACCAGTGGGGCAAGGATGTTTCTGTTGAGGTTGACACGTGGAAGCCCGATGGCAGGAAGTCGACCACGGAAGTACCCCAGAAGTACCACGGAAGTCAAAAACCAAACACTCCGGAGAACTTTGTTGATGATTCCGTCGACCTTCAAATCCCATTTTGATATGACCGAACGTGAAAGGTTTGTATACCAAGAGAACCGTATCCGGCTGATGGTAGAGCGTGGTTGTAAATGCGAGGTGTGCGGAAAACCGTTGCACCTCGGCAACCTACAACTGGCTCACATCTGTCCGGCAACGAAAGGCTACTTAAAGAAGTACGGAAAGGAAGTGATTCATCATCCATTGAACTTGGCTACCGTGTGCAGTCTGAAGTGCAACGATGCGGTTCTGCTTGACCCAAAGACGCACCCGATAGAAGCGAAAGAGCTGATAGAGAAAATCAAGGAGGAGTTGAAAAATGGAAAAGAGTGAGATGATGACAGCAGGTGAGATGATTAAGGCTTTGAAACGATATGATGAAAGCATGGAAATAGAAATCCGTGTTCATAATCCATCGGTTGGCCCATGCAGAGGGACAAGAGTTAAGGGTGTTGGTATGGGTATAGATTGGGATGAAGGTAGATTATTCATCCATCCTGAGAAACGCTTGGTTGAGGTAATATGAACGCTGGAAAACAATTTGAGAAAGACTTCAAGGCATCAGTGCTTGACGATCAATTTTATCTTAGGCTCAAGGACGCTGGTGGATGGTCAAAACCTGCAGACCTACGGTTCACGCCCTCACAGCTCTGTGATTGCCTTTTGTTCACGAGGGGAACGTTGTACCTCCTGGAACTCAAGAGCCACACAGGAAAGAGTATTCCGGCAAGCTGCCTCAAGCAGACTGATGCACTTGCTACCGTGGATTACGTAGGTACCTTCCCTGCCTTTGTGTGCAACTTTAGGGACTACAGCGAGACTTACATCATCGGGGCGTATTACGTGCAACAGGAGCTTACTGTACGCAAGAGCCTGTCGCTGGGAACTTGCAGGGAGCTTGGAATAATGATACCTCAGAAGAAGCTGAGGATTCATTGGCGTTACGATTTATCAGTGCTATAAGCACAATCGGGGCTGAAATGGTGTCGATTGTTCTAGAAAGCCACACGTGGACAGAACAAGACGAGGGTTCGATTCCCTCCAGCTCCAAAGGGGGGAGTTATGAGATTTAGAACAAAGGTAAGAGAACTTGAAGCGATTAAATATGATGGCACGAACAAGGATGCTATAGACAAGTTGACAGGTCGTGTATTTGCCGAAGCAGGGGGTAATGACCCATATCTAATAACTAAGGGCGGGTTCATTAATATAGGCGATTGGGTAGGCGTAGAGGACGGACAAGTCAAAATCTTGGGTGCAGCAGAACTGGAAAATGATTACACGCCAGTACTGACCAAAGAGCAAGAAATGAAAACAATTTACATTAGTGGGCCGATGAAGAACATGACGGATGGCAACATGCCCGCATTTGACGAGGCTGAAAAACAGCTCAAACAACTGGGCTTCGATGTGCTGAATCCGCACAAGATATGCGAGGAGCTGAATATCAGATTCTTCGGGATGGGCAAGATTCCGACATACGAGGACTACTTGAAAGAGGATATCATCCAGATGCTGAGTAAGTGCGACAAGGTGCTGGTTCTCCCCGGTTGGAGGCAAAGCAAAGGTGCGAAGCTTGAAATTGCGAATGCGATCGAATGCGGCTTGGATGTTGTTTTCGATATTTCCGATGTACAATAACTAGAATTCAATCAAAAATATTTCAACTATTCGCACAATATTGGTAGACAGATAATACTATAGGGTGTAATATTAGGTATCAAAGGAGAAATTGATATGACGGTACTTTCACTTTTTGATGGAATTTCGTGTGGACAGCTGGCTCTGAAAAGGGCTGGCGTTCATGTTGATAGGTATTATGCTAGCGAGATTGAACCAAACGCTATCAAAGTGACGCAACATAATTTTCCAGATACAATACAACTAGGAGATGTTAGGAATATCAAAGTTGATAACCTTCCAAAGATTGACTTATTGATTGGTGGTAGTCCGTGCCAAAGTATCAGTACGTTGGGTAAGATGGACGGCATGGAAGGAAAGAGCGGGTTGTTTTATGAGTATCTGCGGTTGTTACACGAGACAAAACCAAAGTGGTTTTTGTTGGAGAACGTGAGAGGCAACAAGAAAGCGGTGGATGAGATAACCGAGCAAATGGGAGTGGAACCTGTGTTGGTAAACAGCGCATTGGTAAGTGCACAACAAAGAAACAGGTTGTACTGGACAAACATCCCCTTCCAGCAACCGGAAGATAAGGGAGTTGTGTTGCGGGACATATTGGAACCGGGCATCCCGAAACAAGCTGTTCTTACACCCGGAAGACTACGGTGGCTGATGAGCGAGAAAGGGCAGGCTACTGTTGCCAAGAGGTATGCCACCATTGACCCGATTAAAGCAGGAGCACTGACCGTGAGGGCCGAACAAAGCTGGAACTCGACCTATGTGACAAGGGAAGGACAGTTGACCAGGTTGACGGTTAAAGAGTATGAAAGACTACAAACACTACCAGACGGATATACAGACGGAATATCACCTACTCAGGCATATAGGGCAATAGGCAATGGCTGGACAGTTGACGTTATCGCTCATATCTTCAAGGGCTTACTCTGACACTTGACAAGAATATGTAAAGGTTGTATAGTAGTTGGTAGATAGTCTAACCAGCTATTGTACATCTCACACTAAGCCTTTTTGTTTGACACTAAGTATGCTTTTGTGAGATGGGCATACAATCCCCCTTGGTCGGGGGGTGTCAAGCAAAGAGGTTTTTCTTTTTGTTTGGCAAACCGAACCGAAAAGGTTGGCGTTACGGGGATAACCACGGTTACGACAATACGCAGGGTGACTACAAGCCGAGAGCCGTAAATTAGTCGGAAATGATGCCAGAAAGATCCTGTCGGCAGGGAATATCAGCTTGACGTTCACGGCACTATGGCTGGAGTGATTAGCTACCACTCAATACGGTGCTAGGGGAGCAAGACCAACTTAGGTTGGTAGACCACTGAGTAGAGTAACCTGGGAAAGGTGATGCTATGGCTGGTAGGGGAGAGCTATGAGAATTAAACAAGAGAGCATAGAACAACGCAGGGTAACTTGCATGACAAGGAACAAGCTGGGATACTGCAACGTGCCAGATGAAGATTGCCCAAGGTGCAAGGCATACGACTATGAACCTCTTGACCACATTGTCGGTCTTACATGGGAAGAGATACAAGCAAAACAGCACAGAACTCGTTAACTTGACAATTACTTCCAATGTGTTATAATAAAGACATGGCGAAGAATATGGGCAGACCAAAGATAGAAATTGATTTTGAGAAGGTTGACGCTCTTTGCGCGGTGTTCTGTAATTGTGAAGAGATTGTTTCTATCCTTAAGTTCGATATGAAAGTGTCGTATGACACAGTTGAAAGAAGGATAAAAGAACAGTTTGATATAACTTTTGCGGAGTATGTAAAGCAAAAGCAAATGGCGTTCGCAAAACCGAAGCTACGAAAAGCGCAATTTGATTGCGCTATGAGTGGTAATGCAACCATGCTCATATGGCTCGGAAAACAGTACCTCGGTCAGATAGACAAACAAGAGATGAAAATCGAGGGTGGAGAAACACCTGTTGAAATCCAGCAGACCATAGACAAGGTCAAGGCAATGGTAAATGACAACCAATGAGGCAAAAGGACTAATCGAATATCCAGTAGCATTTGCTCATCTTCTAGGATACAACCTCCTGGAGGGTATCCATAACGAATGGATAAAGACCTTGCTTTGGAGGGATGAAGATTACACACTCCAGGCTCATAGGGATTCATATAAGACAACTTGTTTGATCGTGGCGGTTACGATGGCTATGATTCTCCGCACCGACTTGACTATTCTGCTCCTACGCAAGGAGAGTGGTTCAACGGTTGAGTTTGTAAGGGCGGTCAAGAAGAACCTCCAATCGGATATTGCCCAATCCTTTTCAATGGCTGTCAACAAGAAGCCTATCCAACTGATCAAAGATACCCAAACGGAAATCCATACCAACCTTTTCACTGACCAAGGTAGCAAAGAATCCCAACTGGTAGCAGATGGCATACGATCATTCGCTATCACTGGAAAGCACTTCAAGAGAATCTACACAGATGATATTGTTACTTTGAAAGACCGCATTTCAAACGCTGAGAGAATCCAGACTGATAATGTGTATCAAGAATTACAGAATATCCGAACCAAGGGCGGGGTGATACTCAACACCGGAACTCCCTGGCACAAACAGGATACCTTCAGACTCATGCCAAAGCCGGAGACATTCACTATCTACGACACTGGCTTATTCGATGAAGCAGGGATACTCAAGAAGAAGCAGAGCATGACCGCTTCCTTGTTCTCCGCCAACTATGAATTGAAGCACGTAGCCGATGAAGATTGCTTATTCCCTAACCCGAAATATGAGAAGTATCCTTACGTTGATGGAATCGCCCATATAGACGCATCGTATGGTGGAGCGGATACCACAGCTCTGACAATCATGTGCAAGCATGACGGCAAGCTATACGCATTTGGGAAGGTCTGGCCTACGCACGTGCAGAACCATTATAGCGAGATTGTTTCATTGCTCCAGAGGTATAAGGCTGGAACGCTCTACATGGAACGCAACGCCGATAAGGGGTACCTGGCTAAAGAGTTCGGGCAGATGTGGCCGAACATCTCAACGTACTCGGAGCACATGAACAAGCACATCAAGATTAGCACCCATTTGAAATCCTCATGGGATAATATATACTGGGCACCAGAGACAGACCCTGAATACATCGAGCAGATCGTGGACTATCAAGAAAACCAAGGGCACGATGATGCACCCGACTCGGCAGCGTGTGCAGTACAGCGTTTGGAGAAAGGCACTTACTCGGTAGGGAGATAGCATGGACGGAAAGACGATAAAAGAACTGATTGACGGCTACACCTCAACGAACATTTACAGGCAGATGCAGTTGTATTACGACCTGTACATGAAGCGGAACCCAAACCTCATGGAGCGTATCAGACAAAGAGAGCTGAAGAGACGCACCCCAAACTGGTGTGTGCCGACCGCCTATTTTAGCACAGTCATTGACACGCACGCAGGCTATCTCTTTTCCAACGTGCAGTACGATAGCAAGAATGACGAATATGAAGCACACCTGCAAGAAATCCTTGACGCTAATAACGTGAGCGTGAAGGACATGAAGGCAGGGCTTAATGCTTTGACCTTCAATCGGGCGTATGAGCTTGTGTACACTGTTGGCGATGGGGAGAACCTTAAGGGTACGCAGATAAAGTTTGCACCGCTTGACCCTCTCAGCGTTGTTCCGATTTACTCCGATACCATAGAGCCGGAGATTATCGCTGTTGTGTGGTTCCGTGAGAGCAACGGCGCAAAGCTGGCTGATTACATTACCGCCACCGAGTGGACGCAATTCAGAGCAGAGAAGGGTGACTATACCCAGATTGGCGACACAAGGAATCTCCCCTTCTCCATGTGCCCTGTTGTCGAATACCGTTCGGAAATGATTGGCGACACCTCCCCGTTTGATGCGGTAGTCTCTTACATCGAAGCTCTCGACTGGGCAATCACTGGCAACTCAAACGAGATTGATCGCATCGTTGACGCAATTCTCCTTCTTGGGAAGAAGCTCTCACCAGACGACCGAGACCACCTCAATGAAATCAAGACCCTTGAGGACATTTCCAAAGACGAGATCACCCCGCAGTTCCTTGAAAAAAACCTTTCACCAGAGTTCCGCAAGTACGTGACCGACCTACTTATCCAAGAGATTTACCGCCACTCGCACACTGTGGACTGGCATACGCAGATGGAAGGGGAAGCAAGTGCAAAGGCTTTGAAGATTAAGCTCTTCGACATGGACATGTTCTCAAAGCGAATTGAGAAGGTCTTTGTAGAAGGCACACAGAAACGATTGGCCTTGCTGAAGGAACTCATTAGGCTGAGGGATAATATGCAACCCGAGCCTATTACTGTATCTTTTGAGCGCACCTTGCCAACCGACAATGAGACGCTTATCCAAGTACTTACTGGTGTGGATTGGATATCTAATCAGACCAAGCAAGAGTGGGTTGGGCTGAACTCCGACATTGAGCAAGAGCGCTTGAGCGGTGAAGCACCGATGATTAACCTTGATGATATTCCTAGCGAAGAAAGCGAAAATATGGTAGACTCTGAGTAAAGGAGTTACTATGAACAAAGTACATCTAATTGATTGCATGGAATTTATGAAGGGAATACCAGACAAATACTACGAACTGGCTATCGTTGACCCGCCGTATGGGATTGGTGAGAGTAACAAACAAAGAAAAAACACTCCATGTAAAAGATGGAAATCTGCAATTAATAATATTCCATACGAGAAAAAAGAATGGGATGGAGAAATACCAGGCAAAGAATATTTTATGGAATTAATGAGAATATCAAAAAACCAGATTATTTGGGGTGGTAATTATATGACTGATTATCTATATCCAAGTATGGGATGGATATTTTGGGACAAACAAACAGGAGAAAGTGACTTTTCTGACGGTGAATTAGCTTGGACTTCGTTTAATAAAGCATTAAGAAAATTTACATGGTTGTGGAGTGGGTTCAAAAAACATAAACCAGAAGATAGAATCCACCCCACCCAAAAACCAGTAGGCCTCTACAAATGGCTTCTCAAGAACTACGCAAAACCTGGGGACAAGATTTTTGACTCCCATGTTGGAAGCGGTTCAATCCGTATCGCTTGTCACGACATGGGATTTGACTTTGAAGGTTGCGAGATTGACAAAGATTATTGGGAAGCACAAGAGGAACGGTATAGCCAACACGCAATGCAGGGGGACTTGTTCTCTGGTTTAGATTTGCAGAAGGAAATCTATCAAGGGGTGTTCTTATGACCTACCAACAGATGCAGGCAGCGAAGAGTAAAACCATTGACTCTATCCTCCTATCAATAGAATCCGAAATCAAGAAGACCTATCGTTTCGGGCGAGACTCCATCACTTCCCTTGTAGGGGATAATTACCAGAAATACCTTGTAGGGGTGGATGGTGCGGACTACTACAAGACGCTGAACCTTTACAATAGGCTCAAGACTATGGAGCAGGAAATCAAGGGCGTGTATATCCAGATTGGCAGGCAGACCAGAAAGACTGTCACGCAAGGAATGTACACCACGTTCGATGAAAGCTACTTGATGGACAGATACACAACAGCCTTCTTTTCCGACCAAATAGGAGCAAACATCAAGTATGCCGCACCTAATCCGATCGTGAGGGAGGTTGCTGTTACTGGCGATGCAACTAGACTGAAGGATATCAGAGACGCAAGACTTCGCAGAATCGCAGAGGGCATGATACCTCCAAGTGGTGACACGCTCACAGGTATCCTTGTAAACAATCTCAACAACGAGCTGACCAAAACGCTCAGAGTGGTTAAACAAGGGCTTATTAATGGACAATCCTACGTCAAGCAAGCACAAGCGTTAAAGGAAACATTCAACGGCAACGCCTACAACGCTCTTAGAGTAGTGAGGACGGAAGGGAATAGATTAGCCAATGCCGGAACATATCTTAACTCAGAGGACTTGAAAGCTGAAGGCGTGAGAATCCGTAGGCAATGGGTAGCAACATTGGACGGACGGACACGAGACAGCCACCAAATGCTAGATGGACAGTACGAGGACGAGAACGGCTTGTTTCATATTCATGGACTCTCTGCTAGGTATCCTGGCGACTTTGGCGACCCAGCGGAAGATATTCATTGCCGATGCACGACAATAGATGTTGTACAAGGATTAGAGCCTACCCTTAGAAGGGGTGTAAATCCAGTTACCGGCAAGAGCGATATTGCATCATTTAGGGACTACGATACTTGGAAGAAGCGTGGATTGAAGTAGGCTTTACAACCTAACAAATCCGTGCTATTATTAACACAGGCACAGATAGTGTCAAGATTGACAGATTAACAAAGAGGTGTTAACATGGCAGATGAAGTAAAGACGAATCAGGAAGCTGGTGGCGTTTCTACTGAAGAGAAAGTGACGAATCCGATTGAGGGTGGCGTTACCGAAAAGGCAGACGATGTTCAGAAGATGATTCAATCGGCTGTAGACAAAACTGCAAGTAAAATCAAGAAAGAGTACGAAGCCAAACTTGCTGAAGCCAATTCAAAGCTTGCCGAAATCCAGAAGTCGCAAATGACCGATGAACAGAAGCGTGAAGCCGAGAAGAAGGAACTGGAAGAGAGGGCTAAGGCACTCGCAGAGCGTGAGCGGAAGCTGACCGTCATTGAAGCACTGGCTGATGTGGGCTTGCCCCCAGATTTTGCAAATCGCATCAG
>JGI24708J26588_10002885_pt1 | contig 12819 bp, 10 predicted proteins | sample BioPla1DNA2_FD_26588 | JGI IMG/M metagenome (IMG submission 26588) | reverse complement strand
TCCTAATTTAGAACCAAGCATTATGTAGTAACTTTACAGCTTTTATAATTTCATTGTCTGTCAGAGTGGCATATCCCAATATAATAAGTGGTGGAGATTTATCTAAGAGGGGTTTTGTATAATATTTAGAGATACCATAGACTTTAACTCCAGCCTTATATGCCTCTTCTATAAGCTGGCTTTCAGACATATTATTATTTACTTTAATTAATAGATGTAGGCCAGCATCGGCTCCAAGGATTTCAATATCACAATCTAGTTGGCGAATACTTTTAATAAGTAATTCTCTTTTCTTTCGATATATGGACCTCATCTTATTTAAATGTCTTTCAAAATACCCCTCTTCAATAAATCTACATAGTATTTTTTGATCCATCATGGGGACTGGACATAGGATATAGGATAAATCTTCCTTATAGATATTAAGTAAATGCTGGGGTAAGACCATATAACTTACCCGGATAGTTGGAGATAGGGATTTGGAGAATGAACCCATATATATTACCTTTTCATTATGGTCTAAACCCTGCAAGGCGGGAATGGGTTTGCCGCTGTATTTAAATTCACTATCATAATCATCCTCTACGATATATCGATTTTTCTGCTCTTTTGCCCAATCCAGGAGTTGCATTCTACGCTTAATTGGCATGATCTCACCTGTAGGAAACTGGTGGGCCGGCGTAATGCATAGAATATTTGCCCCTGATTTATATACTTGAGATAAGGGCATACCATCTTTATCGATATCAATTGTGGTAAATTTGGCTCGGTTAGCATTAAACATCTGATTTAATTTTTCGTATCCAGGATTTTCAATACCATATATAGTATCATCCTTAAAGAGCTGAAAAAGGATCTGAAATAGATATTCAGTTCCAGAACTAATAATAATTTGATTTTCGTTGCATATTACACCTCTGGAATGATAGAGATAGCTAGCCAAGGCATGTCTAAGTCTATAATATCCAAAAGAATCACAAGGGATGAGTAGTTCCTTATCATATTCATTGATTACCTCTCTCATTAGTTTTCTCCATGTGGAAAAAGGAAAAGAAGAAAAATCCACCCCATGAATTGAAAAATCATATAGAATAGATCGGTCTTTAGTTGACTTCTTGAGAATAGTTGGCTTTTTATCTCTGGTATTTGTTTTAATAGGTATTATATCACTTACATAGAAGCCCTTCCGTTCTACAGAACTTATGTATCCTTCTTCAATCAATTGAATATAAGCTGCTTGTACTGTATTTTGACTTAGATTTAGATATGTAGATAACTTTCTTTTTGATGGAAGCTTTGTACCAGGCTTTATATTACCCTCTTGAATCTCCTTTTTGATATGGGTATAAAGCTGCTGATAAAGAGGCTGCCTACTATCGGTTTCTAACACAAATGTTAACATTTCCATAGTTTTTCCCTTTCCTTCATCTAAACTGGTACCATCAAAATCTTAGGTTCTGATACTTTTGAGGTATTCAGATTTGTATTATAATACCCCATAATAAGTAAAAAGTCAAAATATATAATTCATGGATTGAAAATTACTTCTAAATCATGGACATTTCTTAGTTAATCTATTAGATAATAAATATTAAGATAGGAAGGGAGATTGAAAATGAGTAATCTTATTGAGTTAAAGGTAAATTATGATGAGAGATTTAAAGGTGGAGTTATTATGGATGTAACCACACCGGAGCAGGCTATTATTGCTCAGGAGGCAGGGGCTTGTGCAGTTATGGCATTGGAAAAAGTTCCTGCAGATATCCGCGCAGCTGGAGGGGTAGCACGGATGAGTGACCCCAAGGTAATAAAAAGCATTCAAGAGGCAGTCACAATACCAGTTATGGCTAAAGTACGAATAGGACATTTTGTAGAGGCACAGATCCTTCAATCCATAGATATAGATTATATCGATGAAAGTGAGGTGCTTACACCTGCTGATGATACTTATCACATTGATAAAAGAGAGTTTAAAGTACCTTTTGTATGTGGGGCAAAAGACCTTGGTGAGGCACTACGGAGGATTAATGAGGGGGCATCTATGATTAGAACTAAGGGAGAACCGGGCACTGGGGATATTGTTCATGCCGTACGACATATGAGACAGATGCAGAGGCAAATACGGATGCTTCTAGGGATGAGTCAGGATGAACTATATGAAGAGGCTAAGAGGTTACAGGTACCCTATGATTTAGTATGCTTTATTCATAAAAATGGAAGATTACCAGTGTTAAACTTAGCAGCTGGGGGTGTAGCAACTCCGGCGGATGCTGCCCTATTGATGCAGTTAGGTGCCGATGGAGTTTTTGTTGGATCTGGGATATTCAAATCAGGCAATCCAGCAAAGAGAGCCCGAGCTATAGTGAAGGCTGTGGAAAACTATAATGATGCTAAGATGATTGCAGAATTATCCGAAGACTTAGGGGAAGCCATGGTTGGCATCAATGAAGATGAGATTAAAGCAATTATGGCAGAAAGAGGAGAAAATAGTATTTAGGCATCTACAAAATCCATAAAGAATATGCTTCAGAAAGTATAATATTCAGAAAGGGAAATTCCAGTAAATATAAAGTTTTCAGTAGAAGAGGCGGTAAGAAATAAAATTAAATAAAAGCCTTTGTGGACTCCTATGGGTTATTAAAGGATAACTATCTATATGGTAAAAGGAAGGCTAAGATTTTAAAATTCCGTTTAGTACAGTTTAAGTGTACTAGACGGAATTTTTTTCAACTTGTCAATCCTTCACAAGTAATAAAAAAATGACATATCATATCATATTAGCACTTTTATTCCTGTGTTTTCAAGAATTCCGTTTAAATAAATAATGTTTGATAATGATGGGGGAGTGGTTATATGGAACTATCAATAAAAGAAATTATCGACTTGATATATAAGCGCTTAAAATTAATTTTACTATTAACATTTATTGGTGCTGGTGTTTTATTTACTATAAATAAATATGTCCGTAAGCCTATCTACACAGCGTCTGTTCAGCTATATGTAAATCCAAATGATGGCTCATCCACAGCTGGCTTGAATGAATTAAATTATGCACAGAAGGTGGTAGCGACTTATATTAATTTATTGCGAACAAATACATTCTATAGCCGTGTATTAGAAGAAACAGGTTTAGATTATACTGAGCAGCAACTGAGGGCCATGACCAATATACAGACAGTCAATAATACAGAGATTTTTCAGATAAGTGTATACTCCAATGATGCATCCGACTCTTATCAGCTTGTAGAAGCTATGCAGTATATTGCTCCCCAACTGATTAGTAATATCAAAGATAATGCCAAGATTAGTGTTGTTGATCCAGTAGTATTTCCTGAACAGCCTTCTGGACCAAATATAATATTAAATACAGTGCTTGGCGCTATGTCGGGCTTCTTTCTTGCCATAATATTATCCTTCCTATGGGAGTTAATAAACGTAAAAGTTAAGAGTAAAGAGGAGTTAATGAAAAGATATGATATCCCTATTCTAGGAGTTATCCCTAATTTTGATGGTATGATATCCAATAAACAGAGGTTATTACAGAAACTTCCTCTTGTTAAAAAGACTAGGGCCAACTATCAGTTATATCAGATGACTGATCAGAAAAGCAACTTTATTATCACAGAAGCTTATAAATCCCTAAGAACTAATCTGCTCTATGCCATAAGGAAAAAAAGTTGTAAAAAAATCCTGATTAATAGTCCTACTCCTGAGGAGGGAAAGAGTACTACTTGTACTAATATAGCTGTAGCAATCGCCCAGACTGGCGCAAGGGTATTGCTAATAGATTGTGATATACGTAGGGGAAGGCTTCATAGAGTATTTAATCTAAAAAGCACACCTGGATTAACTAATATCTTAGGTGGTATGAAAACAGAAAATGAAGTAATTCAATATACCTCCTACGATAATCTTAATGTTATAACCAGTGGTTCTGTTGCACCTAATCCAACTGAACTGTTAGCCAGTTTTCATATGGAAGAGTTAATTAAGAATCTGGAGAAAAATTACGACTATATAATCTTGGACTCAGCGCCTGTTAATCTGGTGTCAGATGCCTTAAGTTTAGCAAAATTGGTGGATGGGGTATTGGTTGTAGTAAGGGAAAATACCACTACCTACCCTAATATAGATGCAGCCCTTGATAAATATGAACTAATTGAAGGTAGGGTACTGGGTTTTGTTTTAAATGGAGCTTCGCTCATGCAGGGATCTAATTCCAAATCTAAGTACTATTATTATCATAATAAAGATGATTGATATTCACACCCACATACTACCAGATATGGATGATGGGGCTCGGAGCATAGAAGAAGCTATTAAGATGACAGAGCTACTTTGGCAGCAGGGGGTAAGGGGGGCAGTATGTACTCCTCATTTTGATCCCTCCCAGATAGCACTAGACGAGTTTATCAATCGGCGTACCATAGCTATGAGCCTTATGAAAGAAGCAAAAATTCCACTGTTCCCTGCTAGTGAAATCTATCTTCATGAGTTTCTATTTTACTATAACAGCTTAGAAGCTGTAACTATCAACAATACCAGATATCTATTGCTGGAACTACCCTTTGATAAGAAATGGAATAACAAGATATATGAGATGATAGGAAATCTAATACTACATTTTGATATTATACCGATTATAGCCCATATAGAAAGATATCCAGCAATAAGAAGAAAACACATAGAAAGATTAAGAGATATAGGCTGTCTAATGCAGCTTAATACATCTTCTGTATTAGATAAAAAGCTAAAAAGAAAGGCATTAAATTATATTGGTTCTGGTCTAATAGATGTATTAGGAAGTGATTGCCATAATCTAAGCCACCGCCCTCCGCAGATTATAAAACCTATAGAAGAGATAAGAAAATATATAGGGAAGGAGAGATGTGATCTCTTAATTAGGCAATCAGATAGGTTAATAGAGGGCTTAGATTAGGCGAACCAATTTTAATTACTGGAATATAATGTACTAATTATATAAATGCGACAAAATTAAGCATTATTCGTATGCTTAAGGGGGCGAAGGTTTTGATATTAAAGAAAAAGCGAAGGGAAATTGTACTGTTTTTGGATTTGATTATATTAATTCTGGTGAGCATCCTTTTTTATATGATATTCCCAAACAATGTTAGTTTAGCCAATCAGAATTATTATAGTTTAATTATAAATATTTTTATACTTATTTTTAGTGGTATGATTTCTCAGTTTTTATTTAAAACCTATGATAGTTTATGGAGGTATGCCCAGAGCAAGGAATATTTGATGTTGCTGCTGGGGGGAATTACTGGCTATTTAATATATTTACTGATTGTTATTACAATTCCAGGGAATTCAATCCCTGTTCTATATACATTATCTGTATATTCAGTTTCCTTAATCGGGATGCTCTTTATGAGGCTATGTTATCGGCAGTATAGAAAGTATTATAGAACCATATATGGCCGCATTCCAATAGCCATAATTGGCGCAGGAGAAGCAGGAGTAAAGCTTCTTGAGGAGTTACAAAGTAATCCCTCAAGCAGATATTATCCTGTGTGTTTGATAGATGACAGTCCAGAGAAGATTGGCAAAAGAGTTCATAATGTAAAGGTACTAGGGCCGATTAGTAATCTTGAGAGACATTTACTAGATCAGTCTATACGAGATATAGTAATAGCTATGCCATCAGTAACTAAAGGAAGGCAAAAGGAAATTCTAGATATATGTGCTAAGGTTAAATGCCGAGTAAGAATTTTACCAGATAATTTGGCATTTATGAAGAACGGTGAGAAAAAAAGCCTTTGGAGCAATGTTAGAGATATCAGAATTGATGAGCTGCTAGCTAGAGAAATGGTTAGCTTAGATAACAGTGAAATTGAGAAATTTCTAAATAATAAGGTTGTCTTGGTTACCGGTGGAGGTGGTTCCATTGGTTCTGAACTATGTAGGCAGATAGCCAAAGCAAATCCTAAAGAACTTATAATCCTAGATAACTATGAAAATAATGCTTATGACATACAGCAAGAGCTGGTATTCAAATATAAAGCAAGTTTGAATTTAAAAGTAGAAATTGCATCAGTACGGGATAAAGAGAAGTTAAGTATCATTTTTGATAAATATAGGCCTAATATAGTATTTCATGCGGCCGCTTATAAACATGTTCCTTTGATGGAGGCTTGTCCAGAAGAAGCTATCCGTAACAATATCTTTGGTACCTATAATACGGTGATGACATCCCATCAGTATGGAGTAGAACGGTTTGTTTTCATATCTACGGATAAAGCGGTAAATCCAACTAATATTATGGGAGCCAGTAAACGATTTTGTGAAATGATCATTCAGAGCATGAAAGAAAAAAGTAAAACCGAATATGTAGCAGTACGTTTTGGCAATGTATTAGGATCCAATGGATCTGTTATCCCTTTATTTCAAAAGCAGATAGATATGGGAGGACCAGTAACCATAACAGATAAGAGAGTTGTCCGCTATTTTATGACTATAACAGAGGCTGTTGAGCTGGTACTCCATGCAGGATCCATGGCTAATAGTTCAGAAATATATGTGTTAGATATGGGAGAACCAGTAAAAATTATTGATTTAGCAGAAAACCTAATTCGCTTATCTGGATATATACCCTACAAGGATATTGACATTATAGAGGTTGGACTTCGTCCTGGAGAAAAACTTTATGAAGAGATATTAATGAATAATGATGGGCTGCTAGCTACGGCAAATCACAAAATATTCATAGAAAGTCAGGAGAGTATTTCACAAGAAGATATTCAAGATAGGATAGATATACTTACCAAGGCTCTAGCGAGCAAATCATCATCTGAGATAAAAAAGGCCATGAAAAAGGTGGTAAGCACCTATAAGGATCCTGATGAGGTCAATAGGGCAATAAGTGAATATCTTAGTGATTGATTATATAGACATATTTATCATCTTGTTACCATGAAAGGGTTGTTATAAGAGTGCAATATATAGATTTTAAGAATAAAGCTGATAAGATAATTGCATTTATCGGATTAATAATTACATCACCACTTTTAATAATCACAGCTATTACCATAAAACTAGATTCAGCTGGACCTATTATTTTTAAACAAAAGAGATTGGGATTACATGGAAAGCCCTTTTATATGTATAAGTTCCGGTCCATGTATGTTGGGGCTGAGAAAAAGGGTGTCTACAATAGGAAAGGAGACCCCAGAGTAACTCCAGTAGGTAGATTTATACGTAAAACTTGTATTGATGAATTACCCCAGTTGATTAATGTTCTTAAGGGGGAGATGTCTTTGATTGGACCAAGGCCGGCCTTAACTTATCATCCTTGGCCCTATGAAGAATATTCTAAAGAACAGAAAAAAATGTTTTTAGTTAAACCAGGTATTACTGGATGGGCCCAAGTCAATGGTAGGAAGGAAGTAGAGTGGAATAGAAGGATAGAGATGAATGTTGAGTATGTTCATAAGATGTCTTTACTTTTTGATATTAAGATTCTTATAAAAACTATTGTTAAAGTAATAAAAATGGAGGGGAATTTAAATACCAAGGAGACAGTGAAGCCTGGTGGGCATTAAGGATTAATAAAAATAAAAGGGGAAGTCCTATGGCATTAAAGCTAATGTTTATAACCAATGATAAACATGTGGCTAAAATTGCTGAAAGAAACGGAGTTAATTGGATCTTTATTGATCTTGAGATAAATGGCAAGTTAGAACGCCAAGGGCACCTGGATACTGTGATATCAAGACATAATATAGAGGATGTAAAGAACATAAAGTCGGTATTAACAAGATCCCAATTGTTGGTACGAATAAACCCTATATATAAAGGGACCGAAGATGAAATAGATAAGGTAATCGAGTATGGAAGTGATATTATAATGCTTCCGTATTTTAAAAGTAAAAATGAAGTGGAAATGTTTATTAATTATATAAATGGAAGAGCAAAGGCCTGTTTACTACTGGAGACCCGGGAGGCGGTAGCTAATTTAGATACTATATTATCCATACCTGGGATTGATTATATTCATATTGGGCTTAATGATTTGCATCTAAGCTATGGCATGAAGTTTATGTTTGAACTGATAGCTGATGGTACAGTCGATAGGCTGTGTCAGAAGATAGGAAAGTATAAAATACCCTATGGTTTTGGAGGAATAGCCCAGTTAGGAAGAGGAGATTTAAAAGCAGAATATATTTTGGGAGAACATTATAGGCTGGGCTCATCTATGGTTATTCTATCTAGGAGCTTTTGTGATGTCTCTAAGGTAAATGGTCTTAGGGAAATTGAAGAGGTGTTTTATCATGGAATTAGGGCAATTCGGGAATTGGAGTTAGATTTAAGTCATAGGGATAGGGCATTTTTTGAATGGAATAAAAAAATAACTAATGAGAAAATAGATGAAATTACCAAGAGACTAAAAAGTAAATAGTATGACGCCAGGGGCAGCTAGCAGGAGGTATTTGTATATAATAAGAGATTTAAGGAATTTCTTACTATATATAAAATATAGTATAAGTAAAGTAAGTAATGATGGAGGGGAAGTCATGAAAGATATCCTGTTAATAACTAACTACTGGCATTTTGAAGATGAGAAGGCCAGTAGCAGATATTTTACTTTAGCTCGTATGATAGTAGAAGCAGGAATGAAACTAGAAGTAGTGACTTCTTCTTTTTATCATGGAACGAAAAGACATAGGAATTACTCAAAGCAGGTTTTGGCTTCTTACCCTTATAAAATAACCCTAATAAGTGAACCAGGATATAGTAAAAACACCTCCCTAAAAAGATTATTCAGCCAATGGGTATTTGGTAGAAAGGTATTGAAATATGTCAAAAAAAGACAGAAGCCAGACGTGATTTATTGTGTAGTGCCTTCCATGGAAGTCTCAGACTTAATAACTAGATATGCAAACAAAAATCATATTAAAGTAGTCCTTGATATTCAGGACTTATGGCCAGAGGCCTTTAGGATGATAGTACCCATACCATTTCTCAGTAATATTTTATTCTACCCCTTTAAACGAAAGGTAGATGGGATTTACTCTAGAGCCGATGAGATAGTTGCTGTGTCACAAACCTATGTAAAGCGGGCTATTAGATATAATAGCAGATGTTTAAGGGGACATTGTGTTTATCTTGGTTTAGAACTGGATAAATTCGATCTTTATATGAATAAACCTAACAAAATTGAAAAAAAAGAAAATGAAATATGGATAGTCTATCTTGGAACACTAGGATATAGCTATGATCTTATCAGTGTGATTGATGCCATATCCCTAATTCAGAACACAAGCCATAGTAATATTGTATTCCAGGTTATAGGGGATGGACCAAGGGGTAGGGAATTCAAAAGATATGCAAAAAGAAAAGGCGTCAGGGCAGTATTTACTGGCAAGCTAAACTATCCAGAAATGGTAAAGAGATTATGTAGATGCGATATTGCTGTCAATCCTATAGATAAGAATTCTGCAGCCAGTATAATCAATAAGCATGGGGATTATGCCGCAGCAGGATTACCAGTAATTAACACCCAAAGATCCTTAGAATATCGGAGATTATTGGAGTCGTATAATGCTGGGCTTAATTGTAAGCTGGGAGATACTAAAGATTTGGCTGATAATTTATTGCTGCTAATTAATTCTAAAGAAGCAAGACTTATAATGGGCAGAAATAGTAGGAGCTTGGCCGAAGATAAATTTAACCGAAATGAAACTTATAAAAGGATTATAGATATTCTACAAGATAATAAAGATCTTAAGTAGCTAAGTGCTTATTAGCTATTAAGATAAAAAATATTAATGGAGGTGATTTAATGAGTGATATAAAAGTTTCATTTATTATTCCTGCATACAATGTGGAGGCTTACATTAGAGATTGTCTTGATAGCGTTTTAGCCCAGAAGATTGAGAAGGAAATTATTGTAATCAATGATGGCTCAACCGATAGAACAGGAGAGATAATCCAAGAGTATGCTAAATCTTACCCTTGTATCAAAATAATTAATAAGAAGAATCAAGGCCTATCCAGCGCCCGCAATGACGGAGTTGCAGTTGCCAGGGGAGAGTACTTATGTTTTATAGATGGAGATGATTACTATCTTAAAGATTTTGCTGGTAAGTTCCATGTATTATGTAAGAAACATAAATTAGATATTATAAGGGGCTGGTATGCAAAGATTTATGATGATAGATGTCAGATGATAATCCATCCAGTAACATTTATTAACAAACCAATGAGATCCTATGATTATCTGGTTTCATCGGTTAAGCAAAAAGCCATGGAAGTGGTATCCGTAGTTGGCTTTATCAAAAGAGACTTTTATATAAGAAATGGATTAAATTTCCCAGAAGGACTATATTATGAAGACCAGCTATTTTATCTTAAAATGCTATTAAGCACAGGAAGATGTAGAATTATGCAGGTTAATGAATGTTTTTATGGATATAGAATGCGAGAGGGAAGTATTACCCGAACTCCTAACAGAAAGAAAATGTATGATTTAGTTAAAATCATGAGGAAGCAGAAATTCTTTATAGATGATTTAAATTTAAAGGATGAATATAAAAAAGCTGCTAATAGGGTAATGTCAGGTACAATGAACCATCTAATCTCACTTTATCTTAGGCTTTCACCTTATGATCAGCGCATGACAAAAAGGGCGGTTCCATATGGACTAAGATTTAGGGCCTTAAGATACTCCAATAACCCTAGGGAATTTATCAAGACTTTTATTTTTATATTAAGTCCTCAGTTGCTTATTAGATTGTTTAATAAGAAAATTTAATAAATTGAAAAGGTGAAGATAGTGATAAAATTAAGTGTTATTATACCAGTATATAATGTTGAGGAGTATCTAGATAAGTGTATCAAAAGTGTTCTAAATCAAACTTTTTCTGGCGAATTAGAAGTTATATTGGTTAATGATGGAAGTACCGATAAAAGTCCTATGATATGTGATAAATATGCCTTAATGGATAAAAGAATTAAGGTAATCCATAAGAAAAACGGAGGACTATCTTCTGCTAGAAATGCTGGAATAGATGTGGCAACTGGAAATTATATTGCATTTTTAGATTCTGATGATTTTTGGATTAAAAATACAATCAATAATTTTGTAGAAATAGCTGAAAAAACCAGTGCAGATATCTTAGTTGGCAATGCCGTAAGATATATCCATAAAGAAAGTAGATATACTTCCTATCCTAATAATATTAAAAATGAAGTAAAGATAAAAAGCACACGGAATAAACTATTATATATACTAAAGCCCCAGAATAGATTCCAATGGCATGTATGGAAATGCATTTATAAGGCAGATTTAATTAAAAATAACAAGCTATATTTTAAAGAAGGTTTATTATTTGAAGATGTGGAGTGGCTACCGAGAGTTCTTACTTGTGCTAATAGTATTGAGATTGTAGATAAAATCTTTATAGCTTATCGGTATCAAAGGCCTAATTCCATAACTGTAGATCCATCTAAAACCATAAGGCGGCTGATGGATATGATAAGGGTAGTAAATAGCCTATCCATATACTTTAAAGACATGCCAATAGATAAGGAGCTAAAGAAGCGCTTTTATATTAACTTTTCTGAAATCTATATCTATGTTTTCTTAAGACAGGTCCTAATTAAAGATATATGTTCTAAGAGATTGCTTAAAAAACTATCTTATTATATAAATTACTATCAGGGTAAATACTCAAAGATACTAAAAATTATGATTAAAATACTGGGATATAAGAATACTTGTATGTTAGTTAATAAGGTTGGCTTAATTTGCCTATTTATTAGGAGTAAGAAAGGAGGTTATCTACCAGTATCATGAAAAGTAGGGGGAATGGCAGTTCTTATCCCAGGGTTTTAGTGGTAAGTTATAACTGTTTTTCATTAAGTGTTAGCACTGGAAGAACTCTAGGTAATTTATTCTGGGGCTGGGATAGAAAATCAATTGCACAACTGTATATGAGCAATGAGATACCAGATAATGATGTTTGCTATAAGTATTATAGGGTTACTGACTTAGATGTTATTAATGCTCTGCGAAGGAAAAAGACATCAGGAGTTATTCATCTGCGTAAATATGATTTTATGAATAATAAGTATGATGATAAAGAACAGGCTCTTTATGTTAAATTAAAAGAAATGAAAGAAAAGAGAAAGATAAGGATGAAATTGTACAGATCTATCTTGTGGAATTTAAGTTTGTGGAAATCATCTGACTATTATAGATGGCTAGATAACTTTCGTCCGGAAGTCCTTGTAGTAATGGCAGGGGAGAATTATTTTGTTGATAAAGTAGGTCTTGAAATATCTAAAAGATTTAGAATACCCATGGTTGTATACAACTGCGAAAATTATCAATTTAAAGACTATAGTGTCCATGGTCTTCATGGAATCTTATTTCAAATACTATTAAATCGCTCTTTTAAGAAGCTCATATCTAAGGCCAACCATGTGATATTCTCTAGTCAAGCTCTTATGAAGCTTTTTCAGAAGAGATATAATCTTAAGGCTAGTGTTGTTTATATATCATCGGTTTTAAATAATTGTTATATCAACTTCCCTAAAAAAATCTTAAGAATTTCTTATCTTGGAAATATTGATGGTAGATATGATTCTTTAATAGAAATAGCCAAAACCATAAAAAAGATAGATAAATGCTTAAGCCTAGATGTATATGGGAATATCCATAGTCCTATAGCAAGATATAAAATCAAGAACTGTAGTNACCTAAATTATTATGGCTTTATTAATTACAATGAAGTATTGGAGATTATTTCCCAAAGTGATATCCTGGTTCATTGCGAAAGTTTTGATCAGGAG